>Ga0098038_1000102_pt1 | contig 34588 bp, 24 predicted proteins | sample 5B_taG_FD_75051 | JGI IMG/M metagenome (GOLD analysis project Ga0098038, IMG submission 75051) | Marine viral communities from the Subarctic Pacific Ocean - 5B_ETSP_OMZ_AT15132_CsCl metaG | ecosystem: Environmental > Aquatic > Marine > Oceanic | place: Pacific Ocean | collected 2015-01-08 | reverse complement strand
TAATAATATTTATGTTCTTGCTAATGGAAATAATGCATCAGTAAAAGCAGGTGGTGCGTCTCAGATTAGATTAGCTGATAATGAAATATTGTTTTATACATCTAATGTTGCTTCTGCAGCAAATGAAGTTATTACATTGTCAAGTCGATTGGTTATTAATTCAGATGGTAATCCAGTATTGGCTAGTGGTCAATCTTTATTTACTCAAGGTACAGGTAGAGTTTATACTCATAACTTAACACTAAGAGAGCAAGATAACACAGCTAAATTTCAAATATATAGCTCTGGTGGTGGTTGTGTTTTTTACAATAATGAATCTAATGGAGCTTATTACTTTTATACTAACGGTGCTGAACGTATGAGTATTGATGCATCTGGGCAAGTAGGTATAGGAACTTCAACAGTAACTGGTGTTAAATTATATGTAAATGCTTCTGAACACGCTCTTGTTGCTAAAAGTGGTTCAACAGGTTATGCGGCTATTATAGCTGATAATGGAGGTAGTAGCGGTACTCGTTATTTCATGAGTTTTAGAATTAGTAATACTGAAGTAGGAAAAATCACAAGCACAGGAAGTGCAACGGTCTATGCTACATCTTCGGATTATAGATTGAAAGAAAACTTAGAATATACTTGGGATGCAACAACAAGATTAAAGAAATTAAAACCAGTTAGATTTAATTTTATAGCTGATGAAACCGACACACTTGTAGATGGTTTCTTAGCCCACGAAGTTCAAGATGTAGTTCCAGAAGCTATTTCAGGTGAAAAAGATGCAGTTGATAGTAAAGGAAATCCTGAACATCAAGGCATAGATCAAAGTAAACTTGTACCTCTTTTAACAAAAGCACTGCAAGAACAACAAGCTCAAATAGAATTATTAAAACAAGAAGTAGAATCGTTAAAACAATAAAACAATGGCAATAACATATACATGGGACTGTAAGACAGTCGATACATATCCAACTAAAGACAAAAAGTCTGACGTAATATTTAATGTTCACTGGAGATTAAATGCTGAAGATGATACTAAAGATAAAAATTCAGGAACTATTTATGGCGTAGAATCTATTAATACAGATGATTTAAGTACCTTTACTGCTTTCGCTGATCTTAAAGAATCAGATATAATTGGTTGGGTTGAATCAGGATTAGGTGAAGAAAAAGTTAAAGAGTTAAAAAGTGCTCTTGACAATCAGATAGCTGAGAAAATTACACCAACAGTAGTAACAAAAACAATTGGTGTGTAATACCTATTTATAAGTAAATTAAATTTAATCATATAAAACAAAGTAAAATGGAAGATATAGTATTAAAAATCAAAGACGAAGAGTTAAAAGAGTTGCAAGGAAGGGTTAATATAATTAATCAAGCTCAATTGCAAATTGGACAACTTGAAACTCAAAAGCATAATATGCTTCATGAGTTAGCAACTAGCCAAACTGTGTTAAAAGAAATACAAGATAAGCTAGAAAAGGAATATGGTAAAGTTAGCATCAATATCGTTGATGGTACCTATGAACCAATCAAAGAAGATGAGCAGCAAGCTAATACGTAAGATTAGTATTGGTAAAGATTATAAAAATGAAGCTATGCATTACTCCGTGGGCCAAGAGGTCTACGGAGGGCATACAATTTGTAATATTATAGAAGAAGACGATAAATACAGTATCTATATCAAAAAAGAAAAAGATGTTTTGATATGGAAAGATTTTAACAAAAATATGGCTGTATCTGTTGAATATAATCTACAGTATTAATGAAAAGTATTTATGACTTTATAATTGAACCAAAGGATACTAGATATAATAATACTAAAAAGGTTGGTGATAAAGAACTTGTATTAAATACTGAAATTTTTAATCATCAATACGTTAGTAGAGAAGCTGTTATAAAGCATTTACCTTTAGCCATAGATACTGAATTACAAATAGGTGATGAAGTTATAATTCATCATAATGTGTTTAGAAGATGGCATAATGTTAGAGGTGAAGAAAAAAACAGTAGAAGCTTTATAGACGAAAACACTTATTGTGTTAGAGAAGATCAAATATTTTCTTACAAAAGAAATAAAAAGTGGTCTGCTATGAAAGGGTTTTGCTTTGTAAAGCCTATACACCAAGACAATAAATTTGATACTGATAAAGAAAAGCCACTAACAGGTATAATGAAATTAACTAATGATGAGTTAATTAGTTATGGTATAAATAATGGCGATCTTGTGGGTTTTTTACCTAACAGTGAATATGAGTTTGTAATAGATGGTGAAAAACTATATAGAGTTATGACTAATTTTATTTCAATCAAATATGAATATCAAGGAAACGAAGAAGAGTATAATCCAAGCTGGGCAAGTGGCAGTTGAGGAATTAATTAAAGTAGCTAAAGAAGCTATAGTTGATTCAGATGATGATATATCTGCTGATAGATTAAAGAATGCAGCAGCAACTAAAAAGCTAGCTATATTTGATGCTTTTGAAATACTTAATCGCATACAAGAAGAAGAGAATATATTAGAAAACAAAATACCAGTTGATACAACTAAAGATGTTTCATTTGGTGGTTTTGCTGAAAAGAGATCTAAATAATGTACGAACAAACTTTATATAAGGTTATAGAACCAATAAAGAAGAGTACTATATCTAGACTTAATAAAACCAAAAAATGGGATTACGGTTATAACAAAGAGCACGATGTTATTGTAATCAGCAAGACTGGTAAAATTGGCGATGTGTATAGCATACAAGGATTAAAGGTTGCCTTGCCTAAAGCTGAAAATGTAGTAAAGTTTAAAAGTAATAAGTTTGAGCAAAAAGAATATCCCAAAGAATTAAATAAAATTAAAACAATATTTGACTGGAAAGAATATCCAAATGAGTTTAAAGAGAGGTACATAGAATATATAGAAAATGAGTTCAAAATTAGAGAGGAAGGCTTATGGTATTATAACAACAGTAATCCTACTTATATTACTGGCACTCATTACATGTACTTGCAGTGGAGTAAAATTGACGTCGGCAAGCCAGACTTCCGTGAGGCCAATAGATTATTCTATATCTTTTGGGAAGCCTGTAAGGCCGATATACGATCTTATGGAATGTGTTACCTTAAGAATAGACGGTCAGGGTTCTCTTTCATGGCGAGTGGTGAAACCGTTAACCTGGCAACAATATCCAGTGATGCACGCTATGGGATTTTGTCCAAGTCCGGTCCCGATGCTAAGAAAATGTTCACCGACAAAGTGGTGCCAATATCCGTCAACTACCCGTTCTTCTTTAAACCAATCCAAGACGGTATGGATAGACCTAAAACAGAACTCGCTTTCAGAGTACCAGCATCGAAGCTTACCAGACGGAGTATCACGAGCACGGACAAACCAGAAGATTTACAAGGCTTGGACACCACAATCGACTGGAAAAATACAGGAGATAACTCCTACGATGGGGAGAAACTTAAACTCCTTGTACATGATGAATCAGGGAAGTGGGAGAGGCCAAACAATATCCTCAACAATTGGAGGGTCACAAAAACAACCTTAAGGTTAGGTAGCAGAATTATTGGTAAATGCATGATGGGATCTACGTCTAATGCTTTAGACAAAGGTGGTGAAAATTTTAAGAAACTATACAGAGATTCCGATATAACTAAAAGAAACAAAAATGGGCAAACTAGTTCTGGTCTTTATAGTCTTTTTATTCCTATGGAATGGAATTACGAAGGGTTTATTGATGAGTACGGTCAGCCGGTATTTGACACACCAGATGAAGAGGTTAAAGGACCTTTTGGTGAATACATAGACATAGGTATATTAGAGCATTGGCAGAATGAAGTTGATGGATTAAAAAATGATCCTGATGCTTTAAATGAATTTTATAGGCAATTTCCTAGAACAGAGGAGCATGCATTTAGAGATGAAACTAAGAATAGTATATTTAACTTAACTAAAATATACGAACAAATAGATTATAACGAGGATATATCAGGATCTTTATCAGTTAACACTGGCAGTTTTCAATGGGTTAATGGTATTAAAGATTCACAAGTTATATTTTATCCAGATCCAAAAGGTAGGTTTAAAATAAGTTGGATACCACCTGCTCATTTGCAAAATAAAGTCATTGAACGTAATGGTTATAAAACACCAGGTAACGAGCATATAGGAGCATTTGGATGTGATAGTTATGATATTTCGGGGACGGTCGACGGGCTAGGTTCCAAAGGAGCTCTTCATGGACTCACCAAATTCTCTATGGAAGATGCTCCTCCTAATCACTTCTTCTTAGAATACATTGCTAGACCTCAGACTGCTGAGATGTTTTTTGAAGATGTTTTGATGGCATTAATATTTTATGGTATGCCAATACTAGCAGAGAATAATAAACCTAGACTTTTATACTACTTAAGGCGTAGAGGTTATAGAGGTTATTCTATGAACAGACCAGATAGAAGTTGGAACAAATTATCTACTACGGAAAAAGAGATTGGTGGTATACCTAACTCTAGCGAAGATATTAGACAAGCACACGCAGCAGCTATTGAAATGTATATACAAGAACATGTTGGTTTAAAAACCAATGGTAACTATGGTGATATGTATTTTAATAGAACATTAAATGATTGGTCTAGATTTGATATAAATAATAGAACAAGATTTGATGCTGCAATAAGCTCAGGTTTAGCGGTTATGGCTTGTAATAGAAATTTATATGCACCTAATGTTAAAAAAGAAAAACAAAATATAAATATTAGTTTCTCAAAGTATCAAAACGAAGGAAGCTCATCAATAATAATAAAATAAAAATATGGCTCATTCAATTAGTAAGGATTTATTTCCTAGTCAAGTAGTTAGCGATTTAGAAAAAGTAAGTATGGAGTATGGTCTAAAAGTAGGCCAAGCTATAGAAGCTGAATGGTTAGATACTGAATCTGGAGCTAATAGATTCAAAAGCAACGAAACAAGTTATCATAGACTTAGACTCTATGCTAGAGGAGAACAATCTATACAAAAATACAAAGATGAGTTATCTATAAATGGTGATTTATCTTATCTTAATTTAGACTGGAAACCAGTACCTATTATACCTAAATTTGTTGATATAGTTGTTAATGGTATATCTGAAAGAACATTTGATATAAAAGCTTATTCTCAAGATCCTTACGGTGTTAGTAAAAGAACTGAGTATATGGAAGGCGTATTAGCTGATATGAGGTTAAAAAACTTTGATGATTTTTTTAGAGAAAACTTTAACTTAAATCTTTCAGCAACACCAAAAGAAGAACTACCTGATTCTAAGGAAGAGTTAGAACTTCACATGCAACTATCATACAAACAAAATGTTGAGTTAGCTGAGGAACAAGCTATTAATGTACTGCTTAATCAAAATAAATATGATTCAATAAGAAAAAGAGTCAATTATGATTTAACCGTTATAGGTATAGGTGCTGTTAAAAATACATTTTCTAAATCAGAAGGTGTTAAAATAGAATATGTAGATCCAGCTAATTTAGTTTATTCATACACTGAATCACCAGATTTTGAAGACATATATTATGTTGGTGAGGTTAAGACAATACCTATTAATGAATTAAAAAAACAATTTCCTGAATTAACTACTGAAGATTTAGAAGAAATAACAAATCAACCAAGTTCTAAAAAACGAGGATATAGTAGAACGAATTTGAGTAACAATAACTCTGATTCTAATCAAATAGAAGTTTTATATTTTAATTATAAAACTTATATGAATGAAGTATATAAAATAAAGTCTACGGCATCTGGTGCTAGTAAAATCATAATAAAAGATGATACTTTTAATCCGCCTGTAGAAATATTGGATGAAAATTTTGAAAAAGTATCTAGATCACTAGAGGTATTATATGAAGGTGCATTAATAGTAGGTACTAAAAAATTATTAAAGTGGGAGATGGCTAAAAATATGATGAGGCCAAAAAGCGATAACACTAAAGTTAAAATGAATTATAGTATCGTAGCCCCTAGAATATATAATGGTAGAGTAGAATCTTTAGTTAGTAGAATAACTGGATTTGCTGATATGATTCAGTTAACTCATTTGAAACTGCAGCAAGTAATGTCTAGAATGATACCTGATGGCGTGTACTTAGATGCTGATGGTATAGCTGAAGTTGATCTTGGTAATGGTACAAACTATAATCCGCAAGAAGCTCTTAACATGTTCTTCCAAACTGGTAGTATTATAGGTAGATCACTCACTTCTGATGGTGATATGAACCCAGGTAAAGTACCTATTCAAGAAATATCTAGCGGTAGTGGTGGTCAAAAAATGCAAACACTTATTCAGACATACAATTATTATTTACAAATGATAAGAGATGTAACTGGATTAAACGAAGCAAGAGATGGTAGCACACCTGATCCTAAAGCGTTGGTTGGTGTACAGAAATTAGCTGCTGCAAACTCAAACACTGCAACAAGACATATACTTCAAGGTGGTGTTGATTTAACTTCACAGTTAGCAGAGTGTCTATCTTTGAGAATATCAGATATAATAGAGTATTCTCCTACAAGAGATGCTTTTATACAAAGTATAGGTGTTCATAATGTGGCAACACTAGAGGAGATGGCTAATTTACATATTCATGATTTTGGTATATTTATAGAATTAAAACCAGATGAAGAGGAAAAACAAATGCTTGAAAACAATATTCAAGTAGCTGTTCAACAAAAAACCATTGATCTAGAAGATGCTATAGATTTAAGAGAAATAAATAGCATTAAGTTAGCAAATCAATTACTTAAGTTAAGAAGACAGAAAAAACAAAAGAAAGATCAAGAAATATCACAACAGAATATACAGGCTCAAGCTCAGGCTAATGCTCAACAACAACAAGCAGCTGCAGAATCAGAAGTTCAAAAACAACAAGCTTTAGTTCAAGTTGATAGTCAATTAGAACAACTTAAAGCACAGCTAGAATCACAAAAAATGCAACAAGAAGTAGCTGCTAAAAAAGAGTTAATGCAACTTGAGTTTCAAATGAACATGCAATTGAAGCAGATGGAAGTTCAAGCCGTTAAGGGCAAAGAAAAAGAAAAAGAAGATCGTAAAGATCAAAGAACTAAAATACAAGCAAGTCAACAATCTGAATTGATTGATCAAAGAAAAAACGAAAAACCACCTAAAAACTTTGAATCTGCAGGTAATGATACAATGGGTGGTTTTGACTTAGGTTCATTTGAACCTAGGTAATTATTTTTAATTTTTTTATTATATTATATTATGGCTAAGAAAAAAGAACAATTAGAAGAGGTTGTAGAAGCTACAACTGAAAACAAACAAGAAAAAGTAGAAGTTAAAAAAGAATCAGTTAAAAAAGAACCTGAATTTAAGGTTAAGAAAAAACCTTCTATGAAACAACAAAAAGATGAAGTTGTTAAAATAGATCTTAGAGAAGTTAATAAATCTCAAGAAGAGGTGATTACTAAAGAAGAAGAAAAACAAGATGAACAACCAATATCACAAGAACAGCCAGTGGTCGAAGACACCACAACCAAAGATTCAATCCCAGAAGAAAATAAAGAACAAGTTTCCAAGGATGAGCAAGACAGCATTCTCGAGGAGGTAACTGAAGAAGAAGTTCAAGAAAAAACAGAAGATTTAACTGAAGAAGTTAAAGAAGCTGTAGAAGAACAAAAAGAAACAGGAGTTGATTTACCTGAAAATATACAAAAGGTGGTTGACTTTATGGATGAAACTGGAGGAAGTCTAGAAGATTATGTTAGACTAAATCAAGATTACAGTAAGATTGATGATAATTCGTTATTATTGGATTACTATAAACAAACAAAACCTCATTTATCAAATGATGAAATCAATTTTTTAATTGAAGATACTTTTCTTTATGATGAAGAATTAGATGATGAAAGAGAGGTTAAAAGAAAAAAACTAGCATTTAAAGAGCAAGTTGCTAATGCTAGAGTCCACTTAGACGGGCAAAAGTCTAAATATTATGAAGAGATCAAAATGGGTTCTAAGTTAGCGCCTGAGCAAAAAAAAGCAATTGATTTTTTTAATCGTTACAATAAAGAGTCTGAGCAAAAAAACAAGATAGCTGAAAGACAAAAATCAGTATTTAATAAAAGAACTAACGAAGTTTTTTCTAACAATTTCAAAGGTTTTGAATATGATGTTGGAGATAAAAAATACAGATATAATATCAAAGAAGTAGACAAAGTTAAAAGTAATCAAAGTGATATTACTAATTTCATTGGAAGGTTTCTAAATGAAAACAACGAAATATCAGATGCTAAAGGTTATCATAAATCAATGTTTACAGCAATGAATCCCGACGCTATCGCAAGTCATTTCTATCAGCAAGGTAAAGCAGATGCTTTAAAAGAAAGTATCTCAAAGTCTAAGAATATAGACATGAACCCAAGACAAGGTCTTTCTGGTTCTACTAATGAGGATGGATTTAAGTTTAAGGTTTTAGGTGATGATTCTTCAAAATTAAAATTTAAAATTAAAAAATAAAACAAAACAATTATGGCAATAACAAGCGCAGCTGGACCCGATGCGGCACCGGCTAAACAAACGCTGTCAAGCAATTATATTGACTTTACAGCAAGTGCAACTAAAGGTTGGGCACAACAGTACCTACCTGATTTAATGGAAAAAGAAGCTGAAATTTATGGAAATAGGTCAATTTCAGGTTTCTTATCTCAAGTTGGAGCAGAAGAAGCTTCACAGTCTGATCAAGTAGTTTGGTCTGAGCAGGGTAGATTACATTTAGCTTACACAGCTACTAATGAAACTGCTGAGGATGCTAATGTTTGGACTATTGTAAATGATGTAGATGGTAACTCCATTGGATCAGAGCATGGAATAAGAGTAGGAGATCAAGTTCTTGTAGCAGCTGCAGGTCAAAATAAGCAGTTTAACGGTTATGTTTCAGCTGTAAGTGGTGCTTCTGTTACTATTCTTTCTTATACAACTCAATTCTTTGCTTTTTCAGATAGTGCAGGTGCAGGTGCATATTCAATATTAGTTTATGGTTCTGAGTTTGGAAAAGGAAAACCTGGTAGAGATGCTGCTAACGCTCCTCAGTTCAAAACTCAAACTAACAAGCATATTATCTTGAAAGATTATTACGAAGTTTCTGGATCTGATACTTCAGCTGTTGGCTGGGTGGAAGTTACTGGAGAAGAAGGACAATCAGGATACTTATGGTATTTGAAAGCTGAAGGAGACACTCGAGCAAGATTCGCTGATTACTTGGAAATGTCAATGATGGAATCTGTAAAAGGTGTTGCAGGTTCTTCAACTGCTGATGGTTCTATTAATGGTGCTGCTGAGGACTTTGGTAGTGAAGGATTATTTGCTGCTATTACAGCTCGTGGTCATGTAACAGATGGTCTTGATTCTGGAACTCCTGCTACTAACTTTACTGAGTTTGATAATATTCTAGCTACATTTGATAAAAATGGTGCAATTGAGGAGAACATGTTATTCTTAAATAGATCAACAGCTCTTAAAATTGATGACATGCTAGGAAGTATTAACAGTGCTTATGCTACTGGTAGTTCTTATGGAGTATTTAGCAATAGCGAAGATATGGCTTTGAATCTTGGTTTTTCAGGTTTCCGAAGAGGATCTTATGATTTTTATAAGTCTGATTGGAAATACTTAAATGATCAAGGAACAAGAGGATTTATTAACACTTCTAATACGAATGCTATCAGAGGAGTTATTGTTCCTGCTGGTGTTTCATCTGTTTATGATGAGCAATTAGGAAAGAACTTAACTCGTCCTTTCTTGCATGTTCGTTACAGATCTTCTGAAACTGATGATCGTAAAATGAAGACTTGGGTTACTGGTTCTGTTGGGGCACAAACTTCTGGAAAAGATGTAATGGAAGTACATTACCTTTCTGAAAGATGTTTAGTTACTCAAGGAGCTAATAACTTCATGTTAATCAAAGGTTAATACATTTATTTAATAATTACCCTCGTCTTATAGATGGGGGTAATTTTTACACTTATTATATTATATTATATTATATCATGGCAAAAAAACAAAAAAAAGTAGATATTGTTGAAGAAACAGTGTCAACAACAACAATGGAAAGACCAGTTGTTGAAAAGAAAAACGACTGGATTATAAAAGACAGGATGTACACATTAAAAGATGAACTACGTCCACTCACTTATTCAATAAAAACAAGCGGTATATACTGGTTTGATGAAGAAAAAGGATATGAGAGAGAATTAAAATACACTACAAATCAAAAAACAGTTTTTGTAGATGAAATGAAAGGTGATCAAATACTAGGTAGAGTTGTTTTTGAAAATGGAGGATTATTTGTTCCTAGAGAAAAAACAGTGTTACAAAAATTACTTTCAATTTATCATCCAAAGTTAAACAACTTGTATCAAGAACATATACCTGCTCAGATAGCTCAAGATCAATTAGTTAATCTAGAAGCACAAATCGATGCTTTAAATGCAGCAAAAAATCTAGACATAGATGTTGCAGAAGCAGTGATGCGTGTAGAAATTGGATCTGAGGTATCTAAGATGAGTTCTAAGGAGCTTAAAAGAGATTTATTACTATTTGCTAGATCAAACCCAGGATTGTTCTTAGAATTAGTCTCTGATGATAATGTTCAATTAAGAAACTTTGGTATTAAAGCCGTAGAAGCTGGTATAGTTAAACTATCACAAGATCAAAGAAACTTTACTTGGGGTAGCAATGGAAGAAAAGTTATGACTGTTCCTTTTGATGAACATCCATATTCTGCATTAGCGGCTTTCTTCAAAACAGATGAGGGTATGGAAATATACTCTAATATTGAAAAACGATTAAAGGATTAAGTTCCATGTAGATGTTAGGCCATCAACTTGGTGGCTTAACTACTACAAAATAAAAAATTATGGCTGTAAACGTAGATACTGTATATCAAAGAGTTTTAAGTATATCAAATAAAGAAAAAAGAGGTTATGTAACACCTCTTGAGTTTAATCTTTTCGCTAACCAAGCTCAACTTGATATTTTTAATCAATATTTTTATGATTTAGGTCAATTCAATAGATTACCTAAATACGACTTAGAATATTCAGATTCAGTTGCTTTTCTTGAAGAAAAGATGTCTATATTTGAAGTTTTTAGTCAAACTCCTTTATCCATAACTAATAATTTAGTTAGACTTGATAGTTCAGAGACTGGTACAGGTACCGTTGATGGATCCATTTCAAGTTCAACTTCTGTTGTTTTAGATGCTACAACCGGTAGTGTTTTACCAGGTATGACAGTCACTGGAAGTGGTGTGTCTTCAGGGGTAACAATAGATGCAGTTGCTTTAAACACTCCCTCTAATCATACAACATTAACCTTATCAAGTGCATCATCAATATCTGATAATGTAGCATTAACTTTTGATTTCAATAATCCTGAAATATATCAATTAGGTAATGTTTATTATACTTTATCTGGAGTAGATTATGAGGTTGAAGAAATAACAAGAAAAGAATTAATACAATATAACCTTTCACCTTTAGCAGTTCCAACAACTAAAAGACCTGTTTTTATAAGAAAAACCAACTCTGGTAATAGAATAGAGATTTATCCAAGCACTATATCATCTGATATAACATATAACTATATAAAAAAACCAGCAGCAGTTAGTTGGACTGGTACTGTAGTTAATGATGTTTCTCTTTATAACAGTACAACATCCACAAACTTTGAATTACACGAATCAGAAGAAACAAATTTAGTGATAAAAATATTGGCTTTAGCTGGTATATTACTTGAAGATCCTCAATTGTATCAGGTATCTTCTCAAGAAGAAATTAAAAAAGTTCAACAAGAAAAAGCATAATAAATGGGACTACTAGGAACAAGAACTGAGGAAGCATATTATAATCAGTCTCAAAGTTTTACTGGAAATGGAAGTACAACTAGTTTTAATATAACTACGTCATATTTTACTACAAGACCAACTCAACAAGCTGATATAAATGTTTATATAAATAATAAAATTATAAACAAAAGTACGTATACTTATAATGGTACAGCTCCATCAGACACTTCTGCTGATGATTCTTATAATATAGTTTTTCATAATACTTCTGGGGTAAATTCAGATCTTCAAGAATCTAGTGGTGCACCAAAATCTGGTTTAAAAATTGTATTTATTGAAAGTACATCTACAGAGGAATATGGTAATTATCAACATATAAGTATTGGTGATATAATAGATAACTTCATGGTTTCTTATGTAGGTAATGATAAAATAATAGATAGAGTAAAAAAAGCAGATGTTGCTTTTCATGCTCAGAGAGGTATACAAGAGTTAAGTTATGATACATTAAAATCAATTAAATCTCAAGAAATAGAAATTCCTCCAACATTAAATATGATTTTACCTCAAGACTATGTTAACTACGTTAAGTTGAGTTGGTCGGATGGGGATGGTATTGAAAGAATTATATATCCAACTAGAAACACTAGTAATCCCACGGGTATATTGCAGGATTCAGATTATAGATATTTATTTGATGTTAATGGAAAATTACAAACATCTTTCAATTCTTTGACTTGGGATAAATATTCTACATCGTCAAACATAGAACAAAATAAAGAGTCCAAGCAAGATCTAGATGAATTAGATTTAAAAGCTGCTGGAAGAAGATTTGGTATAACTCCAGAGTATGCTCAAAATAATGGATCTTTTTTTATTGATGAGATAAAAGGTATTATATATTTTAGTTCTAATATATCAAGCAGGTTAGTAACACTTAAATATATTAGTGATGGACTTGCACAAGACTCAGAAATGGTCGTTCATAAATTTGCTGAAGAAGCCATATATAAACATATAGCCCACGCTGTTTTAGCTAGTAAAACTAAAGTACCTGAATACATAATTAACAGGTTTAAAAAAGAAAGATTTGCTGAAAAAAGAAAAGCAAAACTAAGATTATCTAACCTCAAATCCGAGGAACTTACCCAAATAATGAGAAATAAATCTAAGCAAATTAAACATTAAGATATGCCAGACATAAAACATCATTTCCGAGCTGGTCGGATGAATAAGGATCTTGATGAGAGATTAATACCTAATGGTGAGTACAGAGATGCACAAAACATAGAAATAGTTACTTCTGAAGGCTCTGACATAGGTTCTATTCAAAACAGCTTAGGTAATACTTTAATTAATGGTAAAAAATTAGATGCTGTTACAAATACAGTTTCTAATTGGAGCTCTAGTTTTATATCTAACTTAACTAATGCTGAATGTATAGGTCATGTTGTAGACAATGAAAACAATAAAATATATTGGTTAGTAGCTTCTGATGAAGCTAGTTGTATTGCTGAATATGATGATGTAACTAAAGAAGTGTTACCAGTGTTAGTGGATACTGGAAGTATACTAAATTTTAGTAAAGACTATTTAGTCACAGGTATTAATGTTATAGAAGGGTTGTTAGCTTGGACAGACAATCAAACTGATCCTAAAAAAATAAATATAGAAAAATTTAAGTCAGGTTCTGTAGATTTTGCAACTACTACAAAATATGATGGCACGGTAATGAATGCCACTCAAAGAGCAGCTGCTAATAATTTTAAAAATGAGCACGTAACAACTATAAAGTTAGCTCCTAGAAATGCACCTACATTAACATTAAGTTCTTCTAAAAGATCTGGAATAGGAACTAGTGCTGATAACAATAGCGTTTTTGTTTCTTATGATTTTTCTGATATAAGTATTGGAGGAGCTTTTACTATAGGCTTTGCACCTACTCCTAACTTCTTAAAAGATGATGTAATAACATTAACTACCACTCAAGATAATTCAGATAAATCAACAACAACATACAAGCTAACAATAAAAATAACAGAATTATTAAATGAAGCTAATAGTGTAAGAGCTATACTATTAACAAAGCCTAGTAATTTACCAGATAACTCGTTATTATTTACTTGTTTGTTGGATGAGGGTAAAGCTTTATTTGAAAAAAAGTTAATAAGGTTTGCATATAGATGGAAATACAATGATGGTGAATACTCTACGTTTTCACCTTTTTCTGATATTGCATTTTTACCTGGAACATTTACGTACAAATCTGATGATGGGTATAATGACGGTATGTTAAATACTGTTAAATCAATAGTTGTTAGTGGTTTTGAAAAACCTCTTGATGTAGAAAAAATTGAAGTATTACTTAAAGAGTCTAATAATAATTTAGTTTATGTAACACATACTATAACTGATGAGTCAACTAGTTATACTGTTGAATCTGAAACATTGGGTTTAGTAATACCTTCAAATCAATTATTAAGACCTTGGGATAATGTTCCTTTAAAAGCTAAAGCTCAAGAAACAATTGGTAATAGATTAGTTTATGCTAATTATACTCAAGGATATGACATAGAAGATAATAACATACCTGAAATATCAGTAACATCTAGTATAACTAATAGGACTTCTTCTATAGGTGTTGGTGAAAAATCTATAAAATCAGAAAGAACATACCAAGTTGGTGTTGTTTACTCTGATTATTTTCAAAGAGAAACACCAGTCTTCTCTAGTAAAAAATCATCTGCTATTATAAATAAAATTCAAGCTGATTCTATTAATTATTTATCAGCAAGAATTGATAGTATACCTCCGGACTGGGCAACTCACTATAAATATTTTATAAAAGAAACTTCAAATGAATACTATAATCTTGCTCTAGATAGATTTTATATAGCTAAAGATGATAGTGTGTGGTTATCATTCCCATCATCTGAAAGAAATAAAATACAAGAGGAAAGATATATAACATTAAAAAAGAAACATGATTCTGACGATTTTGTTAAAGAAGAAGCAAAATATAGAATATTAGATATACAAAACGAGGCACCTAGGTCACTAACGGTTGATATTAATTTAAAATCAAGCTATAGAGCTATTATATTGTCAGATGCTAGCAATAAACCAACAGTAAACTCTTCTTATTTTAAATTTAGAGGACCTACTGATGCTGAAAATCCGGAGTTTGCTAGATCCTTTAATTCTTTGGGTTATGTTAGTATAACATCGTATGACTCTTCTGGAAATGAAATAGGTACTACAGACAAATACAAAATAGAAAGTGGTGGTATAAATGGAGAAACAAATGGTAGTGCTGGCACTATGGGAGTTACTACTGTTTATGAAGTGAATCTTGAAGATGGTTTTGAATCAAAAGAATCCACCATACTAGCTTCAACTAATTTTGAAGCAAACGAATATTTTAAAATAAATATATATCAAGAAACAAGCTCTTATAAATCTGAATTTTCTGGAAGATTTTTTGTTAAAGTAAATAGAGACACTATTTTAGATGAAAATGTTATTGATGCATTTAAATTGAATAAAATAAAGTATAGTGTAAAAGAAAGACAAAATATATCTTTAGATTCAACAAATGATTTTACAGAGGATAATAGTGAAAACTCTGGAATATCTTGGAAAGATTCAAAAGCTGATAATAACGAATTCTCAGATCTTAGGATATTAGATAATGAACATCCTAAATCAGATAACAAAACATTTTCTTTTATTTTATCAGGGGTTGACACTGGAGAAAACACTGTAGATCATAATTTAAGTAATGAAATAAGTGATTTTTTATCAAAAATAAATACAGCAGGTACTCTAATACAGTTTTCAAATTCTAGTGGATTTGCTGGTGGTGTATATAAGATTACAAGTTGTGCTATTACTACATCATATAGATCTGATACTACAAGCAAGAAAAAGAAATTATCAGGTAAAAGAAGAAGATATAATGTTGAATTTGAAAGTATAAAAGATGGAGGAGGTTATTTTGATAATTTCACTGTATCAGGTAGTGGTACTACTGGTATAATAACAGAGATAGCTATAGTAAAAAGAGAAATAGATTTTGAAAATGATAACTTAACATCTACTAATCCAGCTGTATTTGAAACAGAACCTATAACTTCTGTTGATTTAGATTTATTTTATGAGGCTTCAGATCAGTTATTTATACTAAAGCCTGGTATGAAAATACAAAATACAGAGCATACAACTAAACAAGTAATAACAGGTATTGATAATTCTGTTGATACTAATGGTGATAAGAAAACTTCTATATCTTGGTCAGGCACTATAAATAGTACTGTCAATGCTGGATATACATATAGAATATGGTCTAGTGATGAATTGTATTATAAAGATATAACAGCTACTGGTACAAACACTACAACAAGTATAACATTAAGTCAAGATAATAAAATACATGGCTTTGAAAATTCTATTGATTGGTTCAACTGCTTTTCTTTTGGTAATGGCGTAGAATCAAATAGGATACAAGATGACTTTAATGCTGTTTTTATAGACAAAGGCCCAATTGTTTCATCAACAATAGATACTCGTTATAAAGAAGATAATAAGAAAAGTGGTTTAATATTTTCTGGTATAATAAACTCCATAAGTGGTGTTAATGATTTAAATCAATTTATACAAGCTGAAAATATAACTAAAGAGTTAAACCCAGAGTATGGTAGTATACAGAGAATAGTTGCTAGAGACACAGATTTAGTTACGTTTTGTGAAGATAGAGTATTAAGAATACTAGCAAATAAAGATGCTTTATTCAATGCTGATGGTAATCCTCAGTTAACTGCTAGTAATAATGTTTTAGGTCAAACAATACCTTATTTAGGTACTTACGGTTGTGGTAAGTTTCCTGAATCTATTTGTCATTATGGTTTTAGAATGTATTTTTTAGACAAAGCCAGATCGTGTGTTTTAAGACTATCTAGAGACGGTATAACTAATATATCTGAAAAGGGTATGGGTGATTGGTTTAATGATAATATACCACTGTCTAACGGTTTTATAGGTACGTTTGATGAAAACAAAAAGTGCTATAATTTAACATTAAACAATTATACTATATCATTTGATGAAAGAGTTGATGGTTGGACTTCGTTTAGGTCTTTTATACCACAATTTGGAACTTCATTAAATGGTTTGTATTATACATTTAATCAAGGTTTATTATATTCTCATAATAATCCTATAAGAAATAAATTTTATAGTACAGGTTATGAATCTTCTGTTAATGTTATAATGAATGATGCACCATCTTCTGTTAAAAGTTTTAAAACTATAAATTATGAAGGAAGTGATTCTAGAAAATATACATATAATGGTGCTAGTCAAACATTAGCCAAAAAAGGTTGGTATGCTAACTCTGTATTAACAGAAAAACAAACGGGTAATGTTAAGGAGTTTGTGGAAAAAGAAGGATTATGGAGTAATAACATACTTGGAGATACTACAACATTAAGTAATATTGATGAAAAAGAGTTTACAGTACAAGGTGTTGGAACTTATGCTTCAATAGCTGGAGATACAGCAAGAACACAAATAACTATAACTAAAACTTTAACAGCAACTGGAGCTAATGTTTCTGGTAAAATTACAATATCTGATCCTGTATCTTTTGTACAAAACATAAATACATCTGACGTATCTAATACTAGTGTATTTACAATAACACCGCTTACGGGTTATACCTTAGTTGCTGGTAATTTTAGTGGTTCTAATTGTAATTTTTCTCAAAGCGGAGCAAATGTAACATGCTCTTTAGCATCTACAGATAGTTCTCTTACTGATGATATAAGCCATACTGTTAATATATCTCATTCTGGAGCATTAACAACTACTACGTATAGTGTAGGTATAACTCATGAAACTTTTGAAGAAAATACACTTGCAACAACAGAGGGTAGTATTGTTACTGGTTCAAACATAATTGGTACAAATACTTATACGGGAGGTGTTGTTGACGTTGAATCTACAGTATTTACTATAGCATTTACTCCAGACTCAGGTTTTGAATTTGATGAAGCTCCTGTGGCTACGGTTGTGTATAGCAACGGTGGTGGTGGTAAAAACATGTACAGGATAACTAACAATTGGAGTTCATCAGATAAAGATGCTAAGGTTACTTTTACTGTTAGATATACTTTTGGATCTAAAAATCCTACTGGTGATAAAATAACATTTGTTGCTAAAGCAATTAAAGAAGTAACGGCAGTACCAACGTCTATAACTGGTGCAGAGGTATCAAAAAGAACTGTGCTAGCAACTGGAGAAACTAGAAGTTTTAAAATATTTGGAACACCTGGTGCTAAGTTTAATATAACAAGAAGAGAATTAGAACAAACAAAAACAGTGGATGCTGCAAGCTATACTGTTGTAACAGATTATGGTACATCATCTAATAGCGTAGGTAATAATATATCGTGGTGGCATGGTACAATAGCGACAGGTAAGGCTGCAGATTATGCTTGGCAAGACTATCCATACATTGGCCATCATGCTATTCCAGCAAGTGGTGTATATGAGTTTGATGAGGTAATTCCAGCATTAACAAACTCTAATGAGAAATATATTTATTATAGAATAGATCCAGGTATAAATCAATATGATGATTCAGGTAATGGAGGTCAAGTCCTTAGTAACCAACCACTTACTATAATAAAAAGAACAAAGTTTAATGCCGACGGCACTATTGCTGGTGATGAGTTTCCAGGCGCAAATATTGCTGATCACACATCCACTAAAGCTAATTTTTTACCATTATCCACTCAATCAGCAACTTGGGCTAGTGGATTTAAATTGACATTTGCTAGCGCTCCTCCAGTATTAAGTGATGGTGATTGGAGTACAGATGTTACTTGGAATGGAATGCCTGGAGGTAGAAGATTTATAGTTTCATCAACAGCTAACAGTGGAACAGAGATAAATCTAAAAGAACAAATTTTTAATGTTAACACAGGTTCTTCAGCTGGATTTAATACATATAGATTTGTTGTACCAGGTCAAACTTCTGATACTTTAGGTACATCTATTTCAGCTCCTAGAATACAACCATCTTCAATAAGTCAATTGGCATCAGGTACAGTAATAACTTTTTCTAAGGTTAATGCTAATACGTATGGAGATATTATTTTAAAGCAATTACCAGATGCTAAAATTAAATTAAAATTAAAAAAATCTATACCTGATCAAGTATATGCTTTTCCAGGTAGTAGTGTAGCAACTACAAGTTCAAGAACAGGAACTGCTACAGCTAAGGTTAATGGTACAATAAGTAGCACTACAGCTTTAGTAGTAGATAACAATTCTGGAACAATTGCTGTTGGAGATAGGGTTACTGGTAGTGGTGTTGATAACAATGTTACCATTAAAACAGTTACTGATCAAAATACTTTGGTTTTATCTTCTGCACAAAGTATATCGGACAATGTTGATTTAACTTTTTCAGCTGTAACTACTTCTGCTACTTATGATATAATTAGTTCTTATGCAGAACATGAGCCTGTTAGTGGATCAAGTAAATATATAGCTAATATAAGTAGTATAATGCAAGCTGTTGATGCATCTGCTAATGATGAAAGCTTCATATTAAGTGAAATTAAAGAAATAAGTGCTGATGATTTTAAGTATGAAAAAGCAACTTTAACATACACTGGTACTGCTAGCATAAACAGTGGTACTACTTTAAGTTTTGCTGCTGCAGTAACTTCTACGGCTAATGTGGATGGTGCAATTAATAGTGATACTTTAGTAGTTGATAATGAAGTTGGTGATATATTGATAGGTGATGTTGTTTCAGGAAGTGGTATATCTGGTACTCCTACAGTTACAGCGGTTGCTCTAGACACTCCTTCAGATCATACAACACTAACTTTATCAGAAAGTGAATCATTAAGTGATAATGTTGCTTTAACATTTACACGTACTCCAACCACTACAATACCTGATGCAGTTTATGTTGGTAGTAGTATTGATTATAACATATATAATTCAGATGGTACTGTTGCAAGTTCTCATACAAATACAGTATCTGCTATAAATACAGATAGAACTGTAATAACGCTTGGTACAGCTGCTACAGGTTCTAGTATAATAACAACTGGTACAGTTTTCTTATTTAATAAAACAACACCAGAAAACTGGGATTTTGATCTTAAAAATATTAATGGTACAATTAATAATACTAACGCAGGTAATAAGTATACAGTAACTGGTGATATTGAAATATCTAAGTATGGATTAGCAGATGTTACTTTAGAGTTAGATTTAGATAAATTATTATCCCATACAATAGAAGGTTCAGCTACGGTTTATACACCACCCACAGTAACAACTAAAAAAGCAATTAAAACTAAAATAAGTGGTGATGTTTCAGAAGCCGTACTAATTAGTGGTCATAATAGAGTTGCTGTAAATAGTGGAAGTGCTGCAACATATAACGGTACTGGTTATATAATAGCTGAATTAATAGGTAATAATTTGAAAGAAGGTGCTAACACAACTCAAGGTGGTGAAAATCAAATAGTTATAAATGCTGTTGCTGATGATACTAGTAATATTACTGCATTACAAATATCTTCTTTAAAAGTTACTAGTCCTGATTACACCGATACTTGGACATCTTTATCTAATGGTAAGTATCAAGGAACATCCGCTTCTAAATTAGGTTTTTCATGGGCAGCAACTCTAAAAGCAGGTATTGATACAACAGACGATTTAGATATTACATTTACAGTAACAAAAAGCGGTTCAATAGCTTAAATAAATAAAATATGCCAGATTCAATACAAATGACATTTAGCAATCCTATAAATACGTCACTACAAATTGGTGATACTATTTATAAAAGTGCAGTAACATCTGGAGTAGGTGCTGCACCTGTAGAGTTAGGAAAATGCACAGCATTAACTTCTACCGTGATAACTTGTGAGATACCTACTACCTTAGCAAGACCTGGCGGAACAGATTTCATATTGTTTAGCAAAAATAATAAAGCAAATTTATCATCATTAAATGGTTATTTTGCTGAAGTTGAAATGAAAAATGATTCTACAGATAAAATAGAATTATATCAAGTTGGATCAGATGTTTCAGAAAGTAGTAAATAATAATACAATAGTGTAACTATAATATTAAATTTAATGGAATTAGAAAAACAAAAAGAAAATTCACTAAAACAAATAAATGAATATAGAAATAAAGTATTAGATCTTGAACAAGAATTACTTGATTCTGGCGTTTGTTATACTGGTGATGAACTAGATAAAATAAATCCACTAAAGCACAGCTTTGGTGATGGGTGTTATATTAGAGAAATATTTATGCCGGCTGGTCAAGTTATAATAAGTAAAATACACAAAAAATTACATCCATATTTTATAATGAGAGGTAAGGTTTCTATATTAACGGATGAAGGAGTTCAACATATTCAAGCTCCTTACAGCGGTATTACTAAACCTGGCACTAAAAGAGTTTTATATATGCATGAAGATACTGTTTTTATAACTGTATCAGTAACAGATAAAACAGATTTAAAAGAAATTGAAGATGAGGTTATAGCAAAGGATTTTCAAGATCCACTAATAACTAAAGCTGATTTAGAGTTATTAAAAAATGAAAAATAAAAAAATATGGCGTTTGCAATAATAGGAGGATCCTTAGCTGTTATAGGTACAACAGCGGGTTTAATTGGAAGTTCTAAAGCTAAAAAAAGAGCAACAGATGCTCAAAGAAAAGCTGATGCTAACTTTAGAAGGCAACAAAGGGCTTATGAAAGCTTTACATTTGAAAATAAATTTGATAATTTAAGAAACACTGCCGCTGATGCTCAAAACTTTGCAGCTAATTTAGAAAATTTTGGTGTTGGTGTTCAGCAAAGAGCTGACAACATGCAAAACTTTGCTTCTAGAATGGAAAATACTGCTGAAGACTTAACAGTCAATACTCAACAAGCAGAATTTTTAGCTCAACAACAGCAACAAGGATTAGCAAACACTCTTGGAAGTATGAGAGGTGCTGCGGGTGGCAGTGGAGTAGCTGCTTTAGCACAAGCTTTATCAAATCAACAAACTCAAAATTTACAACAAGCATCAGCATCTATAGGTATGCAAGAAGCACAGAACGCTCAAGCGGCTGCAGCACAAGCATCACAAATACAACAAGCTATTGCTCAAGAATCAAGTGCTAATCAAGCAGCTGGTTTACAAGCTTCTCAGTTTCAAGCACAAATGGCTCAAGCTAACCAAATGGCATCAGTTGATGCACAAACTAGAAATCAAGAAATGTTTATTAGTCAAGCAGCTCAAAATCAAATGCAACAAAGACAAGGGGCTATGGCTGTTCAAGGTATGGAATTTGATAGAAGAGCAACAATGTTTGGGCTTGCTGGAGAACAACAAGGAGCAGCTAATGCACAAATGCAAGCAGCGCGTCAGATGCAAGCTGATGCATTTTCAGGATTAGTAAGTGGTGGTATGGGTATGGTAGGATCAGCAATACCTGGTATTCAAGAAAAAATGGATTAAATAATAAAATTATGGCAGCAGACGCAGGATTAATAAAAAGTGCAAGTCAAGCATATAGAAGTCAAGATCCAAATTTTAAACTTGGTGAAAGCTTAAGGTATGGCTTTGATAAGATATCGCAAGGTATAACTAAGGGTCAAGAAATAAAAAGAGCTCAAGAAGAAAAAGAAAACCTTCGTAAAGAAAAACAAGCTGCTTCTTTAAAGAGATCAGCTGATGTTTTTCAAAATAGCATAGTAGAAGTATCTGGTCATGCTAAAACAGATAAACAAACATCATTAGTTCTTAATCAAGCTAAAGAATGGAGATCACAATCTAATGAATATTTTAAAATAATGGAAGAGTCATCAGTTGATTCACCTGAGTATGCTGAAGCCCAAGAAGGTTTATTGAAAATAAGAACTGGCATGCAAAACACAGTAGATAGTTTTGATGAACTAAATGCTATAAGACTTACTAGATCTGATATAGCAAAAAATAATGGTTATGCAGATTTTAATACAGTTGAAGGTGTTGACGGAGTAGATGACAATACTATATTAGGTAAAACTGAAGCTTTTGTACGTGAAGATGTTGACTACGCATTTGATGACAATGGCTTTTTAAGAATATCAGACGGACAAAATGAAGATGGTACTGCTAATTATGTTAGTATTAGTGATTATGATTCTACATTAGCAAGAGTTGCTGACGCTAGTGTTGCAACTGCTTTCACAGCTATAACTGATGATTTACAAAAACAAGGCGCTAAGGGTGATCCAATGGATAAGGTAGATCTTGAGCATAATTTTAATATTCAAAGAGAACGGTTGGTTAAACCAGGACAAGATAAAACAGATCAATTGTTAACTTTTTTTACAGATAATCCAATACCAGGTGTTTCATTAAAAGAAGGTAATGAAGAATTGATAAGAAATCTTCAAAGTAAAGATATTGAAGTAAGAACAAAAGCTAAAAAACAAGCTGTTGATTATCTTTTTGGAGAAACAGACAAAGGTAATGGTAGATTATATCAAGTAGCTGAACAATTACACAAAGGTAAACTTGACATATATAATAAGAAAAAAGAAAATGAACACAACTTAAAATTAGAAATTGAAAAAGCTAAAGCAGGTAAAAGCAGTTTTAGTGGTGCACAAGAAAAAGATCAGAAAGTTATAAATGCTTTGGATGTATTATTTAAAAAATCTCAACAACCTGCAAGCAACCTAAATGTATTAAGAACACTTGCTAAACCTAACAAGTATCCTATTGATTTTAATGGTGAAATGCTTGACAAATCAAAAGCAGATAAAATGTTAGAAATATCAAAAAATAATTTAACCAATGACTTAAGAAAACACTTAGGAGATAATAAACTCACGGTAAATACAAAAATTGATGATAATGGTGTAACAAAATTTATGTTATCAGGTACTGATGGTAGATCAAGTGGTGACTATACAATAGAAGAATTGTTTGCTCCAGTAACAGATCCAAATGGATTAGCTTACAAATATGCTACACTTAGTCAAGTTTTAGGAAAAGAATAATCAAAACAACATATGAATAAATTTTATTTAAACGGTTCTGAAATTTCTTTTGAGCAAATAAAAACTAATGCTGAATCCGAAGGGTTGAGTGTTGAAGATTATATTAAATCAAATAATATAACCTCAGAAGCTTTAAAACCAAATGATAATCAAGAGTTTGATACTAATTTTGACTCGGCAATAAGTAATATAAAAGAAAAAAAACCTGAAGTAAAAAAGTTAAAAACAAAAAAACAAGAAAGTTCTTTACCTAGTTATGCTGGTATGGGTGTCTATGTACCTAAAAAAGATTTTGTTGATCAAGAATTTACATATCAACAATTAGATAAGGCTAATGAAAATTCAGAAATAAAAAAAAGTATACAAGAAATAGAAGACAAATACAGTGATCAATCTCTTTTTGATGAAGTAAAAACTTATAAAACTGGGCAATATTTAGGCATGGGTGTTTATCTTCCAGATGAAGAAATAGTAGAAACTCCATACAAAGAGGAACTTAAAAATCTTAAAATAGAATTATCTGAAGTAAATAATGAAGTACCATCTAATGAAGTGCTTGAAGCTACATTAAGAAGAAGACTTGCTGATAAAGAAATAATAGAACTAAAAAATTATGAAACAGATCAATTCATAAAATCATTAACACCAAAAAAACAAAAAGAATTTTTAAGTAAGAATAGGTTAGATTATAAAACTTTAAATGATAACTATAACTTTAATGAAAATCAAGTAAAAATAAATAATGATTATAATGCTTTTATAGCTAGAAAAACGTTACTTGAAGAGTCTGAGCAATTTAAGTATAAAGAAAAAATTGAAAAAGACTTAAATGATCCTAATTTTATATTTGGCTCTGGAGAAGAAGGTGAAGAACAATTTATTTTTAATGGTAAAAAAATACCTAAATCAGTAGTTGATAAGTATACTATGGCATTTGATTTTGTAAAAAAAGAATCTAATGTAATCTCTGGTATGTATAATGCTTACGAAGAAAATAAAGAAAACTACAATAATAATTTAGAGGATAAATTTGATTTAGAATTAGAGTTTGATTTACTTAGAAGAGACTATGATTCTTTAGGTAAAAATGCAAACTCAGCTTATAATGTTACTAAGGGAATAATATTAGGAGGAGCTTCTTATATATATGGAATTCAAGATGCAGTTGTAGGGTTTTCATCAATACAAGGTGTTGCAGCTAAATACGCACAACTACAGCATAGAATTGATATGGAGAAAGAAAGATTTAACTACGCTCCTGATGTTCAGTTTAAAGATGCTTTTAAAGATGGTAACTTTGGTGAGTTTCTAATGCAAGAAATAAGTACACAGGCACCTATAATAGCTACTATGATGGCTACGGGTAGTATTGGTGTAGGTATTATTGGTGTGTCTTCTGCTGGTAATCAAATATCAGACATGGAATACGAGGAGATGATGTCCAAAAAAGATAAATATAAGTTTAATGATATTGAATATAGTAATACTGAAAAGTTTTTAATTGGAACTGGTTTTGGATTAGCTGAAGGTGTATTAGGTAGTTTACCAACAGCTAAAATATTAAAACAAGGAGCTACATTATTTAGTAAAGCTGGAAAAAGAGAGGTAGCTAAAGTTGGATTTAGAAAATACATAAAAGAAAATTCATGGAACGGAGTTGTAGTACCTACTTTTATGGAGTCTTCAACAGAAGGTTTAACTTCAATAGCCCAAAACTTAATAACTGGTAGACCAGTATTAGAAAATGTAGATCATGCAGTTTTCTCTGGAGGCTTATTTGGGTTTAGTATGTCTGCAGCACCTGTACTTGGAGCAGCAGCAGCTAGTAAGTTTGCTGATTATGATTCTTACTCTACATATAGGAAAAACATATTAGAGATGGGTAAGTTAAATGCTGAATTTAAAAGTAAGCATCCTGAAGTACCTTTCTTTGAAAAAGTATCAGCTTTAAAAGGTGAAAAAGTAAAAGAACGAACTGATTTTAAGGAAGACAAAAAAGTATTAGACTTAAAAATAAAAGAATTAAAAGAACAAAACGACGATATTTTATATGAGTTAGATGGTAACATGAGAGATAAGCTATCAGAAGAAAGCTATAAACTTCATGTTAACGCTATAGATACACAGGAAAAATTAAGAATTGAAGCTGAAAAAATAATAAACAGTGATGAAAGTCAAAAATCTAAAAATGAAAAATTAAAACCATTAAAAGAAAGATTTGATCGTTATCAACAAGCTGTTGATTTGTTTAAAAACCCAAAAGACTTTGGTAATAAATATCATTATCTACAACAATCAGACCCTAAGCAATATGACGAAATAAGAAAAGAAGCTGAGATATTAATTAGAGAAGAAAAGGGTCTTTCACCAGAAGATCAAGTTAGTGATAAAGATTTAAAAAAGAAGTCTTTTGATGTATATATAGAAAGACAAGTTACAGCCGATATAGCTAATACAAAAGCATTAATAATAGAAACTGGTTTAGGTTCTGTTGATTACTTAAACGCTAAAGTAATTGAATTTCAAACAGCTGAAGAAGCTCAGGCTTATGAAGATAAAAGAAGAGATGAATCTCAAGAAGCAGAGAATAAAAAAGCTGAAAAAGAAAAAAGACAACCATTAAAAATCAAACTAAACGTTATAAAAAATTCTAACGGTTATAATTTACAAACAGCTGATCCTAATCAAAAAAATGAAGTAGTTCTTATAAGAGATCAAATGGTAAATAATCGTAGAACCAGAACTGGTGTACACGAAATAGGTCATGGTATTTTTACTGAATTATTAAAAATAGATAACAACTCTGAACAAATGAAAGAGTTGGCTGACGTTATAATTAGATGGACTGGAGAGACAAATAGAGCAGCTTACGACAAAATGTTTAGTGGTTTATTTGGTAATCAGACAGCTGATAAAAAATCAAGTGAAATTGTTGCTAATTTTATTGAAAGAGTAGCTGATGGAACTATAGATCTTAAATCTAAAAAGTCAAGAGGTTTTACTGGGTTATTTTCATCATTGGTAAATAAAATGATGATTGGTAAAAGAGGTAATAAGGCCAAGATAGATTTTCAAGGTGAAACAGATGTAATACAATTTATTGGTGGTATTGCTAAAAAACTTGGAGATGGTAGTTTAAGTAAAGAAGACTTAGATGCTATTAGAGGAAATAAAGAAATATTTACTAAATCAAAAGGTAAAGTAAAAGAAGGTGTTAGTGAGTCTAAAGTTACACCTGAGATGATAAAAAGATCAAATGATATACAAGACATATATGATCAAGAAGGCGTTGATGGTGTATGGACAGCTATTGATAAAGGATTATTTGATGGTATAATAAATAAAACTGTTAATCTTTATTATAAAAATAGATTTAAACAAGAAATAGTACCAGCAGATAAACGAGAGGAAATGATTTCTCAATTAAAATTTAGCGAAGGTGGTCTTTTTGATTTATTTAGAACATACAATGGTAAGTCACCAATGGCTGCTTATGTTGAAACCCTACTTCCACGCAGATCATTTGATTTATTTAAGCCACTATTTAAAGATAAATTTGAACCAAGTTATTCAGATATAGATTCTCAATTTTTAGTTGAATCAAATATTGATTTTCAAACTACTCAAGAAGAAACTACAAAAACAAAAGAAGATGCCGAAGCTGAAGCGCAGAGAATTGGAAGTTTAATTGATCCAAGAACTTTAATGGATGATGATTTATCTAGCAAAGCCACGGAAACAATAAGTAATAATATGCCTGATTTTGGTTCTGAAAAAACAAGCTTTAAATCATTACCTGATTTATCTCCAGAAACAACAGCTGAAAGATTTCAGATACCAGCAAAAAAATTAATTCCTAAAAACAATTTTACTCAAGGTGAACTCAAGAATACAATGAGAAATCTTGATGAAATGTTTGATGATTTTGTAAAGATATTTCCTAAAGGTGCCGTAGTAGATAAAGCAGTAACTCAAAAGTTATATGGTACATCTACTGGCTTGCCTACTAATGTATTAACTGCTTTTTATAAAAAAGGTGATAGAATAGATACAGCATCAGGTTTACCTATATATGACTTAGCTCCAGTTACTAAAGAACAGTTTAGACAAGAGCTTGGTATACTTCCTGATGGAACTATACCTGACAAAGTATTTGTACAATCACCACAAGCTCAAACAGCCAAGGGTTTAGCTATAATGTTTGGTAAGTTAGTTACTAACACTACAGTTAGAGAACAATTGAAACCTGATGAAGGAAGTAGTCAGCAAATAGCTGATATTGGCGCTGGCAAAAGTGAATTAATGTTGAGTCAAGCTATTGCTGATCAAATGTATGGAAAAAAATACGATGGTTTTAAAGAAGGTTCTGATAGTTTTATAACATTAAATAATCCAAAAGATATAAAAAAAGCATACAAAGAAGCGTTTGCAACCTATAACTTTGAATATGAAGATCTTATATTAGAGCAGATGGAAAAATCTGCTAAAGCTTGGGAGAAAAGCAATAGTAAACTTACTTTAGGAAAGTATATATACGAAGAAACTTTAGGTAGAACTTTTAAGAGAACTTTTCAAGGTATATTAGGTTTAGAAAAAAGAAGTTTAGATTTTAGAAATGAAAAACAAATAAAATCTGCTAGAGAAGGATTTCAACTTTTAATTAACGAAATAGGTCTTGATTCAGCTTTAAAATATGTAGGACCTACAGTTAAAGGAGCTTATGGACTTAGATCAGGTGGGTTTAAATTAAATTTAGAAACAGGTGGATTTGATATAGCAAAAGGTTCTTTAAGGTATTTTTTAATAGGAGGTAGACTTGATTTTTTCAAAAATTTTATACCTGATGCATCTTATGAATCAGGTTCGCAATCGGCAACTATAAACCGTGTTGAAATAACATTACCTACTGTTTTTAGGCAACGATATGAAGTTGAGTTCGGTGAACAACAACAAGATAGAATTCGTCAAGCAGAAGATCAAAGAGAAGGATTTAGAAAAATAGTTGATACTTTAAAAGATTTATATGAAAAAAATAAAATAAGCAAAAATGATCTTGGTATGATACTAATGACATTTAATTCTAACGTAGATGCTTTAGTTAGAACAGCTGCAATACCAAATTTACAAATTGAAAACTTAAATTCAAATAACCCTAAGGATTATGTTTATGAGCATGTTAAACCTGCTAGGCAAGTTATACAAGAAATACTTGGTCTTTATATATTAAATAAAGACGGTAACAATACTACGTTTGATCAAATAATGGAAGATTTTAGAGTTGCTATTATACCTAAAACATATGATAAAATAATAAGTAAATATTTTAAATCACATTTGCCTAAAGACGCTAATAACAAAGCTATAAAAGCTAAGATGGTTGATGGTGAATATTTAGCTGCTAGATACAATGATAAAAGGGTTGTTGAAGAAATAGAAAAAGCAGGATTACCTCCTCTTAAAATAGTAGAAGTAAAAAAACAAGAAACAAAGCAAGACGAACTTTCTAAGAGTGATGCTGATTTAAGTGGTAGATTTAATAGTATAATAGAGGAAACAAAAGGTGGTAAAACCGCGTTAGCAGCGGCTGATAAAGTTATACCAGAAGTTATAGCTAGACAGCAAGGCGCAAGTATAGGTAAATACAAGTTTTTTGTACCTCCATCAGCAGAGGATTTCATGGGTCTTATGTATTCTTTTATGGGTAAAGGTACTCAAGGTGATTTACATAAACAGTTTTTTGAAGAAACATTAAATAAACCGTACAAAAAAGGTATAGCACAGTTAGAATCTGCTAAGCAAAAAATAGAAACAGATTATAGAGAGCTTAGAAAAAAATATCCTAAAGTATATAAAAAGTTAAGTAAAAAAATACCTGGTACTGATTTTACATATGATCAAGCTATAAGAATATTTCTTTGGAAAAGCGGTGGTTTTGATATGACAGAAACTGGTTTAGAACCAGAAACAGCAGAAGGTAGAAAATTAATAAATGATGCTTTTTTTGCTGTAGCTAAAGATCGTGACTTACAACAATTTGCAAGAGGTGTTGGACTTATATCTGGTCAAGAAAAAGGTTGGATTGATCCTAGTAGAGATTGGATTATTGATAATATAGCTAGTGATTTAAATAACATATCAGATAAAATAAGTAGAAAAGAATTTTTACAAGAATTTACAGACAACTATAAAGAAATATTTAACAAGCAAAACTTAAATAAGATAGAAGCTATATATGGTAGCAGGTTTAGACATTCTTTAGAAGATATTCTTTTTAGGATGGAAAAAGGTACTAATAGAAACTTTGGATCTGAAGATGCTAGAGCTAACGCTTTTGCTGATTTTCTAAATGGTTCTGTTGGATCTATAATGTTTTTTAATATGAGATCAGCAGCACTTCAAACTCTATCAGCTGCTAACTATGTTAATTGGAGTGATAACAATATATATGCGGCTGGCAAAGCATTTGCTAATATACCACAGTATTATGCTGATGTTGTTACATTGTTTAACTCTGACAAATTAAAACAAAGAAGAAAAGGTTTTAAAATGGATGTTAATCAAGCTGAGCTAGTTAAATCAATAGAAGGCCAAAAAAATAAATTTAAAGCAGCATTAAGATATTTACTTAAACTTGGTTTTACACCAACTCAAGCTGTTGATAGTTTAGCTATAGCAACTGGTGGCGCTAGTTTTTATAGAAACAGAACCAAAACTTATCAAGAGCAAGGACTTAGTCTAAAAGAAGCTGAAGCAAAAGCTTTTGAAGACTTTTCAGAAATTACTGATCAAAGTCAGCAGTCATCAGATCCAGCTATGGTATCTGAGCAACAAGCTAATAAATTTAGTAGATGGGTATTATCATTTCAAAATACATCTATGCAATACAATAGACTTATAAAGAAGGCTGCGTTAGATATATCAAACAATAGAGGTAATACTAAAGAAAATGTATCAAAAATACTCTATTATTCATTTGTTCAAAACTTTACTTTTAATGCATTATCTAGCGCACTATTTGCAGTAGCACTTGGTAGTAGTGATGATGATGAGAAAGATCAGCAAAAAATTCTAAGAACTGCTAATGGTATGGCAGACACTATATTAAAAGGTGCTGGTTATCATGGAGCTATAGTTGCAATGTTGAAAAACACTGCTTTTGAAATACATAAACAAGAAAGTAAGAGTTGGGGCAAAGATTATGTATATGTTCTTTTATCAATGCTAAATGTTGCGCCAGCTGTAGGTTCTAAGTTTTCAAAGGGATATAAAATACAAAAAACATATGAGTTTCAAAAGGATCTTATAAAAGAAAGAGGATTTTATCCTGGTACTTTAAATCCAAAGAGTTTTGGTAAAAAACAAAGTTTTGGTTTTAAGGGAACAAAAAACATTATTGACAATCCTGCTTATATGATGGCTGGTTATGGTCTTTCTGTTGTAAACATACCTTTAGATAGAGTAATAAAGAAAGTGAGTAATGCTAGTTATGCTTTAGATAATACAACTAAAGGTTGGCAAAAAACAGCCTTGATGTTTGGTTTTAGTACATGGGATCTTGACTTAAAAAATGCCGATGGTCTTATTATAAAAGAAAGAGCTCAAGATCAAAGAAGAAAAGAAGGTTATAAAAAAGCAGCTGAAACTAGAAAGAAAAACTCTAAAACAAAGAAAAGATCAGCTATTGAGGAGATAGAATATAAAAATTCAGCAGAATATATAGAGAAAAAACGAGAGGCATATAGAAAAAAAATATTAAAGGCTAATAATTAATATAAACAAGTAATAATAAGAATATACAAAAAGTAAAAATATGGCACAAGAATTAGGAAGTGGTACTAACATGGGAGTTGATGTAGACGGAGATGGTAAACCTGACTTTCACTTAACATTAAAGTCAATAGGTTTAATCATTGCAGCGGTGTTTACACTAGGTAGTATGTACGTAAAGCTACAGATGGATATTGAAGATGCAAAAGCACTTCCGCCAGCCGCTATAGACAGAAAAGAATATGATTTAAATCATGCTTGGATGTTGGATCATGTTAGTGATTTAGAGGAGGATGTTAAGGATCTCAGAAAACACATTGAAGATTTACAGAAAGATCTATACAAGAAAAAAGACAGATAATGAAACTAGAACTAAAAAGATTTAGCGCAGGTAAAGACTCAACACTTGGTTTAATGTTTGTTGATGGAGAGTTTGAATGCTTTACATTAGAGGATGAATATAGAGCTGAAAAAATTAAAGGTGAGACTCGTATACCTGCTGGTACATATAAGGTAGAAAAACGTGAAGTGCTTAGTGGATTAACCGAGAAGTATCGTAGTAAATACCCTTGGTTTGATTTTCACTTTATGCTTCAAGATGTACCTGATTTTCAATATGTTTATATTCATGTAGGAAATGATGATGACCATACTGATGGTTGTCTTTTGGTGGGCGATGCTATTAAATCAAACAGATTTAATGAAGAAAATAACCTAACTAGCTCAGGACCAGCATTTAAGAGATTGTATCAAAAAATGTGTGATGCTGATATTATAAATATTAGTGTAACAGATTGTTGTACTGAGTGTAACTGTACTTGTAAGTAATGGCTATTAGAAAAACAACAAAGGGTAAAGGTAGAAACTTCAGGAGTGTTGAAGAAGGTGCTGGCATGACATCAAAAGGTGTTGCTGCATATAAAAGAAAAAATCCTGGTAGTAAATTAAAAACAGCGGTTACTGGAAAAGTAAAAGCAGGTAGTAAAGCTGCTGGAAGAAGAAAATCATTTTGTGCTAGATCAAAAGGTTGGACAGGTGAAAGAGGTAAAGCAGCACGTAGAAGATGGAAATGTTAATTATATGAAATCAAGAGGACTAGGAGATAGTGTAGAAAAATTTACAAAAGCAACTGGTATAAAAAAAGTTGTTAATAAAGTATCTGAAGGATTAAATATCCCTTGTGGTTGTGAAGGTCGTAGAGATGCAATGAATGTTCTATTCCCATATAAAAATAAAAAATGAAAAAGTTTAAACCACACATGATGTACGGTAAATCTGGTAATGGGGTTATGGCTAATACATACGCAAAACATTTATCATTAAAGAAAAAAGGTTATAAACATACTAAACCAAAGAAAAAATGAAAAAGAAAGGAAAAAAAGGACCTTGTTGGACAGGTTACCAAATGGTCGGTATGAAGAAAAAAGGTGGTCGTAATGTACCAAACTGTGTACCTAATAAAAAGGGTAAGATCAAGTCAATGAAGAAGCAATAAAAAAGCCGATCGTTATGACCGGCTTTAGCGTTGTGTATAGCATACTAGCCATCACAACTCAAACACTCTTCATCCATAGCTCTTTCAGCTATATCACCACGAAGAACTGATTCTGTTCTCATATAATACAAAGTCTTAATACCTTTTTTCCAAGCTTCAAGATGAACCTTATTGATAAACTTAGGATCTACTTGAGATGGAAAAGCTAGATTTAAACTAATACTTTGGTCTATATACTGTTGTCGTATACCTGCTTGATTAACTATCTCTAGTTGATTAATCTCTTTAAATGTTTTAAATACTTCCTTAGTATCATCGTCGAGTCCTTCGACATCCTGAACGGATCCACCGTCAGCTAATATCTTCTCCCAAACTTCACTAGTATTCATATTTAATTTATCTAAGACTTTTTCCAGAGTAGGGTTTTTACGTATGAAAGTACCTTTTGCACTTTGTTCAGTAAATACATTAGCAGCCCAAGGTTCAATACCGGCACTAATATTACCACTAAGCTTGCTGTTACTAACAGTAGGAGCAATAGCTCTAAGATGAGTATTCCTAAATCCCGTACCAACACACCAGAGCGGTTCCCCGTACTGATTAGCAAGAGCCATACTAGCTCGTTCACTTTCGATTTTAATTTGGCTAAATATCCTTCGTGTTTCATGTTGTGCTAATAATCCCTCAAACGGTAGATGCTTTTCTTGTAAATATGTATGCCAACCTAAAACTCCTAAACCTACTGCTCTACCTTTTACAGCTGATCTAACTGAGTTTTCAAATCCTTTTAAACCTTTAGCTCTTTGTATAAACTCTTCCATAACACCATCTAAAAAGAAAGTGCTATCATATATCAAGTTTGTATCCTTCCACTCATCATACTTAGCTAGGTTTAAGCTAGACAAACAACATACAAAGCTATGGTTCTCATCTGTGTGTAATGCTATCTCAGAGCATATGTTTGTCATAAATACCTTCAGAGCATTATCTTTATATGCTGGAGGGTTTGCTTTATTGACATTACCCTTAAACATAATATAAGGTTCACCTGTTGCTTTACGTTTCTGTAAAAGCGCTCCCCATTTTCTTCTTGCAACTTTATCTCCTGCACTCAACTTACGCATAAACTTATCACCTATAATGGCGCATTGATGCATGTTAAGTGATTGTCTGTTTACATCACCTTTAGGTTCTCTAATCTCTAACCAATCCTCAAAGTCTGCATGTTCTATGTTTAAGTTAACGCTAGCAGCTCCACGTCTTACTGATCCTTGATTTGTTGCTAATATAGTTGAGTCATATATCTTACAAAAAGGTACAACACCATCTGACGTACCATTACCTGTTATAGTAGCACCTGCAGGTCTGATTTGGTTAATACCAATACCAACACCTCCACCGTGTTT
>Ga0098038_1000101_pt1 | contig 34644 bp, 69 predicted proteins | sample 5B_taG_FD_75051 | JGI IMG/M metagenome (GOLD analysis project Ga0098038, IMG submission 75051) | Marine viral communities from the Subarctic Pacific Ocean - 5B_ETSP_OMZ_AT15132_CsCl metaG | ecosystem: Environmental > Aquatic > Marine > Oceanic | place: Pacific Ocean | collected 2015-01-08 | reverse complement strand
GCTATTATAATTCTGATTGCTGCTCTACACTTGCAAGTGCATACTTGCAATGTAGGTATTTAAACACCGCTAAATTTTGAGCATCATCATGTACAGTATTATAAATAATGATTTCTGCAATGTCTGTAGATTCTATTATTTTACCAGAGTCTACAGCTACTATACCTATATCACTACCAGGCGTATTGTTTGATACTAAATCATCTGTTTTATCCACTCTAGATACAGACCTAAAATAACTTACCTGTGAATCAACATTAATAACATAAGCTTGGTATTGGTCCCGTATTAGATCATCCTGTATGGAAGAACCAGACACGACAATAGGGTGTCCCTCATCAGCGTTATTTACAGATCCTGTTGAATATTGCATGACCATGTAAACTGATTTGTTAGCTAGTGTTTCTAAACCAGTAGGAGTTCCATTGTATTGAAAGAAAGCCCGCTCATCATCAAACGAAATACTAGCAAAGCCGCCGATGTCGCCCTCATTAAATGTTGGACCTGCATCTGCGTCTGGTGCTTGAACAGCAAATTCTTTTCCACTGTTGTCTTGCCAAGCTACAGTAATAGCAGCATTGTCAACCTGTGTTCCGTTATTAACGTCCTCAGCAATAATGTGCAACAATAGCTGGCTTTTATTAGGGACATCACCTCCTACAAATCTTCTTCGTGTATTAGGTCTAATTTCATCGTTGCCTGATTTAACAGTACCGCCCTCAAGAACTCTCACTGGAGCATTTCTTGGTGTTTGTTTTATTTTCCGATGTGTAGTAACAATAAAGGGTAGCGGGCCACAAGCGCCTTCATCATACTCTGAGCGGATATCAGAATATCTGGTGATATTACCACCAGCATCCGTCATATTAAGAGACTTTGGAATTGCTCCAGATTGTAATAACTGTTGAAATAGTTCACTTGCTGATGGCATATTATTTTCCTACCCTTATACCCCTTTGCCGATCTGATACCAGGCTTTGTGACTGCCTTCAACAATCTGAACAAATGTTATAGCAGATATACCACTAGAATCATGCAACGATGAAAAAGATCCGCTGACTAGTCCTGATGGTAAAACAAAAACATTATTTGTATCAGCATTCTGTGCAATGATTGTAAGCTTTTGACCAGAAATAGTGGGTGTTGGGAATGCTAAGCTAAAAACTTCCATCCCACCTCCCATATCACTACCATTGATTGAACCCGCATCTAATAACACAATACCTGAAGCTGTAGAAAGGGTAGCGCTGGTTCCACTACCAAGATCTTGAGTTGTTACATCGGTTGCAAAAAAGTCTGACTTGGTTGTTCCTATTACTTCCATCTCGGTTGATGGGTCATTAGTGTGGATACCAACGTGCCCATTTGTTCCCTCAAGGGTGATACGAGCTTTGTGTCCATTGTTAGAGGAGTCGTTAGCAATCTGAAGGGGCCTGAGTGACGAGTTGGCGTGGTTTGGACAAAATGCGTCAATAAAAAATGCACCATTAAGAGAGCTAGTAAACGTGGTCGCAGCTTGACCCTCCAAAGCTATGGCACCAAGGCGATTATTTCGGCTTGCGGTATCTGTTAGTCCATCTGCGTAAAAGTCAATAAAAGGATTCTCGCCTTCACCAGCAGTGTTAGCAGTATCAGCAATAAGTTTTATGCCAACTTCTTTTTTGCTTTTCAAAATAATGATAGCATCTTTTTCTGATCCTCCAATAGAATCAAAAGGATCTATAATGTGTAACACACTTTGAGGTGAGTTGGTGCCGACCCCAATACGTTGATTTTGACCGTCAACAAATAACATATGAGTGTTCTGATTACTCTCTACCCGAAAATCCATATCTGTACTGTTCTCGTTGATAACAACTTCGTCTTGAGATGCTTCTGTTAATGTGATAAAATCAGCACCACCTGCCTGAAAATTTATAGAATCGTCTTGAAATCTTATGAATGTATTGGCGTCGCCATTGTGATAGATATATTCGTTTATCCCAATATTTCCTGCCACGTCAAGTTTATAATCGGGAGCGACCGTGCCAATACCAACACGTCCGTTCTCAAGGATCTGCACACCGCCGTTAAAACCAATGACACCTGAAACCTCAACATTAGTACTACCAGTACCAATTGCAAGATACTCAGTGTTATTAGCAACTAATTTTATTTGATCTTCTTCAAAATCTATTTTAGTATCACGATCTACATCATCAGAGGAAACTAGGTCTCCTGTGTCAACCCTTCCTCTACTCCATTTATACGCCATAATGAATACCTCTGCTTATAAATAGTTAGCCATAAAACAAAGGAGCCACCGAAGTGGCTCCAATGAGGTAGTGATTTGAAACGAACTACTCAGTACTAGAAGACCTCGTAGAAAAATCCATTCCATATCAAACTAAGAGCACCCTGTGGAGATGACATAGAAAGAGAAGTCTGATTATCATCAAAGTAGGCCGTTGATGCACCACCAGCACCTGTTAGTACAAGAATACCAGTACCTACAGAGTTAAATTTAACTGTCAAGACTTTACCTGCATCACTAGCACCAAGTCCTGCTGTACCACTCATTGGGAGGAACAGTTTAACATCTTCTGAACCTGTTGTTCCGACAGACAAGAAGGATGGATATCCAACCGCAGACACACTGCCTGTTACGACAGACCCTGTGTTTGATGCCTGTACACCACCGCCAATACTAACCGTTTCTTGTGGTGTTTGTAAAGAACCTATTGCTTGGGCTGAACTTGAGTAGCCAACTTGGAGAGATGATGTCGTATAAACAGCACCAGCCTGAAAGCTGTGAGCTAGTTGGGCTGATGCACCGACTATAGCGCCAGCGGTGCTAACAGTAAACTCATCACCATCAGTTGAATATTCATCACCTGTTATTTTACCAGAGGCAACTAGAGTGCCGCCACCTGTGATATTACCTCCGATAACACCGTGGCTAGCAACTTGTAACGTTCCGTTCATTGCAACAGCACCAGTCATATTAATACCTGTGCCCGCAGTTAGATCCAAGAATCCGTCCACAGAGCGATGAATATTTTCTCCGCTATCAGTAAACTGAAGTGTTATATCACTAGCAAGTGTAACAGTTGCACCTTGTGCAAAGGTTAGCATATCCGCATCATTACCCGCACCAACGGTCGCACCGTTAGCAATCTCAAGCCCCGCACCAGCAACAATCTTATTGTTAAACGTTGCTGCACCTGCGGAACCCATATCAAGCGTCAAAGCTGTAATAGCACTAGTAGCATCATTACCGTTGAAGATGATATCTCCATCTGCTAGAGACGCACTAATAATAAGATTAGCTGAAGATTTTGTAAACTTAGCAAACTCTGTACCACCATCACTAAGACGGATATCAGCACCATCAGCATCAAGTATAATATCACCTGCTACATCAAGTGTAAGATCGCCAGAACTTAGATCAATCTCAGTGCCATCAATTGTGATATTGTCGGCCTTGAGACCAGCATTCGCTACAACTGCACCGTTGAAAGTAGCTTGTCCTGCCTCAGATGTATCAAATGCTAACATGTTAATAGATGAACCACCAGAGTCACCAACAATGGTAAGATCTTTATCTTGTACACCAACGGTCATAGTAATATTATCACTTGACTCAGCAATAGTAAACTCGTTAGCGCCAGCACCAATAATAAGATCACCAAGAACCTCTGCGTTGACACCAACACGAACATCGTCGTTGAAGGTAGCACGTCCGCCTTCAGACATATCAAGCGTTAGAGCAGTAATAGCACTAGCAGCATCATTACCCTTAAAGATAATATCTTTATCGGATTGTGATGAACTAATAACAAGATCATTTGAACTGTTTGAAATCTTACCAATCTCTGTTCCACCATCAAGGAAGAAAATATCTCCGCCATCTGCATCAAGTTTGATATCAGTGGCTGCATCAATTGTTAGAGTGCCAGGAGCAACAATGTTACCTGACAAATTAACGTTACCCTGTAAGAAACTTTGTCCAACTATTTCTAGTGCGCTACTACCAGAGATACTATGACCAACAACTCTTACAGAACCACTAGCAGCTTGAAGGGCATTGTTTGTAGCAGCGAAACCAACTTCGTCCGCTTCTCCAGACCCTGAGAAATAAATACCAAGTTCAACCAAACTAATTTTTCTAACGTTATTACTATCAGAAGCATTTGCGATGACCATGAGATCACCTGCCGCTGGTGCTTGGCCAATCGTTGTTCCGCCGTTAACATTTAACTCATCAATGGCAAGAGATTTATCTGCTAGTTCTATAGAACCTGATAGTTGAAACTTTTCATCGGAACCGATAGCAACGGTACCACCTAACCTAGCTAACCCAGATTGAAATTTATAAGCCATTATAAATCCTCCTATAAAGTATTTAGCAACTTATACTAGCTAACCTACGATCTGTTTGGGTTAATCGCCTCTATTCAGAAACTTGTTATTTTCAAACCATTTCGCTAGTAGATAAAGAACTTATCACTACCATTACTATATAGACTAATAGCTGCAAAAGGCGAGTTCAAAAGAATAAAATTAAGACCATCAATTGTTTGTGATCCAGATCCTGAAATTGCTATGTTATGTAAGTGTGCATTTCCACCTTCATCTTTAATCACATATGTTTGACCAGCCGTCAATGTACCAGCATCAGGGAGCCTAATATCTATATCACCTGATGCATTGATGCTAACATAATAATCGCTAACGGAAGCAGTTGTTGTAGACGAGATACTTCTTCTTTTATGAACTACTCCACCTTGTACACTTAGAGTATTACCATCAAAAGTTAAATTAGCTTCACCATTAATAGAACTGTCGCCACCAGCCGTTGTAACTCTATTATTGCCGTCATTATTAATTGTAACAGTGCCACCACCAGATGAGGCCGTAACTACAACTTTATTATTTGCGTCTAGTGCAAGATAACTGCCTGGACCTGCAACAGTACCAGAGGGTACTCCTCTCGCATGTATAACACTTGAAACATTTAAAGTCCCTGTTATCTCAAGGTCGCTTCCATCAAATGTTAGATTAGCCTCTCCGTTAAGAGTGCTATCCCCTCCAGCAGTTGTTAATCTATTGTTTGCATCATTGCTTATTGTAACGCCAGCCGCCGTGACAAGATTTGATGTATCACCAGATGGAAACCTGGCAAATACACTTGATGCAGAATAAAATAAAACAGCCGCACCAGAAGCAGGAGCACTAGGAGTTGATGTTTGTTGGAACGCTAATAGGTTCCCGCTCAACTCTATATTTCCTGTAACTGCCGCCGTGCCTACAAAAGGAAATAGGTCTACATTCCCTATTACAAATTTTCCATTGGCCATACAAGTTTATTCCCTAGAAGAACGCAAATTTATCTACATAAGATAAGTATCTTATACCTGTGATAAATAGATAGTTAAAGTGACATTATACCTATGTAAAACAAATGCCCGCTCTAGAGCAGGCATATTTCAGGTATCAAGACCCTCTAATAATACAATGCTACAATAAGTAGCTTTCTTTTTTATGGTGCCCAAAGTAGGACTTGAACCTACAACCTTTGGTTTACAAAACCACTGCTCTACCAATTGAGCTATTCGGGCATGGTAGGGGGTCTAGGACTTGAACCTAGAACCTACTGATTATGAGTCAGTTGCTCTAACCAATTGAGCTAACCCCCCGTAAAAATCTTTTCCTTTCTGCGTTTATTATATTTGATATTTTTATTGTTGTGAAGTGTTATTTAGATCAAGGCCAAATCACTACCTGAGTACCACGGTTGGTATTTGTCAGCCGACCCTGGGTATTCAACTTTGTAGTTGCCGCCACGGCTACCTGGCTGAGCATCAGCAACAACAGCAATAATGCCTGCCAACTTCCAACGCTGATTACGCTTGCTGTCTTTGAAGACAACAACAGAACCGACTGGGTACTTAGGTGGAACAGGAGCAACTGAGTCCAGAGCTTGCGAAATGTTGTCTAGAAAATAACCAGCATGATAGTCTACCATGAGGTCACTGTGGTCATCCCAACGTCGCAGATGAGGAGCGCTGATGCTACCATCAGAGTTCTTGTAGAATGAGATCTCTTGACCAGCCCCTTCAAACTTTACATAAACCTTTCGGTGATGAACAGCATCATCCATAATAATGTCAACTTTGCGATTGACTAACTTAGCACGCCTTTGGATTTTTTTGATAGCATTCTCAAGCTTCATAACTCTATCTCCCTTACAATTTATAATACCATAGCATGGCTAGGAGTCAAGGAAATATAAAACTTTTTTTTACCAAAAATCAATTTCTTTTACAAAGGGCAAATCAATAAACCTATCAAAGCTAGAGCAGATGTAATCATCATTGCCTACCTTACTACCTGACTGTTGATGCTTGAAGATTGTACGATCACCAGTGCTAATGTAATCAGCAAAATCTTCTTTGTTGAAGTAATACATCTGTACACGTCTAGATCTAGAATCCTGTGGATTGATACCGCAAAAGATTAGGCGCTCCCAATCCTTACCAACGGCAACATGATTAATAATAAACTTGTCATCAATAATTTGATTACCCTTAGAGACAGCTAATGAAAACTTAATCTCAGTCTTATATCCATCAATGATTCGGTCATGACCTGGGTCTGTAGGCGGGCTAACCTCGTAGCCCATTTGGCCCATAAGATTCTCCACAAAATATTCACCAGCTACACCTTTTTGTTTGTTGCCAAGCTTGTGATAATCTTTGAATACCAGATCACCAGACCAATTGTTATTGTGGCGATTCAGCTTTTCCCATCGGGCGTCCTCAACCAGATATTTAAATACTTCATTAATACATTTCTGCATGTCTTTGCTCCACTAGTTTACGAAATGTTTTGTGAATACCAGGGTTAACTTCTTTAGCATTTGGTAGGATATCATGCCTAATAATGCTCCTCATATATTTTCTATCATGGTTACCAGGGTCCGTCAAGAAAGGAACGTTTTTATTTTCACACCACTGAACAAAGTTTTCTTTTGGCGTAGAGAGGAATGGTCTAATAACATTCTTATTCTTATACGGGATGATACTAGCCCGTCCATGAATAGAAGAAAACAAAAACCACTCAATCACATCGTCTAGATTGTGTCCTGTAACAACAGGCAGATTAAAGCCATGAAACTCTTTGTATCGCTCGTTCCGCCAGTGCTCCTCAATTGAGGTCTTGCTTGATCTTTCCTGACTCAAAGACCCCACAGCAAGTGGGATTTCTTTTTCTTTACAATACTGCCTGACAAAGCTGTAAGCCTCTTCACCAAACTCAGTTCGGTGATCAAAATAAAAAGCTGTTACTTTGTGATTATTATTAAGAAAGTCTAGGATAGCCATGGAATCAGGGCCGCCGCTCACAGCTACAACAAGCTCTCTAGGTAACTTCCCTAAAACTTTTAACATCTTATAGCATCACTATTCTAACTTTACCAGGGTAGCCAGGCATCCCAGTTTTATATTCTAAGCCTTGATCCTCAGCAACCTTGAGAACCACCTCGGACAACGCTTCACTATCACCAACGATAAAGTAAGTAAATAAATGTTTACCCATCCATAGAGATAAGAATTCTTTAACCTCATTCTCCACCTCCTCATGTTTTAGTCCTTGTAAATCTAATGTAGGGACCATTATAAAAACTCCTTGGTGATCCAGGCAGGATTTGAACCTGCGACCCACGGTTTAGAAGACCGTTGCTCTATCCAACTGAGCTACTGGACCATAGTTGAAGAGTTTTCGCCCAAGTGCATCTGGGACTCCTGTTCCGTGTGTATCTAACCCAACAAACCGTTTTCCACACGCAACTCTTCAAAAGGTATGTGGTTACTGAAGGGAGGGACGCTGGCTCTTTATGCTTCCTGCCAGATCGGTTCGGGTTTACCCCTAACGCTTATCTTCGTCTAATCATCATCATAATAAATATTCCTATCCCATCAAAATCATTACTGATGTAACTAACATACCTGTTTCAACAACAGCTAAAAACATTAATGGTTCCATCCAGTTAATCATAATAGATCTCCTAAAGTCCGTAGACGTGAATGACATCTTTCGCTTTGTCGTGAAGAATATTTCCACGAGGGAAGTTGCGAGCAGGGGCCTTCCAAGAAGCAGCCTTCCAAATCAAGCCGTCCTCTTTGCTGACGAAGAACCAAACGCTCTTGTGGTACTTGCCGCCATCTTGGTAAACTTTGTAGTATTTACCACCCGCTTTGACTTTGACCTCTGGGCGAGGTAAGTTAGGGAACTTAGAATCGTAGTGATTATTAACAATCTCCACACACTGGTCAAGGAACCCGTTCATGTGAAACTCAACTTCAGGATTTGCGATAGCCATTATGCCTCCTCTCGCAGACTTTCTGCGTAGTGATGTTCAATAGGGTAAACATTGGCAGGCACGGCATCTTGCCAATCTACAACGACCATCTGCTCGCCCTCAAACCAGTGACCCTCAAGACTAATGATCTTACCAACCTTGTCTCGGTAATACGGGTGAAAACGGTGACTAACTTTAGAACCTACTTGAAGCATTTCTCTCTCCCTTACAATTTATAATAACATAGCACAGTTGATTGTCAATGAAATATTTAAACTTTTTTCAAGTTACATGCGTAATCAACAAACAATGGAACGTCTAATGCAACTGGTTCACATTGAAACATGACATGATCCACAGCGTCTTCATAATCAACATTGAACTCATTCGCTGGCGAATAACCAACAATCAGACAAAGGATAGATGGTGCATTTACTGCAAGCTGGCCGCCTGCCATAACAAGATCACCAGGCTGGAATTCACAGCGTTCAAAAACTTGTTTCTTATAATCCATTATCCTACTTCCTCACATAACTCTAGTTGACTGACGTGCATTCCCTCGGACTTGCCGTTACCAAAATCAACCTCTACAACACCCAAGACTCCCCAGGGAAGACTTACAACCCCGAGGCGATCTTCCTCAATGTCTCGGACCAGATCGCCTGCCTTCATGTCACTCTCCGCTATCTACTAGCCACACAATATTATACGGGCTGTGTGCTCTTGGAACTTCCAAGTTATCCCACTTGATAACAAACTCGTGAGCATCGCCACCAATAACTTTACCTTTTTGGTCTTGCAAAAGCGGGTGTTGCCCTTTATATTTGACTCGCTCACCATGAAACATATTGAAATCACTCATCACTCTCTCCTTACAATTTATAGTACCATGGCATGGCCATATGTCAAGGAAATACAAATAAAAAAACATAAAAAAAGACACCCCCGAAGGAGTGCCTTTTAAGGAACAATATGTACCCTACTTTAGATTCTGATGAATCTAAGGAATGGCGTATAGTCACCTGCTGTAACAGTAGCACTTTGCTCTGCTCTAATGAAGATCGTTCTCTCCGTGGCTGTGTAGAGTGCTGAGTTAGCTACGAAGGCCAACTCTGCTGCGCCTTCGCCGCTACCACCACTAACTGATTGCATTACCCCAGCAGCGACAGCGGTAGCAGAACTCATGAGAGCAGCAGCAGCACAAATCTGTGCGCCGTCATCTGCTGTACCAGCCTTAACGTTAATGTTACCGCTGCTGCCAGCGATAGCTGTCTTGACAACAACACCAAGATCAATCAAAACTGTACCTGCTGGTTGGACCACGGTCATTTCTTTATCACCTGCACCACTGTTGACAGCGCTTACGAGATCACCGTATGCTGCACCAGTAGCACCTCTTTGTTCAATACTGATTCCAGTACCTGTACTCTGAACCAAACCTTTTGCGTCACTAAATACTGACTTTACCATAATATCCTCCTACCTTACATGCTTCCGACCCGAGGTGTAAGTTCCCTCATATGGTATTGGGTCAGGCTTACTATAGATAGCACATAACATATGCAAATGTTAAAATTATTTAACCCAATCTGGGAATCTTTTTTTGTAATATATTCTTAGTTTGTTGACCTTGTTAGCGTAAGCTAATATTTTAGCTTTGTTCTTAGATCTTAGCCACCCTGGCCCACCATTATAACAAGCGGGAAGATTTAGTCCTTGGCATGTTTTATATCTTCTCATTTCCTTGAAGACAACCATCGCTGCTACTGTTGCATGATAAGGGTTAGACATATCTCTAAAAAATGTTTTTCTGTCTTTATATCCCCACTCTCTGCCCCAGAATGTCCAGTTGATTTGGAATAGACCATAGTCATTAGTTTTAGATACACTGAATGGATTTAGTCTAGATTCTACCCATGCTGTTGCAACAAGCAAATATGGATCATCCCCAACATGCCTAGCCTTCTCAATAATAGTATGAGCCATGGTGGTTTGTTGAGCCGTAAAATACGACGGGAATGATAAAGATAAAATTAACCAAAACATCGTTGGTAATTAGAAGCCTGCTGGAATATTATTAGGCATATCAAAAGTGCTCAACTGTTTGGGCACCTCATAGATATCCATATCAATCATAAAGGTCTCCACAGCCTCACGGAGGGTAGGAGCCCAAATTGTAAAGGTTACGCCACGGACTTCAATTTCAAAGCAGTTCATTTATTTCCCTTTCTTGAACGCTTGCTACGCATATACAGAGATTGTTCCCTCTGCAATCTTCTTATTACTTTCCTGTTTGCTTTCTCTAGCCTCAAGAAGTTTTCTTCTTGCTTCTTGCTGTTCTTTAATAGCTTCCAACCTACGATGGTTACGAGCGTGCCAAGCAAAGCTAGGGCTAAGAGAATACCAACCAACATTGTATCCATATCTTACTTCCATATCAATAATCAAACACAAATGGTTTACCGCTTCCGTCAAGCGGGACAATAAGAGTAAAGTCAGATTCAATTGTTTGTGTTCCAGCTTTTCTTTTTATTTTTCTATCATGCAAACTAAAATCTTTAGTATTACTATCATGAGTTTGATTTTTTGGTAATGAGTTTAGCCAGGTTACCAAATACGTGCAATATGACTTTCCCTCATCGGTTAACTCAGTTGACTCTTGAGCCTCTGTAACCACTCCCCAGAATCTCTCATCTTGATGTGACTTTACACAAGCCCCATATGGCAGTGCGCCATCAGGCCTATCAGCACGAAGCTGATCCATAATATCTTTTAGTGTATCTGCAAACGACATATTATGCCTTCTTTGTAGATTTAGTTCTTGTAGATTTCTTACGAGTTGTTGTTTTTTTAGTGCTAGCTTTTTTACTCTTAGTTGTGGTTGGTTTAGCTTTAGCCACTGTCTTCTTTGTTTTAGGTTTAGCGACTGCCTTTTTAATTTTAGGTGCCTGCGGTTCAATCTTTTTAATCACAGGTACCTCTACCTTTTCCTCAACTTTAGGAGCCCGATCTTTTGGTTTATCTATATTCTTTAGTGTGTCCTCTAGGATTCGTAAATGCTCATCCTTTGTATTTGCTAACCAATCAGCACGTCGTACTGCTGCACGAACATCTTCCTCGGTTCTAATCTTGGCCTCCTCAATGGACATGCCAGGATTTTCTTTCATTACTGAATTGAGTCTGTTTATCCAGGCTATTCGCCTGCGCTTTCTTCTTTTAGCCATAATATAATCCTTTCATTATGTTTTATATTTAGTTGCTAATCCACAATAAAATCATCTAAATCGCATTTGTTAGTATCTATAACACATTCTATTTCTTTCTTCACTTTCTCTTGTGGCGCATCTGTAGGAGGCGGCTCATACAGCGGCAAAGGCAGTTCTAAAACATTTTCTCTCTGTGCTTCCTTACGATGTATTTTCACGGGCACAAACTCCTATGTAGTTGCTATAACCCCTTATAATATTTATACCATAGAAATAAGTTTAGTCAAGAGAAAATAAACTCTGGAATGTAGAAATAGACTCCACGTTGGAATTTCTTTTATACCAGCCAGTGCTTTTTATAAAGAAAGAACCTCTGGGTAATCTCTGCCCATTGTTGTTACAACAGAAGCTAACAGTAACCCTGTAACTTAGATTATCTGTCATTTGTTCGTGGGGAATAACAATAAAACTTTCCTGTCCGCTTGAGAGCCCCACCAGAGCATCATAAGATTGTTGTAAAGCCTTGTAATGATTCATACCGCTGATAGCTGCAAAGTCAGCCTGTGTATGTCTTCTGGTGTTTGCAACAATATTAATTTCTTGTGTAGTAACATATTGCAAGGTTATAACAATACCAGAGATAATCGCTGATATCATCAATACACTAATAAGAACAAAACCTTTTTTCATTTAGAACTCCTCACAGTTCCACTCTGTTGGCTTACACCCAGGTGGATGTCGCCACCATGAATCGTTGTTTGGAAGGTAGCGCTTGACTCTTCGGAAGTCATTAAAATATTCATCCTCAAATGCGGACAACAAATCGTGGTCGTCGGGAACACCGAACACAAATTTGCAAATACCTACAGCCCGTGTCGCTGCATTAATAACTTTGGGATCTTTAATACTACCACGTTTGAGAAAGACAGCAATCTTGCAGTAGCGCACAAAGTTGTCCATCTCTTTGTTTTGCAGACTCAGCCGAGAACAGCATTCCTTCACATCCGTTTCATTTAGATTATGGTGACAGCCAGATAGCAACAATGCTCCGACCAAAATTTTTATTTTCCAACTCATTCGTATGTCCTTTGTAAGTTTTGTGGCATGATCGGCACAGGACCGATATTAACATTTGTCCACTCTCTAGGCAGGGCCAGATTAGATTGCACCCACCGAGCGGTAGCTAGTTTACACTCTTGTCGTTCATAGGTGGTTCTTGCCCTAGCTAGACAGGAAGCCTCTTCTTGTTTAACCCGTGAACAGTAACACTTGATCCGATGCAGTAACTCCTGCTCAGGCGCAAGGTTTATACCACGAGGCAGTGGTTCGTTTGTTCCAGGCAGAACCCTTTGGCAATCTACTTGCGGACTAGCCAGCAACAAACTAATAACTAACATACTCATCATAGTACTCCGAATAATCTTCTACAATCACTTTGATTGTCCCTTCTCTAATTCCAGTTCCCAGATACCACTCCAGATCATAAGCGAGCAGAACGTCCATAACGATCTCACGCATACGGTCGCTATGCCCAGTAACAATCTCCAACACGGACGACTTGTCCCGCAGATTTTTTTCCAGAAACTTCGCCGTTAAATTTTTTGCATTGTCGTGGGTCTCTCCATGGAGATCTAACTTCGCCACTATTTTTTTCCTTTCCCAAAGAAGGCATGGGCAACATACATTGCCGCCGTAAAATTTATTATCGCAAATGCGACTACAAGTAAAACACTTTTCATATCTGTTCCCTAAGATGATAACACAGTTAGCTCTTTATGATAATAGAATCTTTCTTTTTTGCTAGTATCCGTTGTGGGCACCAGGCCATACATGACCGTATTTGTTCCGAACTCTTCTTTGTAGTCCGTCATTTTACCCATGGCATGATCGTACTCTACAACCCTTGTTACAATATGGATCTCATTTGTAAACTCTCTATAAGCCTTCAGTTGAACCAGAGACCCTACAGGGAGCACCTTTGTTGTCTTCAACAATTTCATATTCCTCGGGGAAGCACCACCATTGGTTTCCATAGGAGAACCAGTCTATTAAACTATTGAACGCCGACTTTTCCAAAACAATACCTAATGCCCCTTTCGGTACAGTACGGTTATAACTTTTGTTCCATAACTCCTCAGCCGTATCCTTGTAGCTTGCACCAACGCCCACTCCAGCATAGGTAGGGTCATATTGACCAGCGAAGTCATCAGGCCCAAAGATTGGGTAGTTAGCTTGCACAAGGTCTCCTACATTTGTCTTATTGTGTTTATCAAGAATCTCTTGCCGTAGGGTTTGCGGATAGCCCTCTAAGATTGTTCTTGGATACTTATCTTTCCCTTCGTTGTCGTCGCTCATAATGTATATAGCGAGCAACACCTACGCAAACAAAACAATTCTTCTTTGTTGGCTAATCTTTTCGTTGTCTTTCCGTTTTCTCTCCCAAACCCATATGCAACTATGGGTAGCTAAAGTCTCGTAATTTAATTAGCGAAATTTTTGCGCTGCTTTAAAACTTGCTTTTCTTGCAAGCTTCCGTAAATCTTCCCATTGCGCATGGTCCAAACCCTTGTCCAAATCGTAGGTCTTAAGATCAACACCACGCTTCCGCAGGACACCCACAGTAAACATAATTTTATGTACGCTCACTTCGGGGTTCACAGGGTCGCTCTCTTCAAGCGTATGGCAATTGCCGCCACCCATGGCTTCATAAGACGCTTGGAACTGCTCAAGGCTGTCGCAGGCTTGCCATAGCTCAACAAAGCTTTTATAGGACAGCTTGGCCACATAGAACCATGTATCGCCAAACTTTGTACGGCTTTGGTATTGAAAGGTTACGTCGTCTAGGGTTATTAGGTAAGGGGGTATGTTTTCAGACAAGTTCAAAGTCCTCCATAGGATAAAATAGTTTTGCGTCTGCGGGTGCGTGCATCGGTCCCGCCTTGCACATGCGCCTAAAGGTATTGTCCTCTAGCACCTCTGTTATAATGTATAGTTCCTTACAATAGTCCAGATGAGGGCGCTTAAACTTTACTAAGTCGCCTGGGATAAGATCCCGCTGGATAATCTTTTTGCCCGACATTACTCGCTTACGTCCTCTGCTGCTATTAGGTCAGAGTCATAGTACCACAACTCCCTACCAGAGGACAGCCATTGTACACGGAACTGTGTTGCGATAGAGCCAGGTACTGCTTCGTCGTAATGTGCCACTACCAAGCCGAGTGTTTCTTTTGAGGGTACGTCATTACGGATGCCACCACGGTACACTTGATACACCAAAGAGCCGATTGTGATGTTGTTCTTGTTCTTCATATAACTTCTACTTCGGTAATACTACAGTACATAGTTTTACCTTCGGTCAATTCTTGTATTTCATATATCGTTGTATTCAAGCCTTGCCGTTTAGTAGAATGTTCTTTTACAATAAGTCCATGAGGGTATGGTGCATCCCCTGCCATCAAAGGTAAACGCACACGCACGAGGTCGCCTGGCTTAGGCTTTAGTTGATCATGCACCGTAGTCTGCTCCTGTCAACTGTTGATTCAAAGTACTTGTTGTCTATTTTCCAACTCACTGTTACTTTATTTCCTTTCATGCCCGATACAAAGCCCAATAGAAGCGTACCATCTGATTTACGCTCTACGTGGCATACTGGGTCACCCAACTGGAGTACTTCGCTAGTCTGTTCTAATTTCATTTGCGTATACCCTAAGAGTTCCTACGTTTGTTCTTGTCATGAAGTCTACCATATAACGCTGCGGTTGATAAGCACTTTCTATGCCTACTAAGATGCCTGGAGTACCCTGTGGGATTGTACGAATCTCAAAATCTGGGCCCGAGTACTCTGGCGAGTAAGCGATGTTCTCCCTAGCGTATACCATGTCACCTGGGATAATGTTTAGCTCTTCTTGCTCCATATCTGCTCCTTCTCCTAAAAAGTCTCTAAAGATCACCTTGATTCGGTCCATACATCTGCTAGTACTAGATCATGAGCACACAATGTTTCTTTTGAGTCTGCAAACTCTACATTGTACGATGTAACACCCATGCCACAGACGTCTTCATTTAATGATGCTATGAAGCCGACTTCTTTCTTATCTACTTCTGGATATACATTACCCCGATAGCGATATACAATATCACCTTCACGAAAATCTTTATGTATACTATCAATGGCCATTATACTCTTCTCCTTAAATTGAAAATTCTCTAAAAATTTGGCTGCGCATTTCAAACGTCCTTAGCCGCTATATATACCCCTCCCAGACCCTAGGGACATAATACCCGTGGGTAGGGGGGGAGTAGGCTAGGGGGGAGGGGGGTACCCCCTATGCCTCTATTGTACCATACCCCTGTAGGCTGTCAAGCAAACAAGGGTAGGCTTATGCAGACCCTAGGTGATGCCAGGTAGGCACTGGCTTGAACTCATTGTGTGTAGGGTATTCCCAGTAGGCTTCATTAAGCATTAGGGCATCATAGGCTTCATTCACAACAGGTGGTAGGCTAGCCCAAGTATTGCTTACGTGTTCTATTACTCCTGGTAAGTTATTAATGTTTGTTTCCCCGCCAAAGGTGACCTTATACATAGTGTCATTCTCCTGTCGTTATATTTCAAGTGTCAACTATTTGTCGTCTAGGACAAGTACTCGCTCTTTAGTTTGGAAGTAGGGCTGCTGTGCTCCACGCTGATCGGTCATCCACATCCGTTGTACCTTGCAGGCCTTAGGCTTGGGAGCTTCCATATCAGTTAGGATGATCAGCCCATCAACGCTGTTGCTGTTAGCCCAATCGGTAGGAGCATCAAAGCAGGTACCGCCACACATCACACGCTCAGCTTTTTGGCGCTTGCCTTTCTTCCAGACATAGATCTTGCTTTGGTCAACGCTGGTATCAAAGGGCACCACGGTAAACTCAGCAAGCTTAGCCAGCTTATTCAACTCAGAGAAGAACACCTCTAGCATATCATCACTGACACTACCAGACTGATCAATGGCAATAGCAATCTTTGCTTGCCGTCGTACCTTCTTGCCTGGGTGAATGTAGGCGTACCGCTTATTGATACGCTTGACGCTAGAGCTTTTGTGGCTACGCTGGCTGGTCTTGATGAAGTACCTGAGTACCTTGCGCCAGTCTACCTTGCTTTGCAGCCTAGCAATAATATCTTCTTTGACTGACTGACCAACAGATCCCCAACCACCAGCTTTCTTGCTGGCTTCTTGAGCAGCTTCTTTCATAGCATTCTTAAGACGTTCTTTGGCTAGAGCATTAGCAGCTTGCTTAGCAGCATCATTACTATCATCATGCCAACCGCTATGGTCATCAAAGTTGCCTGGCTTACTATCACCGTTGTTATCTTTATTTTCTTGTTGCCCGCCAGAACCAGAGCCATCCCCATCACCTTCTTGGGGCTCACCCTCACCGTCTTCACCTTCACCCTGCTCACCCTCTTCATCTTCTGGAAGGTTAGCCAAGTACCACTCCGCCGTCATACCTTTAGGCAGGTCTTCAAAAGGACCGACGCCAGGCATACAGCAGTTATCTGGTAGCTCACCCACTAGGTGGCTGTTGATAGCCAAGTCAGCAGCGATGTTCCATTTCATTGGATCAATGTTCTCAGGCTTACGACTGGTAACATGCTCAAAGATTAAGTGATAGAACTCATGCTTGAGCACACCACGAACCTGATCATCAGGCAGACTAGCAAAGAACTCTGGATTGTAGATCATCTCAAAGTGACCGTTGTCTGGATTGACACGAACACCCGCAGTAGGGATGGCCTGGCTAGCCTTCTTCTCAATCTTGCGTGAGAGAGCAGCAAAGAACGGCTCTTCTCTTAGCAAGCGATAGGCATGTAGCTTTAGATCAAAACTCATTTCTCTCTTCCTTACAATTTATAGTACCATGTATACACTATCTGTCAAGAAAATATATTCACTTTTTTCAATGTTTTGATTTATGTTGCCCGTAGTGTACCACCAAAGACTAAGAGCCCAACCGAAGCCGAGCCCTTAGCCTTCCATATCTCACCTAGGGGAGTAAGTAAGTGTAAGAGAGAAACCCTAGGACTCCTTTCGGCCAGAGTAGATCTTGTGCATCTGCTTCTGGACCGTCATTCCATCATCAAGTTCTACCTTGTGAAGGACTTTGATTTGGTTGTGGCTCATAGCGCCATTCATCGTCATTGCTGACCAAAGCTTCATAGCCGCTTCAGATTCAATGGAGACGAAGAACTCAGCTAGATTGCGAAGCTGATCATCGCTAGCCTCTGCAAGCTTACCTGACGCCTGAAGCTTCTCAATCAAAGCGCAATTGTCATTGAGAGAGAACTTAGCCAGAGCGTCTTTTCGCTCTCCATTCAGCAACTGTTCTACCGTTACCTGTCGGTCATAGTTCTGAGCGAAGTCATTGAAGGCGACCGCAGCTTCAAAGCCCACGAAGGACTGAGCAAGAGCGAACATCTGTGGACCTGGGGCTTCCAGAAGGCTAGCTCCTGCCAACACTTGGTTCAGCCGATCCCAGCTACGACGGCTAGGATACCGCTTGTTAGGCTCAATATCACCGTTGTGCTCAAGATGATCACGGTTTTGGTTGATGAAGTCCCAAACTAGGGAGTCTACATTTTCTTTACCCCAGTCTAACCAGTCCTCAACCGTAGGCTCAATGTCCCAGACTGACCAACGGTCAAGTTCTGCTGGGTCCATCTCATTGACTTGGTACTGCTCACCGTGCTCACCGCCATTGATGGCAGCAAACACAAGCGTATCAGCGTGAAGGTAGTGCCCATTGAGCTTTCGGCTATCCGTCAACTCAAAGATACCCTGGCGAACTTCCAAGGTAGCACGGTCAACTTCATCTAAGAAGAGAACCACGGGCTCTTCACAAGCCTGTTTGAACCAATCTGGTGGATTGAAGCTGGTACGATTGCCTTCAATGCTAGGCAAGCCTACGAGGTCACCCTCGGTCATCTGGGAAGCACGACGCTCCACAACAGGCATCTCCATGGACTTGGCAATCTGGTAAACAACCTGGCTCTTACCAACACCGTGGCGGCCACGAAGAAGAACAGGCAAGCGAGCGGCACTAACATGTGGCGCTAAGCTAACAAAGGTTTTGAAGTCTACTGACATATCTCTCTATCTCCCTTACATCTTATATTACCACAGTGCCACTATATGTCAAGGAAACTAATACACTTTTTTTCATTTTTCTTTCCCTGTCAAAATAGCTTAACACTCTATAGTATATGGTTTATAATGGGAGTTAGTGACCAAAAGCCTGCTCATTATTTTACTTGACGCTTTTACCTTACTTATGTATTTGGCCTAATCGCACTACCCAACGTAGGCTGACACCCCTGTCATAGCACTGCCTAAATAATAAGCAATCCCTTATAAAACCTAACTTTCTATACACTTACTAATGCACAAATAGTAGGCACCCGCAGGACATCTGTGTCAACTTGAAAAACTATGCACAATTATTGTCACTTCTAAACAGTTGACTGCACAAATATTAGGCAACAGGCTCATAAAAGCTTTGACCAGAGTGGCTCCAACGTAAACCGCCTGATTCTATACCCTTCATTAGTGGATAAATATACTCAAAATCCCCAATAACCTCTCGGGCTATGGCTACACCTAAATCCTGAAACTCGTACTTATCTTTAGGATCTAAACGAAAGAGCCCAACATAGTTGTACCAACCATCTGCATTATAGTCTCTATCATTTGGTCTTTTAACATCAAGGTAAGATGCCTGCGCAGCTTTGCAAGCAGCAGCTTGGCTGATACGACCTACACTTACAAAGCCTGGTAAGTCTGGGTGACTGCTAAGTTCACTGTAGAATCTCTCTACTAAATGCTTGAAGTGATACATGCATGTAGTGTTCTTGTCTGATCTTACTTTACTATATTCTTTTATTAGCCCTCGGCGTTTAAGGGCATGGATAAAATACTGTGTGGCAGCGATTTCATCCCTATATGATTTGGTGATGATCCCTGACTCCTTCATTGATCCTGTTTGAAGGTAATAGTGATCACGAGCATCGGTTGGCCAAACATATTTCATTCTAACATAACCTCTCTGTTTGTTTCATTGCCTGGAGATTATAGGTACCGTCGTGCTTGTCATAGCCCCCTTCGGTTCTTAGGTTAGGGAACATGAGCCCTTGGTGGTTCCAAGCAAGCTGTACCCACTCTGAATCAACCCTATTGCCTTCGGCGTCTCTGAGTACACCTGCTTTGTTTAGGCGCTTAGCTAAGTCCTCACAAAAGATCTTTGTAGATGTGTAGTAGCTAACATAAGTTGTATACTCACTAGGGGTATCAAACCATTTACCTTTAACATTATCTGAGATCATTAGCTCTGCAAGTTCGTAAATCTTATCTTCTAAGTAAACATCTAATTGCATTTTTATTTTTTCTCCCTTGTTGGGATACCTGCCATATCCAATAGCATGTTTAATTCCCATTGCTTAAGTTTATCTTTCCTGCAAGGCTCCTGCGTTTTCTCTTTCTTATATTCTATTTTTGGAACCCACTTCATATAATACATCACGTACCGAAGAACACGAGGGTCTTGCCTCTTTAGTGTTTGTACGATCTGGTGTGCTTTAGCTCGGGCCTGGCGAGGGTTCATTTTACGTTCTACGTTGTAGCTAGGGATAGCTATCACGACTGCTAAAAGAATACTAATCATTTTATATTCTATTTCCCCTCTTTGTGTGGAAAAAAATTGGCGGAGGGTTTTTACCCTTTATTCTTTCTTTCCGCCTCTAAACCTTCACGCATCAATTGTGTGACTGACTTACCTTGCGTTGCTAACGTTAGGAAGTTACCACAACAAGGACAATGATGCGTACCCTCTGGCATGACCAGTTCAAAGGTACACTTCTTGAGTAGCCCGTTGTTGCGCTCCTTGCTTGGCACACAGCGATAAAGGTATTTCATTTGTCCCATAGTTATTCTTCCCTAATACAATGCGCAAGCGTAAGCAGCACCCACAATAAAACAAGCTACAGCGGAGACAGTAAGCCATTCTAAAATATTCAATATTTATTATCCTCGCTGTCTGCGATAAAGCCAGCGTCCCGCACGTCTGCTACCCAGGTGGCATAAGGATCTTGATCATAAGGGCCTAGTAAATCAAATACAGGGACACCATCAATACATAGATCTTTCAGCTTATGCTCTAGGTTATCTAGTGCGGCACGCTTGGCTTCATCTGTTTTAGCATTCTTGTATGCATAAATCTGATCTGTAAGTTGTGGGTAGTCATCTGTGCTAACCTCAATCTCTGGGTACGTTGCAATGACAACCTGTTCTTCAAACCAGCGTAGCGTAACTTTCATAATAATCTTTTTGCTTTTCTTGCGTCTCTAGTCTTTTTTTCCATCGCACACCGACATGCCTTACAACTGCTTTTCAGTCCGTCACTATGTGTTCTATCTTTCTGAAACTCAGTTGTAGGCATGATCTTTTTACAGTGGGCGCACATCTTTACTTGTTTTTTTTTGCGTCGTCGTTACTGTCCCATCCCGCAATCAAGTCCTCTAACACCGTATCAGTAATGTAACCTTCTTCTCTACCCCACAACTTTACTGGCTTAGTCATAGTTTCCACGCCAATGTAGTGTGGGTAGCGATAGATGGCATCAACTGGTTCGTCATGAGCTTCAATGAAGTCAACCATTTCCTTCAGTCGCTGCGCATAGTGATCCTTCATGTCCTGTGGTGATCGGCCTGGCGTCTTAGGAACCACATGGACCAACAATGAGTTCTTAGCTCTAGTCGCAGGATACTGTAGCGTTTTTGAGTCTCGGATCTCGTTGCGCTTCGCCATCTTTTCCTTGATTGACCAGAGCAACTTGCCGAACATGCCACTAGTGCTAGCATTTAGTGGGTAAACATGACCAGAGATCTTCTTACAGTTCTTGTTCTTCCATGTCAACTGATTGCGCAGGTTATCGTTTGGATTCGCTGATGAGTATTCTCTGTACTTAGCCTGCTTCTCAAATTTGCCAATGTTAGCAGCTTTGTAAGCTTTTGCTACATTCTTGGCGATCTTCTTGAGAGTGTCATCAGCGTACCTTGTCGTCTGACCAACCAACCAGCTTTCTAACTTATTCACATCTGTATTGATGTATACCGAGGTGAAAATCTTAGTAGCGTTGTCAGTCAATTCTTTTTGACTCATGCCAGGGTTTACTTGCTCTGGGTTCATAGGAACAAGAACCGCTGCTTTTGGAATACCCAGCGCAGCTTCAAGTTTAGACCAGAACCCATTGGGCAAAACATTGGCCTCATAGCCACTGATTAAGCCCTCAGCTTGGAGAATCACCGCAGCCTCTTGGCGATGGTTACCATCACCTCTCAATAACCCTGGGTCTCCGATCACGCCATCTTCCTCATACAAGGGGAGAGTGTAGAATGGCTCATCGCCTCTGGCAATGCGATCCCGAGCTTCATCTAAGATCAACTTGATCTTTTGCGGGCAAGCCTCACCCTCACGAACTTGGTCCTCTGGTCGCTGACCCCTAACCTCATCTACTTGCACTGTGCGTTTGATGGCATGGCTCAAAACATAATCAACCAATTGCTTGGTATCATGCAGGTCAATGCCGCTGTGGTTGTTGAGTTGTACTGTCATGTGTTTTCCTTTCATCATCAAGTACATTAGTATATTACCACGTAATACTAGTTTGTAAAGTAAATTTGTTTATTTTTTTTATTTTTATAGAAGTTTTATTTCATCATGAGGGAACACATGAGTTCTTCCACCCAAAGACACTGAAAAGTAATGCCTTCTCTCAACGGTAACTCCAAGTGGTGTAACGCTATCGTATTCAAATGCTTTTATATATTTAACAATCACACCAACTTTAGCGTGATAAAGATCTACAAGTGGCTTATCAATTACCACCAGAGTACCAGGCTTAAGGATTTTCTTGCACATACTCATCTAGTATTTCGTATAATCTCTGCGGGGTTAGATCGTTATGATGATATAGGCTGTCCACTGCTCTTGCTAGTCTCAAAGCGTAAGCAATCCATTCTGAGCAATACCATCTGCCTGTGCGTTTTATAAAAAATGGTGTGACCTTTGATAATATCATTCCTGGCCAATCGTATCCATCTCCTTTTGTGTCCTGAAAGAAATGTTCTATGGTGTCTACCTGCTCTTGTGTAACAGGGATGCAGATCAAATCATAATCTTCAACTGGCTCAACTTCATAAAAGTTTCTCTTGCTAATTCCACCATCATCAAAAGGTCTAATACTAATTGACTGACCGTCAGGCATTATCAACTCGGCGTGTGAATATTTGCTCTGAGTTGACCAACGAACGACATGGTGATGCCAATGTCCTCTACCTTTGTAGAAGGCTACACAAATCTCTAACTTGTCGTTCTTTGAAGTTACCCCATAACACTTTAACTATTCTTGATTTTCAAGAACTGTTAAAATTTTATGCAAAGAATGTTGATCAGGGGTTGCAGTTTGTATTTTATAAATCTTTAGAGCAGCCCTAAAAGACTTTAGGTCTAGCTTCTCTTTCATCTCAGCGAATAACTCTGAGCGATCTTGCCTGAGCAAAGTAATCTCATTCTCAATCGTTGTCAATCGTTCCACAAATTCTTTTACTGTGGTTTCAAAATCAGCGTCGGTCACGGTCATTCTCCTCTCTAATTGCTTTTGCTACAAAGCTAACAAAATTATGTACTAAGTTGCCAAGTACAAGACCGCCAAACACAAACAGTGCGATCCAACTAGCAACAGTAAAAATTGTAGTAATCATTTGTTTCCTCCATTTACGTGCTTAGGATATCCATCTTTAGCCTTCTCTTCCTTTTCTCTTTGTTTTAGGGATTCAATCTTATTGATGATTTCGGTATACTCTTTTAGGGATAAGCTCATCTTTTCTTATAACCCTTTACCATAAACAACATACCTTTATTGTGTAGCCACTGACCAAGCATAGACCCTCGTCGTGTTAAAACCCTGGCAAAGAAGAAAAGCAATGTTCCAATCTTTCTGTACATGCTATCCTCCTATAAACAACCCAGACGCAACTACTCACGGCCCCGATAAGTATCGCACTATGCTTGTCACGTCTGGGTTGGGAAATTATAGATGTGGGACCATCTTCTAAAATGGTTTAGTCTTGCTGTAGACTTTCTTTCACTAAGTCGGCAGCTTGGCTCTTGAGGTTGCGTAAGCCTTTGCGCAAACGCACACCAGCAGCTTTGTTACCGCCTGCCGTTTTAGCAAGGTCAGCTTCTAGATCTTCTACAAGCTCCTTGAGGTTTTCCCAGTTTTCTAAAATATTGGACATAGTAAAATGCCTCCTTCTTTGTCTTCTGTAGTATAACAGATAATATATATATCTGTTTAGTTTATTTTTTGTCATCCCCAAACATGTCACGAGCTAAATAATCTGATGCTTCTTCAATAAGTTGAAGACAACTGCTTAAAGCTAGCTCTGCGTTGTGCATGTCAACATAGGACCGACAGCCGTTATCATATTCCTCTGTGTAATCTTTGGCCTTCTGGACCAGCTTGATCGTATCTTGCAGACGACCCGAAGCCTCTTTGTAAGTGTCCATTGTTTTTTGTACTTTAGTTGCCCAAGACATATTGTATCCTTTCTTGAAATACTTTTTTGAGAGAGATCTTATGCAGCCCCTCGGCGCTTGAGATAATCAAGAGGACGATCTAGATTGCCGTCAACCTCCTGGATCAGTTTGTAAACCAAGCGAGCATAATCTGCGCTAGCCTCGGGGAACAATGGCTTGTCCCAGCCTTTGACTTTGGCAACGTAGGAGTCAATGCCTTGTGCTTTCTGGCTAAGCATCAAAATGTTGTCGCCCACATATCCACTCTCTGGTAAGCGAGGCACAGAGGCACCAGGGAGTAGCGAAAACTCGTCAACTTCGTGATGGCTTGGATCGTCGCTAGGAGCCGCTGGGTTAGGCTGAATGGCGCTGTGCTGGGGAATGTGACAACTACCCTTCTGACCATTGTGGCAGAGTTCGTATTCAATAATCTCGTAAGCGCCGAACCAGTTGTTTAGAAAGTCAGGCTTCCTAGCCGACTTAGGATTATAAGAACCAACCTGATCCCAATTGATCCCCGTAATCATTGCTAGCATGTTAGCATACTCGCCTACTTGGTAATCATACCTCCGAACCTTGATCAAAGCGCCAGGAACCAAACCTGCCTCTTCAAGCCCTGCCGCAACCACTCGCTGAGCAAGGGCCCTGAGAGCTTCGGCGTCTTTGATATATTGCTTCTTCTCAGGACAAGTCCGAGCATTATGCCCCGCCTCACCACAGAAGCTACAGCGTTTGACATTGCCACGGCGATTCTTGTTTGCCCGAAGGCGCTCTTCATGCTCTTCCCAGCGAATCCGTTTCCAATAAGGGATCTCCTCATCTTTGGTCTTGCCTGCTAGGCGTGCCTTTTCAATAGCACCGTTGAGATCATGAATCCAGCCCGTACTGACGTAAAGATTGTTTTGAAACTCTGGCTGGTCATACGGATTCTGAACACCGTACTTCTTTGCCATATCAACAATGTGTTTGTGCGAGCTAATAATCTGTGGGCAGGTGGCACGATTGTGCCCATACTCATGACAATTGCTGCAACGTGATTGACTACGATAAGAACTCATACTCACATCTCCCTTACAATTTATAATACCACGGATAGAGTATGCGTCAAGGAAATATCTTTTTTTTATCTGTCGCCTGTTGATCCTAGTGCGCCATCACCTCGGTCAGTGTCCTCATCATAAATACTATCTGACTCCACAAGACTAATATTAGTTTCAATCTTTACTAGCACTGCTTGAGCGATTTTATCACCTTCATGTAGAGTCTGGTTTCGGTGCGTCACGTTGTGTAAATTTACAAAGATCTCACCAGTATAACCTCGGTCCACTACACAAGCACCAACAAGTAGACTACGCTTAGAAGCAATGCCTGACTTGTTCTTGATCTCTAGCATGTAGCCCTCTGGTACTTCAATCTTTAGTCCAGTTGGGATCACCGATGAACCAAACGGCAACACAGTTTCAATCTGTGAGTCTAGCTCTGGCTTGGGTGGCGGGCAAAAGAATAAATCCATGCCTGCATCAGTTGGGTGCGCTCGCACTGGCATCTTTGCATTCTCATGTACTTTTTGTACTCTTACTTTCATTTTATCATCTTCTCCGTCCCAGTAACCTGGGCAAGCTGGTTTTAAGTTGCAACCGCATCCATAGCAGTCTTTTTCATTCTTCACTAAGTCTTTGCCGTCAATCATACTTTCTTAGCCTCTCTAATGATTTGTCGTAATATTCCTTATCAAATTCACAACCGACAAATGATCTGTCTGTTCGCTTGCAGGCTATCATGGTTGACCCTGAACCACTAAAGCAATCTAGCACAACATCACCAGGCCTGGTGTGTGCTTTTATAATCCTCTCCAATAAAACAATCGGCTTTTGCGTTGGGTGCCAACCCGCATACTCTTTACTCGTAGTGTGATTGTTTTTAGTCCACACGTCAGTTGGGATCTTCCCTAGCGGATTGTTGCTGGCAGTGGTACGAATATTCTTTTTCATCTTGTAGGGCACTCGGATATTATCAGCATAAAATGGGAACTCCTTGCCTTTAGAATACATAAGAAGATCCTCATGTTTACGAGGGAACTTCTTTTTTGTTCTGCCGCCCCAATCGTATGCCCAAACAATCCAGTTTTGGTAATGAGCGTCAGTAATATTATTTAGAACGTTCAGTTTATATTTTAGGAAAGTATCTGTCTTTGTAGTGCCCCAAACGTAGAAGCAACCGCCTGGCTTAAGGACACGGAAACATTCTTGAGTCCACTTCCCGCACCAGTCTAGATACCCCTGCTCAGAGTCCCACTGATTATCCCAAGAGTCCTTGATGATCTCAAAATAAGGTGGGTCAACTACAACCAAGTCTATTGACTTATCGCTAAGCGTCTTAAGATACTCTAGGCAATTGGCCTGCTGTAACTCAATCAAAGTTCTACTTCTTCAAGCGTAACATTAGCCTCTACCTCATTGCCATGAACATCCCATCCCTCTGGTGCTTCTCTAGCAAACATCTCTAATTTAGATTGTTCTGGGAACATCTCTTCTATTCTTTTCCTCACCTCTTCAGGCTTGGCACTGTGCTTCCCTCGCATCACTGAAACCATTTGGCGGATGTTACGGGCACCACGGGGTTTTGGAATCTTACCTCGTTTACCAATCAAGCAAAGCTCAACCTGGCTCATTGTATAAAACCCAGGGTTAACCTTTTGCTTATCCCATACAAAACCTACGGTGGCCCATGAGAAACCCCAGGACTTCATCAACTCTATTGCCTGATCAAGGTGCGGGCTGGTTGCCCACATAAACATAAGGCAATCCTCATCGCACAAACTTGGCACATCTAACTTTTTTAGATCTTTGAGCTTCATACAACCATAGTGCCTAGTTGCTCCGCCACTGTCTTTACCGCCTTGCCCTGTGTGTTGTAGTTGCCCTTTGTAATCCCAAGGCGGATCAGCATATATAATTTGATACTTCTTCATGCGTTTTTAATCCTAACTAATTGTTTATCATGCCCATCAACACAAACTTGGTCATCATCAAAATCATAAAACAATCGGATCTCTTTGCACACAACTGCATAGGGATTGTTGCAAGCATCAGGATGCTTTAGAACAATATCCATGTCTGGGTCAAAGTTACCAAGTTTTGTGATAAGTTCTTTTACTTTCACGCTTCCTCCTATTTACCATTATTTGACAGACCTCTACTCCCGATTTTCAACAACGCCCATTCTCGCCATACCACCTCTGTAGTAATCCATGTACGTCATCCTGTATAACATTTCACGAACGGCTGTTGCAACATCAATAGGAGTAGCTTGGTCATTGAAAGTGTTTTTCTTTATCATGCTCACAGCTTCTGGACTTACAACAACAGTCATTTTAATATTGCCTGTCATTGCGCTGTGCTCAATGTCACCTACTTCATAAGTTACTTGCTTAGTCATATTTTATATCCTTCGGGTCAATGTTTTCTAACTCTTCGTCTGATGTTTCATTCTGGATCAGATCATAAATGGAAGTTTTACTCTCTTCAGTCTTGTGGTACTTTTCTGTTAAGATGCCATAAACCATAGACGGGCTGACCTTGATATTATAGTGGTTCTTCTTAGCAAACCACTTTGCGATCTGACGCACGCTCATCTTTCCCTTTTGTGATCGGATCATATCTATCTGTCTCTGGGTTAGCTTGTGCGAACCCTTCTTGGCCCTAAGCCTATCCTTTCGTTTAGGTGGCTTCTTGTCCTCATCAGGCATGACTAAAATCTTTTCTAAGATTACTGATGCCTAAGACTATACTGTTAAGGGTTTCAGATATTTCAGTAGACAAGTATTCTAAGTCACGAACATGATCCTGCATCAGAATCGTCTCGCAAAAAGATCCGTAACTGTGGTCTATTAAAGCCACAATAAACCTCTCGTTGTTGTCGTCTAGGTCACAAAATCTAACAGGCATACCCAACAAATCTTTCAGAGAATCCTCCATTAGATTGTTGTAGATGTGGCGATAGTTAACTGTGGATTGCGGCATGTAAAGATATCCTTTCTTACTTATATTAATACCACAAGATACTAAATATGTAAATCAAATTTCTAGCTGGACCCTAAGAAATATCCTACCAAAATTCCACCAACAAAGAACAGAGGGAACATCAATTTATATGTTTCGCTCTTGCGGTGGAAGTACGCTACCTGTATTGATAGTAAACCAATAACCGTATCGTAATCTTCGCCCTCTATTGATTTAAGGATCAGTCTTCCTAGTTGGTCTAGTTTTGTTTTATCCGTATCCATATGCTAGTCGCCTGTGTGAAGCCAGCTTGGGTTACTAACCCTGCGCTTGTGCTTAGTAATTCTTAGGTGCTTTGCAACTGGTAGCGCTGCCCAAGCATCAATAGTAAAGCACCCTTCAGTATCCCCACCTTGAGTTAGTTCGCAGCCGAACTTCTCAACCAGGCGCTTCTTAAGATAAGTGTATTGTGTCTTAGTTTCTCGCCGAACATAGATGCCAATGACTCCTTTACCAAATCCATCATAAAACTGGTCGTTCTTCCACTTCCCAGCAGATACTGCAACTGGGTGTGCATCCTCTGATAGACGATACCTTAGACGATTGCTATCACAGAAAGCTTTGAACCAGCTTCTGTCTTTAGCGTTTTTCATATTTGCTTCATTTTCGTAACTCATTATCGTTGCGCCTTTCTTTAATATTGTCTTTGACGATAAACAGGGTAATCACCCCAAGCATGAAGATTCCATACACTGTATTGAATAATAGGTTTCTCATTAGTGTTCTATAAAGCTCTTGTTGTAATCATATTTTAAGGTTTCAAATATCTTATTGGTCTTCTCACTGAAATACTTTAGGTCTTTCAGTAGGCCCTCATCCAAGGGTATGACACCATTGCTGTCTGGCTTGGTAGACTTGATCAACTTATATATCCACTCTAGCTGTTCTGTTATACTGGTTACCAGCGCACACATCAAACGAAATTCTCTAATATTTTCTAACTGCTCTATTGTATCATAAGCTAGTATATATGTTTCGCATAAATCACGCACATCTACCAGATAATCTATTGTCTCCAGTACTGTGGATACTTTAAGTCCATAACCTTTCTTAGAATTAGACATGACTTATCCACGCAATAAAGTCTTGCCTTTATCAAGATATTCCTTTAGGTCAGTATAACCACCAATAAATCTTTTGTGTCCGTTGTCTATCTCAAACACCATAGGGACGGTGCCCCAATTAAGACGAGACTTATATTCGTTCAAAAGCGTTGGCTGTTTATCCACAGAAATTAAGTTATACCTTAAGTTCTTCTCTTCTAAAAGTCTAATCGCCGCTACACAGTAGGGACAACTAGCTTTGGATATTATTTCATAATTCATGTTACCACCTCAATTTGGAAGGGGGCGACCCCTTCATAAATAGTTTGGCCAAACCTGACTGTATAAGTTTTGACACCTTGTTCTTTTCTTTCTTCGGAATGATTACCTTGTTCATCAGCTATGACAAGACCCAGAGGGAATAGCGCATCAGCATCCTCACGACACCAATTTAGAAAATCTCTGTATACTTCCATAGACCTCTCTTTGAGCCAGCGATCATTATGATAACGACTTAGGGTGATCTTCGTTTTTTCAGGCTGGTCTGTCCTTTCCATATAAAGATCAATCAAGTATGTGAGCAGAGTTCTTCGGTATCTAAAATCTGGCGAGAACAGTCCTATTCTTGGCTGGACTAATGACCCGACACGAATCGTGGAATCAGCCTCCACATATTTCGCTAAGCTGTCGTAGCTAGTAAGCTCGGTTTGGTTTAAAAACATATTTGTTAGACACTTTTTAGAGTAGAACGGCGAGCCAAAGGTTCCAATTGGCAGACGCTGTGATGTCGCAAACAAATAAGATTGTGGCGAAACAAATCTATCATCCTCTAAGTACAGAACATAGTTCTCAGGTATAAAGAATCTTTTCTTCTCTTGCTTGAGGTTAAATGATAACACTCTCTGGTTGCCGCTCTTCCCCTCATACCTCAGATTGTACGCCCAAATCGGACGGCCCTGATGGTGGCAAAGTCTTTTATATTTTGGTTCAACATCTAACAGACTCCTTAGAATTAGGAGACGAACTTTATCCTCGCCCCTTCTCTCTTCAGCAACCACATTAAATCTACGAGTAAACAAAGGATCATAGAACCTATTCTTATAATCGCCGTTCGGACGATCATCGTCATACCAAAAATCAATCGGTACGTTTAGGTTACTAGCAAAATAATCGTATAGATTAAGCCAGGTGGTTTTATATTTATGCGTTTCCCTCACAGGTTGTAGCAACTCTCTATGCCAGTGTTCCATACCTCTCCATCATAAAGAACCTCTACCGTCTTATCTTTTTTGCCATCACCGCAAACCACAGCAAGCCTTGGACCCTGCAATCTAAGAACACTAGTAGGCGTCCCATCGCTTAGATATTGATACAGGCTTGTGTTCTGTGGCAAGTGGATTAAATCACCAGGCTGGAAGCTCTTCATTCACTTTCCTCACCAGCTTGATCTTCAGGATCACTGTAGATGTTTTCAGAATTGATCCTGTCCAAAAAGGAATCATACTTGTCTTTCATCTCTTTGTCCTGCATACGGTTCATGAGATTTTCAGCCATAGCTGCCTCAGCATCTGCCTGATCCTCTTGTGGTTCATCTTTATTGATATAACCAACAGTGATATTCTCAGCTTGTGCCAATACAATATTGATATCGTCTAAGGTTTCTCGTAAGTCCTTTATGTTTTCCACTACCTTTTCAAACTCTAACTCATCTAGTGGAGTTGTAATGTCGTCGTTAAATTGCTGCACTAAGCCCACTAAGCGAGAGCCTTCTGATACTAGAAGCCCCCTGACTAATTGTGGTACTCGGTCCAGATCAATGTTTAAGCTAATATTCGCTCTCATATTTATTTTCCTCCTTGCAGATAAATTGATCTGATTATTTCTTCTGTTTCCTCTGGTCCAGATACTTGATGATGACGGCCACAAAGTACAGCAACGTCACTATCGTTTCCATTATAATCTATCCTGTCACCAAAGTATACACATTTTTTAGGATTAGCTGGTATGTGTTTTAGGGAGTAAGATTTATCCCACCCACTTCTGGTGACGTCAATTGAGATTTGTCCGCCCAACCTGAATGATAAACCCCAGCCATCAAATTCTTCTCTTAGTTTTTGCATGATCTTATTTCTCTCGCCAGACTTCTTGTCCCATTTGACATAGTTCTCTCTCTGTTCCAGAGAACAATCTCGTCCTATCACAGAGAAATTAATCTGGCTTCCTCGCCACTCAACAAACGTTCCTGTTTTATATTTGGTGTGTGTGTTGGCAGCAAGCCTAGATAGGACACTAACAATATGATTAATATCTTCCTGGCTATAGTGGTCCAGCAATGAAACACTATGGATAAGTTCAGGCTCTTGACTGCCTAGTTCATTGTCTGGGTCTGGGCGGTAGTCATATACTCTGGTCCCATTGGAACAAAACACAAGGTCAAATATGGCACCCAACGCATCAAATGGAATCTGCTCCTCTACCTTTGTAAGGTCAGATCCTGTCACCAGATACAATTTGCTTGAACCTTGTCTAGCAAGGGATCGTAGCATATCCAGCATATTAGTGTTTATACGAGAACGAGACTTAGTTAAAGTCCCGTCCATATCAAATAAATAATTGTCTATTGTCATAACATTTAGAAACCTCGTTGTACTATAACTACGCTCCTTATATCACAAAATCAGAATAGTTTATAATTTTTATGCCTTCTTGAGACAGCGATCTTCCATCTGAATCTCATTGCCGTTGACTAGAACTTTAGAGCGAGCGTACAAGCCGCCAGGAACATTCTCAACAACAACAGCGAGTTCATTATGAAGACTGCGCTGTGGCACTAAGTTAGCGTTACCACGGATCTTGACTAGCGACCCAACTGGAAACAGCGGTGGCTCGGTTGCAGCGACAATAGCCTTCTTAGCAAACTTGTTCTTAGTCATGGCCTGGAACTGACGCTGAGTTGGAACGAAGTCTTCGTCTAACAAAATATTAGACGCTAAGTCACGGAAGTACTGAGTGTTACGATAGTAACGAGCACAAATAAGAGCGACGTCACGGTGCTTTGACCGATAGTCATTGCGCCAAGAGTTGCGAGCAGCAATAGCCTCTTCAGAGTATGCCTCTTCTTTCTTGCCAAGTATCTCTACCTGTTTAGGCGAGAGCTTACCTTGATCCTGCCACTGTTTGTGTAGCGACTCAACAAAGCGCAGGTCACCGTCAGACAAGCCCTTTGAAAGCAAAGATTCAAAACGAACTGCTGCGTTTTCTACTTCAACCCGCTCAGCAGGTTGGCGACGACGATACATCTGGTGCCAATAAGACATCTATCTCTCCTTACAATTTATAATACCACAGTATGATTAGGAGTCAAGGAAATAAATTAAACATTATATTTTCTTATCCACTGGTATCTTTTTCTTTCCTGTAGATATCCTGCTGCGCCGTCGTTATCATATGCTTCTTGCTCTGCTCTTATGCGGCGATAGGCTCTTGCCCCATCTTTGTACATAATATATCCTTTGGCATAATCCCAAAGATACAAAAGCAAGAAGCCAATAACCAATGTCTCTAGCATCTGCTGGAAGTGAATTGTTTCATGCCTTTGGGTTCTTTTGTTTATCTCCCCTCGGCTAAACACCAAGAAGAAAAGAGTTATGGCACCAATATTAATTGGCGCAAGATATGATAACCAAACAGGTACTTTACTGTTCTCTATAAAAATAGGTTTCCAGTTCTTCATTTCATCACCAGATCCATAAAGTGTTTCACCCACATACCACCAGCGGCAGTAGCGATGAGCCAGATAACTCTTTGAGCACCCTGCTTCCAATCCTGAAGTTTCGCAAACTCAATCTGCATCTTCTCAAATTGTTCTAGCTCTTTATCGGCGTGCTTCTTCCAGACCTGAAGTTCCTTTGAAAATTCTAGTGCTGGTTTAGATTCTTGGATAAACTCTAGTCGTCTATCTGATTCTGTTTCTAATTCCCTAACACGACTGTAAAGGCCAGAGTCTGGTTCATAAAGACTTTTCTTGACACCCTTCACAGCATCTAAAACCTCAACTTGGGCTGTCTTGATATGCTCTACTTCATTCATAAGCTTATCAAAACCACCGTTCATCGCAGCAGAGTTAACTACTTTGTTCTCTACTCGCTCAAGCTTTTCTAAAAGTAACTTATAAATCGGATCATCTGAACTCATTTGAATAGCCTCTTTAGAAAGAAAAAAGCCCAGCTTTAACTAACGATTAAAACTGGGCTATTGTTTAGTAACTTGATTACAGTAGTAACTAGTTTTCAACTATAGGTTTAGCTATCACTTTCTAACCTAAGCACCGAACAGTTCGTTGTAATCAACGCTCCTGCGGATGAGGCTGCATTTGTTAGAGCAGACTTTGTAACTTTCACTGGGTCAATAACACCAGTTTCTATCAAGTTCTCAAACTGCTCAGTGCGTGCATTGAAACCAACAGCAAACTCTGATTCCTCTTGTGACAATGAGCTAATGATTATGTCACTTGATAAATCTGCGTTGCTTAGTATCTGTTTCATTGGAGCATAGCAAGATGATACTAGTGTCTGGTATCCTAACAACTCACCTCGTGAACTAAACTCTCTTGGCTCTAACATAGCAGCGGCCCGAATAAGACTAGTGCCACCGCCTGGTACAATACCTTCCTCCTGGGCTGATCTAACTGCTTCAAGTGCATCCTCAAAGCGATGCTTCTTTTCCTCTACTTCTACCTCAGTTGCTCCACCTACCTGTAAGACTGCAACACCTGAAGCTAAGCGTGTGATTCTATTTTGTATTTTCTCTGCCTGGTGGAGATCATCAGTGTTACTAACTTCTTCTTTCAAGGTCTCAATCAAGGTATCCAACTCTTCAAAGTCAGTTGCACCACCAACAAATGTACTCCTGCTCTGTAGGATCTCTACGCTCTTACAAGTGCCAAGATGTTCCAGCTTGATGTCCTTAAGTCTGACACCACTATCACGACTAACAAATGTGGCACCAGTTGTTAGAGCAATGTCAGATAGAATTGCCCGTCGTTCCTCGCCATATTCTGGTGCCTTGACCGCAGCGATCTTCATTCCATTTCGTAGTCTGTTTATAATAAGAGATGCTAGCAGTTCTCCGCCAATCTCTTCTGATACAATAACACACGGCCTTCCATCTCTTGCTACAACCTCTAATACAGGTAGCATCTCCTGCAATGATTCAAGGTCATGATCCGTAACAAGAACAAGACTCTCCCCATACTCAATAGCATTACGCCTGTGGTCAGTTACAAACTTAGGCGACACATAGCCTGCTGAGATTTGGAAGCCTTCAATAACATCTAGCTTAGTCTCTAGCGATCGGCTTTCTTCAATCTTCACAGCGCCATTCTTG
>Ga0098038_1000099_pt1 | contig 34834 bp, 59 predicted proteins | sample 5B_taG_FD_75051 | JGI IMG/M metagenome (GOLD analysis project Ga0098038, IMG submission 75051) | Marine viral communities from the Subarctic Pacific Ocean - 5B_ETSP_OMZ_AT15132_CsCl metaG | ecosystem: Environmental > Aquatic > Marine > Oceanic | place: Pacific Ocean | collected 2015-01-08 | reverse complement strand
TATAAAACTGAATATATACAGGCAAGTAAACCTGTAGAGGGAGAGTTAAGTGATGTCGGTCATATTGCACTTTATAAGACTTTGTTCCTTATTACTACTGGTCTCCTCATATTCTAAAGCAGAATGTTTAATTGACCACGAAGGTCTTTGTGATCCTAGTGTCACTATTACTGAAGATACACAAGTTGAAATAACTGAAGAAGATTTAGGTACAGAAATAGTTACAACAACAACTACTACTGTCACAACCACAACTGAAACTGTCACTAACGAAAACTCAAACGATATTTTAGATGGATCTAACGGATATGTTTCATCTTCTAAAGAAGGAGATATGGATATTGATTGGGGTGGTCAAGGTAGTGCGTCAATGCCAAGTGGCAATTCTTGTTATGGATTAGGTACTGATAAGTGTGCTATGATTACAGGAAGTGGAAACACAACTTCTAACATGGGAGTTGATGGTATGGGAACAACATTCATACAAACTGTCGATATTTCTGAATTAAATATTAGTAATGGTGGAGAAGTCAAATACTCAATAGAAGTAGATAAACAAGATGCTCAGGATAGAATTTACTTGCACATTACAGGAATTAATGGAAGCAACACAGTCTTTCAAGGAACTGACATCTTGTCTGAAACTGGTGTCGCTAGTGGACATCAGTCATACAATGGGAGTTTCGATTTCGGTGGTGTTTTAAATAAACTTACTATTGAAGTAGGTGGTAGGGATATTAACCTAGCTATTGGTCCTTTATTTGATGATGTTACTGTTGATGTATTTTACAATGTAATAAACACCATAGTTACACAACAGATTACCACCTTAGAAGAAATTTATTACCTCAACATTTTTGATCCTACAGAAATAGAATTTGTTGAAGAAGTATTTGAATATAACGATATTAGTTTTGATGATGGTGAAATTGATTTTACTCCCATAGAACCTGAGACTGAAGAAGTTTCATACGAAACTGTAGAATTAGAAATACAAGAATTTGAAATAGACTTTGAAATAGATTTACCTGAACCTGAAATAGTAACAGTTGAGGCACAAACAGAATTAGAACTTGAATTAGAAATTGAAATGGAAATGGATCTTGAGATACCTGAACCTGAAGTAGAAGAAACTTCTAATGAGCAACCTGAAGAAGAAACAACAGAACCCAATAGCGAAGCTGTTGAAGAACCCTCTGTGGAAGCAGAAGATAGTACCGAACAAGAAGAAGTACAACAGGAAGAAACTGAAAAACCTGTAAAAGAACCTTCCTCTAAAGAAAAAGCAGCTACTAAAATAGTTAAAAAGATTGATGATAAAGCTAGGTATGACGAATCAAACCAAATGAAAACACTAATTGTCATGCAAATATTAGGCAATACAAAAACATTTTTTGACACCCAATCAACTATTGTTGATACAAATGTTAACGAATACTTAAATAAAACAATAGAGGATAATTATGGAATATTGTTTGATATGGCACAACAACAAACAATAGATGAAATGGTAAACGCACAATGGCAGAACTAGAATTTGGTGGGGTAAAAGTCAAAGGTAAAAGTAAAATTATTCCATTAATAATTGGCTTATCTACATTTGTTGGATTTCTGTATGGAGGTTTTGAAGTTTACAAACGCTATATTGATATGGAAGAAAAGATAGAGTCTTTTGTAGCACCTGATCTTTCTGATTTTGATAAAAGAATTGAATTAATACAACAAGAAGTTACCATGATACAATCTGAAATAAGTATGATTTTAGAAGAAGTAAACCTAGTGGCTTCTACTGCAAAAGAACTTAAAGACGACCTTAAAAGTGATGTCCGTCAGCTTGAAAAAGACTCAAGACACACAGAGGCACTTGTTGATTCTGTAAAGAATAACACTAGAGAAGAACTTAGATTGTTTGAAGAAATGATAAAAGAACTTGAGAATGATTTAGAATTAAAAATTAACAAGGCATTGGACAATCCACTTAACAATATGTCTGCAAAGGTAAAATAATGACAACAGAAGTAGTAAATAAACAGGGTAATCGCCCTGCAAAATATAAACAAAGCATCATGGCTAAACTTATGGAACTTGTAGCTGAAGGAAAAACTACGAGGGAGTGTGTTAAAGAACTTGATGTCAGTTGGACAACACTTCGTAAATGGCTAAACGAAAAGAATTACCAAACTTTATATAGGGTAGCACAAAGCGATCAAATAACTTTTAACCATGAAAAGTTAGATAAGATTTTAGAAGATGCTTATAAAAAAGCACAAGATAAAAAACTTACTATGACAGAAGTTAAGTTAATTGAGATTATTCAAAAAAATTATCACCACAAAAACTCTAAACTACAAAATCATGTATGGGGTTCTGAAAAACAAACCATGAGCATTTCTGATTCAAAAGGATCAGAATTTAAAGTGGAATGGTCTAAATGAACTTTGATATAAAAACAGTATTACCTTACCTAGTGATCCTTACATCATTAGCTATGACTTGGGGTATGTGGAGTGAACGCCTCGAAGCTGTAGAAACAAAAGCAAATACAATATCTGAAATGCAACAAGATATAGCTGTTATTAAAGAAAAGATTATATGGATTGAAAAGTACCTTAATGGCAACTAGCTATGAAAATGTTTCTTATTTTTTGGTTATGTGTCCAAAATCCCATAACATCATTAGAGCAAACTTGCGTACAGAATATTATTTATGATGTGTCTTATAATACAAAAGAAGAATGTAGAGAAGCATCTATAAAATTAGCTAAAGAATTAACGCAAATACCTGATACTTATGTCACTACATTTTGCACTACTAAAATAATTAAAAATACTTAAATATTTAAAACTTGCAATTTTATCTTAATTTGAAAGGATAATCTTATGTCGAATATCTTAGCGATTTCGGATTTGCATGAGCCATATTCTCATGTTGATAGCTATTCTTTCTTAAAAGCTATTAGCAAAAAATATAAATTTTCAAGAGTGGTAAACATTGGAGATGAAGTTGATTACTCGGCTTTGTCCTTCCATGATTCTGATCCTGATTTACCAAGTGCCACTAAAGAATTAGAATTAGCACAATACAAAATCAAAAAACTAGAAAAGTTATTTCCTAAAATGGATTTACTTCATAGTAATCATGGTTCTCTTGTTTATAGAAAAAGAAAACATCATGGCTTTCCAAGACAAGCTATTAAAGAATACGCAGATGTCTTAGGAGTAGATCATACAAATTGGAAGTGGCACGATAGATTAATCATTAAAGACAAATATGGTGAGTATTATTTTTGCCATAACATGAATAAAGATCCTGTTAAATCATCTATGTCCATTGGATATAATTTTATACAAGGTCACTACCATACGGATTTCAAATTAGGGTACTGGAATTCGCCTGAGAAACTCAGGTGGGGAATGACTATTGGTTGTTTAATAGATAAACATTCATTAGCTTTTGCCTATTCAAGAGTTAATATTCGCAGACCTACTCTTGGGTGTGCAGTTATATTAAATGGTATTCCTCAATTAATTCCCATGACATTAGAAGATAATGGGAGGTGGAATGGAAAAGTCTAAAGATAAGATCAACCCCTCTTATTACATAGGCACAAAGATACAAGTGTCAGACTTTATAGCAGAATTTAAACTCGATTACTTTCAAGGCAACATTGTGAAGTATGTAGTAAGACATAAACACAAAAACGGACTTGAAGATTTAGAAAAAGCAAAATGGTATTTGGAGAAACTAATAGAATGTACGAAGAAATAAAAGAAGAAATTATTAAACACGAAGGAAAAATTAACAAGGTGTACTTAGACCATCTAGGCAACGCCACTTTTGGAGTTGGACATTTAGTTTTACCTACAGACGATTTACAGGAAGGAGTAGAATATGATGATGCAAAAGTTATGGAGTTCTTTGAACGAGACTTTAAACAAGCTACCAATGATGCAGAGACTTTCATCAAAAGCGAAAGTATTGATCCTCGTGCTTTTGGGTGTGTTATTAATATGGCTTTTCAACTAGGATTGCCACGATTACTTAAATTTAAAAACTTTCGATACCACTTAAATAAGTGTGATTATGAATCTGCTAGTTCAGAAATGCTCGATAGTAGGTGGGCAAAACAAACACCCAATAGGGCAAACGAACTAGCAGAAATTATGAGGAGTATTTAATGTTAAGTAAATTATTAGGTGGCGATCTTGTAAAAAATGTTGGTGGAATAATAGATTCACTTCACACTTCTGAAGATGAAAAAGCACAAGCTAAAATTAAATTAAAAGAAATTGAAGCACAGATAAACAAAGCACAATCTGATATTAACCTTGCTGATGCTAAGTCAGTAGCTGGTGGTTTATCAGGTATGTTGCAAAGATCATGGCGACCATTAATAGGTATGTCATGTGCATTAGCTATATTTTGGGAATATGTTTTAAAACAATTCTTAATGTTTGTTATTGCAACATTTAGTTTAGAGACTGCACCTTTACCTGAACTCGATATGGGTACTTTGATGCCTTTAGTTATGGCACTTTTAGGTATGGGAGCATTAAGAACTTACGAAAAAAAGTCAGGGGTATCTAAATGAGTACAGTCAAAGAAGTAGAAGCATTACTACGCAAAACTAAAAAAGAACTAAGAGAAGTCAAAAAAGACAACGAAGAAAAAAATTTCCATATTAAGTTTCTAAATGAACGACTAGACAACTGGGCAGAGAAGAATGCTCAACTTAGAGAAGAAAAACTAAAGATAACAGTAGATGATGTGATTGCATTTCAAAAAGCAAAAGCTGATTACGCATCTTCACAAGATCAATCGTTTGTAGATCAATTAGAAAAACAAGAAAAGGTGGAATTAAGTTCTTTAGGAGTCAGTAGTGGCGAAGTATCAGGGTAGAACAGTCAAACTGAATAAACCCATGAAGGGCGATGTAAAAAAATTCAAGGTGTTCGTAAAAGATGGTGACAAAGTAAAAAAGATTAACTTTGGTGATCCTAATATGAGCATCAAGAAGAACTCACCTGCACGAAAAAAATCTTATTGTGCGAGATCAGGTGGGATCAAAGGTAAAAATAATAAACTATCTGCAAACTATTGGTCTCGTAGAATGTGGAACTGTTAGGAGAATATATGCCAACATACAAAGGAAAGTCATATCCTTATACATCTAAAGGATTAAAGAAACTAAACGAAGATAAGAAAAAAGATAAAAAGAAAAAGAAGAAGAGTAAATAATGTCACTTTACAGAAACATTAATAAAAGAAAAAAAGCTGGAACAAGCAGATCAAAAAAGAATAGCACAATCAGTGATGAGGCTTATGCTAATATGAAAGCTGGTTTCCCTAAGAAGAAGAAAAAGAAGAAGAAAAAGAAATAATGCCTACTCCTCCTATGGTCAATGTCATTTGGTTAGATACTAACGAATGTAGTCTATCCACTTGGCAGACCAAAGATGATTTATTAGATAGTAAACTTTGTACTATAGATTCACTTGGTTTTCTTATGGAGGAAAATTCTGAATATGTAATTATTTCAGGTGATAAAGACCATGACAACTCAGATGATCTCTATGGTAGATCACAAATAATTCCTAAAGGAGTTATAAAAGAAATACAGTATCTAACTTTAAAATAATGGTGCGTTCCTTTTATGTAGTAGAATGGACTTCTTCCGTCTTTTCGCTTTCCGACTTTGAGCATAACCTAAATACCTCCTCTAAATCATTATGTGTGCAGTACCAACTACTGCCTATCCAACGATTCAAAGATTGATTTTTAGGGTTCTCTAACCTTATCTTACTTATCAATCGTTGCATAGTTCTTTCGTGTTTCCCAAAGATTTGCCCTAAATCTTTGTAGTAATAAATCATTTTATCTTTCATTATATTAATTCCCCTTGTCTATTGTCTTGTGGTTTCCATACATAATCATATAGCTTGTATTTCTTTCCAGTATATCTTGAGATACATTCAGTCATGTAATCTCTTTTTTCTAATTGTTCAGGTGATAAAATCATCTGATCTGATTTATAAAGAACCCTAACAGGTTCTTTTTTTCTTATTTGTGTTTCCACAATATAATCTCTTAGAGATATTCTTCCATTCCAAGTTTTTTTAACCTCAATATTCTTCATGTCAAAATACTCCCCAGTTTCATTTCAGTTCTCTTTAGTGCGTTCTGATCTAAGATCATTTGTATCTTTGTTTCTATTCTTTCTAATTCTACAAAAGCATCATCTAGTTTTTTTCTATCTTCATCTAAAGCAACATTACAAGCTAATACATCTTCGCTTTGTCTTGCTTTGGCTTTAGCAGTTTCTACAGTCACTTTTTCATTTGAACCATGTAATATTTTTAAATAAGCAGTATCGTAGATATGATCTTTAGTTCTTGCAGACCTATCATAATGCCTTTTAGCATCACGATAATTTTTTACTGCTTCTGCTTTTGCATTAGCAATAAATTCAGGACTATATCCTTCCATCTTTTTCCACCTTATCTATAATGCGTTCTAATAACTTTGTGTAAACAAAAGCATTGAATTTTTTACTTGCTGTTTTTTCGTGACAAGCTCTACACAAACTCGCTAAGTTAGTTGGGTGGTCTTTGTTATCACTCGATCCCATTCCCCTACCTTGAATATGATGAAGGTCAACAGCAGGACTATAACAGACCATACAAGTCACATCTTCAGGAATGTCATATCCCCAATAATCCATAAAAACTTTCGTATGTTTTTTCAAAAATTCTCTCCCTTCTAAATAATCTATTATATAATTATCAAATCTACTCATCTTTTTTACTCAACTGATCGCCTATTGCCCACACCATTAAAGCTATTAGTAATAAAACTAATAACTCTAATGCTGTTAAAACTATCAAGGTCATTAAAACGGAATGTCCGAACTAGAAGTATCTACTGGAGCAGATTCTTCTTTAGGTTGATGAGTCTGTTCTTCAGGTTTTTTATATGCCTCTTGTATTCTTACAGAGAGACTACCTTTATCACCCTTCCATAAAGCGATACTGTATGCCTGTCCTTTTTTAAGAACTATATCTTCCTGTAGAACATCATCAGGATAACAGATTGTTTTATTTTGATAGTCAGGTTTAGAGTCACCTTCCTCTTTGTACTCGTTCTTAAATAGAGTAGCTTTTATTATTACTTCACTCATATTGAATGCTCCTTTTTTTCTTGTTTTGGTTTAGTGGCAACAGGATTTTCGTTTTCTGAATCTTCTGCTTCGCCAACTTCAAGTAAAAATAACTTCATTATTAAATACTTGTATGCGTATGTTGTGGCTTTACCCACTCCCTTATCAGAATTGTCAACCCCATACCCATAGTAATCACCAACAGTCATTTTTTCGTTGGTATCTACATCTATGACATCACAATTCATTTTTACTGTAGTTAAATTACCCTCTTTTGTGTGATCCATAACTTTAGGAATAAGAAGTAATTTATGTTTTGCTAATTGTTCACGAACAACATCATTAACATCATTCCAATTAGTGACTTTATATTGAATACCCTTTGGCTTAGTCTGTGATACAGACCTAACCTCATGTGTAATATCAAATATCTTTCTATATATAGTCATTTCTTTTTTGCCTTTCTTGTTAATTTTGAAATTTGCTTGTCGAGATCAAATGCCTCTCGTAAAACTTTAAAATATTTAAAACCTTTATTCAGATCAGATTTAGAAAACTCTCTTATTTCAAAATCATCAGTTTCTTTTCCAAATCTTGCAAGAATACCTTTATTAATTTCTATTCCGTCTTGCTCCTCAATCATGTACCTGTAAGCTGACATTTGTACTAGGTGATCGTCATAGACAGCTTTACTCGTCTTAAAATCAATAATTGTATCGCCATTGACAACAAGATCAGCAGTTCCACCATATTTATATTTACGACAACAAAAACTTTTTTCAGTAAAATTGACTTCATAGTTTTGCTCACTCCACCAATCTTTAAATTTATTAAAACATTCTTGAACTATTGGATCTTCAGGTAATTCATAATATTCACCCTTAATATGTAGTTCGGCTAATTCGTGTAATGCAGTACCTATATCACCAGCTTTATTAAGTTCTGCATGATAGGATTTTCCTTCTAGTCCTAATTGATTACTCCAAATAATGAGTCCTGTTGAATTTTTATATCTACCAAGAATTTTAGTGACTCTAGGAACTTTAATTCCGTCCACTTTATAATCTATATGTGACAATATTTATATCTCCTTACTAAAAAAATTTACTAATTTTTCTTTAACTATTTTCTCTTTTTTTCTTTCTTCTAAGTCCACATAACCATCTGATTTTTCTTTTATAAATACTTCATCAATCTCAGGTACATCAAACATAATATCGTAAATTAGTTGTCTTATTTTTTCAAAGTCAGCATGACATGACATAATTTTTTTTACTAATTGATTTGACGATAATTCATTATTTAATGAATAATCTGCATTATAAAAATTTTTGACTAATATTTGTTTTTTTTCAAACATATTTAATTGCAAATATTCTATATGTGCATCTATTTTATTAAGTTTTTTGTATATTTTAGTTGCACTAACTTTAGATATTTTTTTATTCATCGCTTTCCCTTTCTAAATGGCGAATACGAGCAGACTATGAAAAAACAAAAATTAAATGTCAGTATTATTTAGTATGTGCAACCATACTAATTTTTTTTGCAGTTTAGTTTTTAACGGAGAAATATTGTTTCTGCAATCTTGCTTAACTTTGTTTTCCTTATCAGTAAGTTCTTTTCTTTTATCGGAAGTAAGGAGGAGTTGATTTAAGTCCAAAACATTACCTTTAAGGTTCGTATTCGCCATAAAAAATACTCTAGGTATTTTTAGGGATAATGCAAGTCAAAAATGTTTTTTTCTGTATTTTTTAATTGATTTTTTATAATTATTTCTTTATATCTTAAAAACATGGAAAATTGTAAAGATTTTCTTTATAAAAGCGAAAACTTTAAAAATAGAGAGATCAGATTTTTGTTGTGTGCCTTAGATATTTGGAAGAAATATACTAAAATTTGTATTGAGAATAATATTGTATTTCCCAATATGAAAAGTATCATTTGGGAAAGTACATTAAGAGAGTTAGGTTTATTTGGAAACGAAATTGAAAGTATGCCCACAGTGTCAGAGGTCATTTCCCTCAATGACTTATATGCCAACTCCCAAAGAAAAAGAGATAATCAATTTTATTCTGATGTATCAAAAAACACAAAAAAACAGATCGCCCTCATACAAGGAGATAGCATTTGGCGTTAATCTCAAGGGTACTAACTCTATCAATAAATACTTATATCGCCTTAAAGAGAATTGTTATGTTTACTTTATTCCTGCAAAAAAGAGAACAGTTCAAGTTATTAAGGAGATACAAGAATGATTGATAAACTACCTGCTATGTATTTATTCACTAATGATTATATTACAGGCACTCGCACTCTTTCTTTAGCTGAAAGAGGAATTTATATAGACCTTTTATGCTTTTCACAGAACACTCATGGCAAGGGTTTACCTAATGATGTTAGAGAACTAGCTAAAATGGTTTTACCATTTGAACTTGATGCTGAAAAAAATGAAGAAAATATGGCTTCATTAATAAAAGTATTAAATGCTAAATTTTATATTGAAAACAACAGATACTTTAATAAGAGGCAACATTTAGAGTATGTTAAAGGATTAGAATTATCCAATACTCGTAGTCAAGCAAGAAAAAAAGCAAAAGAAAATTTTGATACAGTTTTGTCAGATCAAAAACAAATCATCGTAGATAAAGATAAAAATGAAGATGAAGATAAAGTTAAAGAAACTAATACTAATATACTAGCACTAGAAACTCTTTGGAAGGGATTATCAGTTAAAATGAGGCAAAGGTCATCAAAACCTAAGTCTTTTTCCAAGTTTAAGGCACTTACAGAGGCAAAACAGAAGCTAGTAATAGAAACATACCCCGAATATTGTTCTCAACAAGGTGAATTTTCGACAGCTTTGGAAAGATTTATTGAGAACGAAAAATATAACGAAGTTCAAACTCCTCAATCAAGAAAAGAGGAAGAAAAAAAGAATGAATTACATATTCTTAAAACAAGGTGGGAAATGTCTAAAAAGTTAGGTAGACCAATTTTTAATATGAGTCAGCAAGATTTTGATAGAGCAGAGGTAATGTTTGGTAAAGAAAAAGAAGAAAAAACAGAAAAAGCAGAAACCTAGTCCTTCTTCTACTGAAGTTCGTGATCTAGGCGGTCAAGAAATCATTAGGATTGACGATAAATTGTATCGACTACCCGATTTTCGCCTTATGAAAATGGGATTAAAACATATTTACGGAGTCTATAACTCTAATTTACAAAAATATTATGCAAAATCGCTTCTTTGCCCACAAGATTATAAAATAAATACTTTAAGATTTCTCGCTGGTGAAAAATTAGAAGCATTAGCAGTCTATTCTAATAAACAAAAGTCTATAACTTTTAATTGGGATAAATTAGACAACATTGTAATAGGTGGTATTGAACTTTTTGTCGGAAATGGATTTGACGCAGAGCAAGAATTTAATGAAGCTATGAAATCAACAAAAAGACATCAGTCAATGATATGGGATTTATTAATAAACGATATTCCTGTTGGTAGAGGAAAGAAATTTGAGAACTTAATTGAGGCCCTTGACTATTTAAGAGATCACTTTAAAATGACTTGATTGTTTAAAAGATTTCTTTAAGATTGGATAGCCCTCATTTATTCGCTTTCTGAGGGCATCTTTAACAAAGTGATATGGCTTTGGTTTATTTACTTAGTCGTTTTAGCTTTGTTTTATACTTCTTAATGTAGGTGTGAGCAGTTTTTTGTTTAGTTTCCCACCTACTAAGAAGTTTCTCAAGATTACTAATCTTTTTAGCAACCTTTTCATGTTTAGTTAGGATTAGTTTAGCTTTAGGTTTTAATTTACCTTCTAACCAACCTTGATCCATAACATATTGACCTATTACAAGTTCAATCTCAGCTTGTTTTTGAGAGTGATTTCTACTTGCATTTGGATTTTGAAAATCATAAATCCGATGTGAAACATCATGGACTAATCTTCGCCAACCCTTCCAAAGAGAACTGGAATCGCCTGATAAGGCAATCCAACATCTTCTAGGTCTTGTTCTTCCAGCTCTTAACTTTTTTGTAATCCATTTAGTATTAGATAAGTTTCTAACTTTCTTTTTACCAAACTTACTTATTAAAAGTTTATAAGCTCTGAAAGCTTCTTCTTTAGTTATGTAAGGAAGTTCTTTAGGAAATTGTCTATTAACTTTTCCATAAGTGCTTCTCATTTTTTTTTGGTATTCTTGAGATAAACTTAATTGTTCTGTTATCTCGCTAGTACCATAAGATTGAATCATCATAAGTGATTCTCCTTTCTTAATAAGCCATATTCACAATGTTAAAGAGCAAATCTAAACTGTCACTTTAGATAAAATCAAATTCCTAAAAATTTAATTTATGATCTATTATATCATATTGGTTTTTTCGTTTTTTGCGTTTTTGCCAATTTTGATCGTTTTTGTAAATTTTGAAAAAAATAATTATTAACCCATAATAAATTAGGTGCGACAACTTTTCTTAAAAAAGTTCTTTTTTAGATTTTTTACAATTTTGTTCAATCAATGTTCAATTTAGAAATCTACTCTTAAATGATATAAAAACACCATGCTCTATAAGTCCGTAAAAAATTCATGGAAAAATCATATTTACGACTTTATGTTGCAATCATTACAAGAGCAATATTAGATAGTAGTTTTAGAACTTCACCTAATTATGACCAATCTGATTTTATAGTTTGCGAAGAAGCTGAAAAATGGTTTCTTAGTAAAGATTTTAAATGGATTTGCTCATTAATAGACATACAACCTAGCTTTATAATAGAAATCAAAAATGACTTACAAAAAACCAAAAAAAAATTTGCTCAAAACGAAGCATGGGAAATCGTCTTTGAAACTCTCAGAAGAAATATTGAATAAAAAATTAATTTGCAGATTATATTTACATACAGATCAAGACAATAACAATAATGTTGTAGTGATGTTTAGTAATTTTGCTAATGAAGATGAATCAAAACTATTTATTGAAAATTTTAAGAACGATTATGATGAGTATAAGGAAATTGACGAAATAAATATTGGGGAAAATTGGACGATACATTAAGGCAACCCAAGAATATCAGATTGCCTAAAGAGCTTTTAACTATATATTTAAAAGTCTAATCTAAATGAAAATTCTATTTTTAAATCTTCACAATAATTATTTTGTTCGGCATGGTGTTTTAAAATAGAATAAAGCTCACCAAGATCATAACAAGTTTTACAAGTTTCTAAGACTTTTGTTTCTATTTTTGGTTTTTTATAAGGGATATGTTTTTGTTTCTTATGATCGTAATATCCATTTTCTTTATCTACTCTTACTATCTTTAAGTTTTCATAAGTTATCATTATTATTTACCTCTCTAATAGATTCCTTAACATCACAGACAAAAGAATCTAATGTATAACAATTATTGCCTGTGGCTATACTTTCTATAAGACCATTTAACTGTCTTATAGCTTCTTGCTCGTCTGTAAGTTCAAATGACATATCTTTTAAATACCAATCTTCCTCACCTTGACGAATTTTTGTATTAAACAAAAATCTTTTTGTATAATTACTAATCATTATTATTTACCTCACTTTTATTATTACTAAAATAATCAAAAGATAAAATCCTTTTGACTCTTTTGCGTTCCTTTAATCGCATATTCCTCTCTTTTTCATAGTCGTATGAGGTCTTGCTATTACTGAAACGATATTTATCATTACTGACAAATTCTTTCTTTTCTAGTTTAATCATTATCTTGGCTTTCTTCTTTTATAACTTCAAGTTTACTAATTAAATTATCTAATGTTTTTTTTACCTCTAAATCATCACTAGTTAATTTTATTAACTGATATTGAAGATCATCTAGTTTATTAATTATTTCTTCAAATTCTAATGATAGAGTAGTAGGTCTTACTTCTGTTGTATTAATCATAATTCACCTTAAAACCCTCCCGTTGATATTGTGTAAACTATTAATAAAAACTTAGAAACTAAACAACCAATCATTATTCGATCAGCGATTATTTCTAAGTTACTTTTTCTGTATTCTGTTTCCACTATTCACCTCTTTCTAATAAAGAATTATATTTTTTGATCTGTTTGGTTGTTAATCTGTTTTTGTGTGTTTCTTCCCAAAATTGAGCCGTATTATCCTTATCTATACAATGAATAGTAATAATCTCTTGACCTACATTTTGAAGATGAGAAACAACTTGACCAATAATATTGGCTTCAAATGTTTCTGATTGATTAAAATCTTCATACCAATCTTTCTTATCATTTGAGGTTGCTATATCTAAAATAAATCTAGCCATTATTTACCCTCGCTTTCTTCTTTTAATTCACATTCAGTTCTTTCTTCGCAATCTTCACACCAAACTTCATCATTCTCTAAACCTCCACTTTTAACAATGTCGTGTTCATCAGCCCAAACTTGAAATTGAATATTATCTTTTTTACACTCGCTACAACAAAAATCTTTATTTTTCATTGTCTTTTTCTTTCTTAGCTCTCATAAGAAGTTTGTAAGCTACATAAAAGAACACAACCAATAAAATTAGGTCGGCTCCGTCTATTCCATAAAAAGGCATAACAACCTCGCTTCCTTCAATATCAACTTAGATATTGATCTAAGGGCTATTAAAAGCCCTTAAATAAATACCTAATTATAATTTATTATGATTGATTGATCTTTTACATCATCAAGGAATATTTCTTTGTTATTTAACTTTCTACCAAGATTTATTAAATAATGTGCTAAATCCTCGCTGATACCATGAACATCTGCAATAGCTTGAACTGTCATATAGTTATTAAAATAATCAATATAAAACTCGACTGCGTTTATAGTTCTTAACATCTGTAAATGAAGTAGTTTGAATACTCCTCCTCTGCTCCGTCATAAGTAGCTAAAAAATGACCTCTGCCATCAGATAATTTAGCATCTCTTTCTAAGCCACCTTTATTATCTACTAACTTGACAAGTATATCATTTGCATCTTCGTAAAGTTCTTGTATTTTTTCAATATGCTCTACTTCTAATGGCATATAATGTTGTAAGAACTCTGCTTTAAATGACCAAAGATTATCCCAAATGTATTCATTACATTTCTTCTCTGCTTCTTTATCAGATAGAATCATATAAGACTCATTAGCGTCTCCGTCTAAGTCAATGTAAGATGTATCATCATCATTGATCTTAAATTTAATATGATTCATTTCTTCTTTAGTAAATCCGTCATTAACTAAAAAAGAATGTAGAGCTTTGGCTTTATCGTCATGATCGTGATTAATATAATTAACAGTCATAATTAATACCTCGCTTTATTAATTTTTTATAATAGATCAAATACATAAGATAATGTAAATAACTAATTTACATAATTACGAATAAAAACGAATAAAAAGGGATAATTAAAAATAAGTAAGAATAAAAATCCATTTTAAGAGCCATAGAGATAGCTTGAACTAATTTGGTAAACTTAACTTCATTGAAATATAAAACCAAAAATGGTGATTTTTCGAGGGAAAAGAAAGAAAGAGAAAACTATGTCAATTTTAATGAACTTACATAGAAAGAATAACAATTAATAGAGTAATGAACACTTATACTAATGATCTTAGTTATAGAGTAATAAGAAAGATAATAGATAAAACTATTTATATAGTTAAAGAAATCATTGATATTGTTCGTTTATGTTGGGTTAGTATTAAGATTAATAATGTTAAGGATAAGAATAATATAAATTAATAAAAAACATTCAGCATTTCTCTTAAAAGAAACAAAAAGAACTAAGGAACAAGAATAAATATATATTTCTAACCATATTTTGAACACTAAGACAATAAACCTATATAAATAAAGATAGAACTCTACACCAACAAGGTAGAAATAATATGACAGCACCCCCACGCAGACATTTTTTTATATATATGGAGTGATTACAACACAAGGACAACTCTCTAAAGGCATGAACCTCTTGTATTCTTTAAATGAAATACTATCATGGACACATGAACAAACAGACAAATACAGAAGATGCTCTTACTGTAATAAGTTTGGATCTTTCGCAGTAGTGCCGAAAGATAAGTATATGCAGTATTACTTCCTATGTGGAGACCATTATGAAAAAGAAAAAGACCAAAAAAAAGACAGTTGATGTGTTTGCCTTAATGGTAAAGCATATGAACGACAAGACACCTGTTAAACAACATTCAGGTAAGGGTATAGTGAAAGACTCAACTGTAGCAAGGATTCAAGATATATATAGGGGAGAAAATAAGGGTGATAAATGAACACCATAACAATTCCTTATAAGCCGAGAGAATTACAACAACAGATTCACAAGAACTTAGTTCGATTTAATGTTCTTGTCTGTCATAGACGATTTGGAAAGACTGTCTTGACAGTAAACGAATTGATTAAGAAGTGCCTACAATGTCCGTTACCGAGACCTCGTTATTATTACATAGCACCTACTTACTCAATGGCAAAAAGAATAGCTTGGGATTACCTCAAGTATTATACCTCTGTTTTACCCAATATGGACTACCACGAGACGGAATTAAGAGCAGAACTACCCAATGGAGGTAGGATTCAATTATTGGGCTGTGAGCGTCCCCAAACGCTAAAAGGACTCTATATTGATGGAGTGGTTTTAGATGAGGTCGCCCAAATGCCACCGAAGATGTGGACAGAGGTTATTCGCCCTGCTCTATCAGATCGTGAAGGATTTATGATTGCGATTGGTACTCCTCAAGGTCATAACTCCTTCTTTGATCTGTATAATCATGGACTCCATAATGATAAATGGTATGCCACAAAGTTTAAAGCTTCTGAGACTAAAGTCGTTAAAGAAGAAGAATTAGCTGAAGCTAAATCAATGATGCCTCCTGAAATATACGAGGCAGAATATGAGTGTAGTTTTGAGAGTTCCGCTATAGGAGCAATCTATTCGCAAGGATTGAATAAAGCTGATGACGATAAAAGAGTAACTTCTGTACCTTATGATCCTACATTAAAGGTTTCTACCTTTTGGGATTTAGGAATGGCAGATAAAACCTCTATATGGTTCTGTCAGCAAAAAGGAACAGCAATACACCTTATAGACTATTTTGAAGATAGTGGTGAATCACTAGAATATTACGCAGGAGTTCTTGATGATAGAGGATATGTGTATGATACACACTATCTACCCCATGACGCTAATGTCAGAGAGATCGGAACTGGTAAGTCAAGAGTAGAAATAGCACAAAGTTTAGGACTCAGCACAAGCATTGTACCCAAGATGAGTGTGGAAGATGGAATCAACGCAGTTAGAATGACACTATCAAGATGTTATTTTGACTTTGAAAAGACAAAAGACGGATTAGATGCCCTCAGACAATACAAATGGGCAGTAGATGACAAAGGAATTACAAAAAATAGACCACAACACGATTGGACTTCTCATAGTGCAGACGCATTTAGGTATCTTTGCACAGGATTACAAGAAACAAAGAACTGGTCAACAGAAATTAAATACCCAAGATTAGGAATAGTATAAATGAAATTAACAAAAGATAGACTCAAATCACTTATAGGACAGGAGATTACAAACTCTCTTGGATTTTATGGTGGAGAATTATCTCAACAACGAAAAAATGCCTTAAAGTTTTACTTAGGAGAGCCATTAGGCAACGAAGTCGAAGGACAATCCCAAGTAAGATCACAAGATGTCTTAGAAGTTGTAGAGAGTATCTTACCTTCTATGATGAGAGTCTTTACACAAGGCGAAAGCATAGTTAGATTTGAGCCACAAGGTCCTGAAGATGTGCAATACGCAGATCAGGCAAGTGATTACATCAATCATATTTTTATGAAAGATAATAATGGTTACTCAATTCTACATACTATGTTTAAAGATGCTTTAATAAGCAAAAATGGTTTTGTAAAATACTACTGGAAAAAATCCAAAGAGCAAAAACAAGAATCTTACGAAAATTTAACAGGTGCAGAATATCAATCATTAATCGCTGATCCTGAAGTAGAGGTTATTGAAGTAGAAGATACTGCTACTGAACTTGATTACGATAATATAGATCAAATGGAACAAACTTTTAATGTCAAAGTTAAAAGAGTTAAAGATTACGGAAAAATCTGTGTAGAGAATGTTCCACCAGAGTCTATGCTCATTAGTAAAACTGCCACTAGTATAGAAGATTCTAATTTTATAGGTCAAAGAGTTTTTAAAACAAGATCAGAACTTATTGATATGGGTTTTGATAAAAAATTAGTCAATGAATTAGGCCCTGCTGATGAAGATATTTATAATACAGAGGCAGTTACAAGAAGATCGTTTGACGATCAAACAACTCCACAAGATTTTCAAAACATTGATCCATTATTAACAGTTGTAGCAGTCACGGATTGTTATATGAAATGTGATTATGACAATGATGGAATTGCAGAATTAAGACACATAGTTGTAGGGGGTTCTAGTCAAAATGTTTACCATATATTAGAGAACGAACCGATTGAAGAAATCCCTTTTGCTATGGTCACAGCAATTCCCATGCCACACAGATTTTTTGGTCTATCTATTTATGATTTAATTGGTGATGTGCAAGAGATCAAAACAACACTTCTTAGACAGACACTTAATAATGCTTATCTACAAAACAACGCAAGAACAGTTGTAGTAGATGGTCAAGCAAACATTGATGACATCTTAAACTCAAGAGCAGGTGGTATTGTTAGAGTTAAATCACCTAATGCAGTAACACCTCTCCAAGCACCAAATTTTATGCAAGAAGGTCTTGCTATGATTGGTAAGGTAGATGAAATTAGAGAAGCTAGATCAGGTGTTTCTAAAGTTCAAATGGGATTAGACTCAGAAGCTATTAACAAATCTCACACTACAGCTACAAGTGCAAATGTAATGATGAACGCATCTACTCAAAGAATAGAGTTGTATGCTCGTAACTTTAGTGAAGGTATTAAAAGAATGTTTCAAGGTATCTTAACTCAAGTATGTAAGTACCAAGATCAAGAACGCATTATTCAACTAAGAGGAAAGTTTGTTCCTATGAATCCGAGAGAATGGGTACACAGATACAATGCTACAGTTCAAATAGGACTAGGTAGTGGATCTATGGATCAAAAACTAGAAGTCTTAGGTAGAGTTTTGGCAGTACAAGAAAAATTAATTGGTGCAGGTGGTATGGGTATCGTAGATCCTCAAAAGATTTATAATACCTTAGAAAAGTATTTAGAAAATGCAGGTTACAAAGACGCAAGTCAGTTTTTTAACAATCCAGCTAATACTCCTCCTCCTCCTCCTAAACCTCAACAACCTGATCCTGCTATTCAATTAGCACAAGCAGATTTACAAAGACAACAAGCAAAAGATCAAGCAGACATACAACTGAAAGCACAAAAGTTAGAACTCGATCAACAAAAATTAGCTTCAACTTTAATTAAAGAAGATGATGCTAAAGATATTCAAAAAGAAAAACTAGCAACACAAATATTACAGCAAGGAATAAATAAAAATGGCAACACCCAACAGTCCCAGTAGTTCACAAGCTATTATAGATAAGTTTTTAACAGGTGGATTTTCTACTGAAAGCACATCTAATCCTTATACAGTTCCAGTAACTCCTTATGTTCCTCCTTCAACTCCTGATCCTGTTACTCCTGATCCATGTCCTGAAGGTTATACTTTTGATTCAGTTTTAAATGTTTGTGTGCCTATAGAAGAAGTAGTAACAGGAGATAGTAGTAACAATAAAGATCCTGAAGTAGATCCTAATAAAGCACTTTTTGATAAAATGAAAAAAGATCCAAGCACTATTTTTGGTGCTTCAAATATTTTAGACGATTATCTTATAGACGATCCAAATGGTAATATTTTATTAAAATTTGATCCTAGTGTTGGATCTCCACCTCCTATTTTTGGTTTAAATATATTTGATTCTTTAACTGGTGGAGCTGATAGACGATTAGCAGATTTTACAGAGGGTATGCAATCTTTTATGGATCAAGGTTATGGTGAATATCGAGGTGATGGAACATATCAGGTTTTTAATCCTCAACAATATTACAACACAGTACAAGGAAATTCATTAGACAGTTATTTACGAAGTACAACTGGTGGATATTCAGGAATACCTGAATCTGTAAGTTACACAAAAAGTCCTTTGACTGTAGGTCAAGCAGTTGATAGTGTGATGAACCCACAACCTCAAGATGGTAGTAAATCTAGTGGATCACCTATATTTGAAGATATGTCAGGTGGATTGTTAGGTAGAACACCATTAACATCAGTAGATGCACAAGGTAATAGAACTAGAAACGATACTGCTTACAGAGCTGGTATTGCTAGAAATATTGAAAGAAATAAAAGAAACTTTGGTAATAGTAAATTCAAAGAAGGTGTTGGATTTATAGGTGGTAGATAGTGTCAGAACAAGACATTAAAAGAAGCGACCAAGCTAAAAGAATACTTGAAGATAAAATATTTATAGAAGCAGTAAACAAAATTCGATCCGACCTTAATCAAGAATGGTTAAATAGTGATCTTAAAAGTTCAGAACAGAGGGAAAACATTTTCGTTATGAGGAGAATGTTAGAACTCGTTGTGATGCAACTACAGTCTGTTATGGAAACAGGCAAAATCATAAAAAAATAGGAGTAATACATGGCAGAACAACCAGCAATGGACTCTGCAACAGAAACTCAAACCGAATCTGTTGCACCAATGCCCAAGTCTCGAAATGTGAACGAGACAGCAGAACACTTGAAGACCTTACTTAATACAGAAGCCTCTAAGACTCAAGAAACTGCAAGTGAAGAATCAACAAAAGATGGAAACGACTTGGAAACGAATATCGAAGATACTTTTGAAGATGATGAACTAATAGATCAAGTTGAAGCAGAAGAAACAACTAATAGTAATGAGGAACTTTATAAACTAACTGTCAATGGACAGGAAGTGGAAGTCACCCTTGATGAACTTAGAAAAGGTTATTCTCGTCAACAAGATTACACTCAGAAAACTGAAAAACTATCACAAGATAGAAAAACTGTAGATCAATTAAAAAATGATTTTACTAGGCAATCTGAGGAGGCAAAAATCAAACGAGATCAATACGAGAAACAACTTCAAGTATTATCAGAACAATTAAAAGCTAGTGAAAAAAAAGTAGATTTAGACAAACTTTATGAAAATGATCCTGCTGAATATGTAAGAGTAAAAGCAGAACAAGATCGTCAAAAAGAATTGTTAAATTCTGCTATACAAGAAAAAGAAAGAATCCAAGCTGAAAAACAAGAGGAGTATAATAGAACATACTCTAATTACTTAGAACAGCAAAGAGAACTTCTTTCTAAAAAACTACCAATCTACGCAGATAAAGATAAAGGCCCTGAGTTTGTTAAGAACTTAACCAATTTTGCTAAAGAAATTGGATATTCAGACCAAGAAATATCTCAGCTTGTAGATCACAGAGCAGTTATGATGTTAGCTAATGCTTATCGTTATGATAAGTTAAAAAAAGCTAATCTTAAAAATAAAAAAGTAACAAAAGTCTCTAAGGTAATTAGTTCTTCTAGTCCTAAAGTTCAAGATGATAGTGATGTTGTGAAGCGTATGAACTCAAAAAAAGCAACTCTCAAGAAAACTGGAAAAGTTGCAGATGCAGTTTCCATTCTTGAGCAGATGTATTCTCAATAACAACAACATAGAAAGGACTAAGTAATGGCACAACCAACCAATACTTATGATACCTATGATGGTGTAAACTCAATAAGAGAAGATTTAGCTGATGTAATTTTTAATATTTCACCAACTGAAACTCCATTTATGAGTAACGCATCAAAAGGTACAGCAACAAACACACTACATGAGTGGCAAACAGATAGTTTAGCTGATGTAGCAGTAAACGCACAAATAGAAGGTGATGATTACGCAGGAGAAGCTCGTGGAGCAACTGCAAGACTCACTAACTATACCCAAATCTCATCAAAGTCTGTAACAATTTCAGGTACAGATGATGCTGTAGATAACGCAGGTATGGGAACTCAAATGGCTTATCAATTAGCCAAGATGGGTAAAGAGATCAAGCGTGATATGGAAAATGCTATGATCGGCATTGAACAAGCTAAAGTTGCAGGTAATGCTTCAACAGCTAGAAAGTCTGCTTCTGTAGGCACATGGTATGGCCCAGCTTCAGGAATTAATAACTATTCCAAGAATGGTTCACCTTCAGCAGTTCCACTAGGAACAGGTGCTACAGCTATTGCAGGTGGAACTAACAGAACTTATGCAGAAGCATTATTAACAGCAGGACTTTTACAGTCTTTCACTTTAGGTGGAGAACCTGATACTGTTTTAATGTCTCCAAGTCATAAGCAGTTAGCTTCAGCATTTAATGGCGTGGCTACTAAATACAAAGATGCCTCAGATAAAGTATCTATTGGCACAACTGATATTTATGTATCAGACTTTGGTGAAGTGGCTTTTGTTCCTGATCGTTTCCAAAACGCAAACAGAGTAGATATTCTTCAAATGGATATGTGGAGTGTGGATTTCCTAAGACCATTCCAAACTACTGATCTTGCAAAAACTGGTGACTCAGACAAGAAACTATTATTAGCAGAATGGACTTTAACAGCTAAAGCTCCTAACGCTAACTATGGAATATTTAACTTAACTGCATAATTGTAGAATAAAGGACTGGGAGGGTTTAAATGCCCTCCCTTTTTTCATTAACACAGGAGTAACAAATGGCAATTTTTACAAATAAAAAACATACATCAAGTTTGTATAGTAAGGTTTCTAGTGCAATCAAAGCTGATCCTATGATTAGCAAAGGTGGTAAAAGAAAACAATCTTCACAAAAATCAATGGGTGATAGAAAATTTGATCCAATGCTAAAATTAAGTGGCAATCAAGGACTTCAAGTTAAAGGCACTATTGATATGATGATAGCAAAAGCAATCAAGTAACATGGCAAAAAAATTCTCTCTTAACGATCCTAATGACGGATCAACAGTCAAAACTAATTTAATTGTAGATGAGGCAGAGAATAAATTTCATATTGAGAACTATCAAGATAATGCTTCTATTAAAGAAATATTAGATGCTAATAAAGTAGCACAAAATGAAGGTGCTTATAAATCTAAAGTTATGCAAAATGAAAAAGGTTATCGTGTTGCTCGATTGCCTAACATAGTAGTACACCAATTAGCTAAACGAGGAATTATGACTTATGCAGGAAAAGTCTTAGATAAGCCAAGATTTTTTAAATGGTTAAATGACTCAGATAATAGACATTTTAGGATTTATACAGGTAATTTATAATGGCAATAACCACATACTCTAATCTCAAAACTACAATAGCATCTTATTTAAACAGAGAAGATTTAACTGCTTATTTAGGAGACTTTATTACACTTGCAGAAAGCAGATTAAATAGAGAATTACGAGTTAGAGAAATGGTAGAAATTAACACTTCAACTTCTACAGTTGCAGGTACACAAAGCTATGATTTACCAACTGGATATTTAGAAGCCATAACTGTTATCTATCAAAGTAATCCTTTTACAACATTAAGGTTTATGGCTAATACAGATTTTTATAACAAATATAATACATCACAAACTTCAGGAACTCCAAACTTCTTTACAATAGTTGGAACAAAAATTTTATTAGGAGTAGAACCTGATTCAGCAACTACATTACAAATTAATCATTATAAAAAATTAACTGCATTATCTGATAGTAATGCAACAAACGACATTCTTACAAATTATCCTGAACTATATCTTTATGGAGCATTAGCAGAAAGTTCCCCCTTCCTCATGCAAGATGAAAGATTAAATATATGGGCAGGACTTTATAAAGAGGCTTTAAAAAATGCTAATGAATCATCATCTAAAGGATCTACTACATCTTCACCATTACAAATGTCAGCAACGCAGGTGGCATAGATGATTGAGTTTGGCGACTTACAAGCTGATCTACCTGCATATCAAAATACAGGTGCGTTAAAAGTAGATAATGTTGTACCTTTAGCTAAAGGCTACAAAGCATTAGCAGGATTTCAAAGTTTAACTACAGCTCCTTTAACAAGAGAAGGTTCGTCTGCTCCATTAGATGCAGTTGGATTATTTTCAGCTTTTCTTAGTGATGGTGTTACGAACTATTGTGGAAACGCAACAAGACTATTCCAAATGAATAGTAGTGGTGATTTTGTAAACAAATCAAAATCAGGTGGCTACAATAACTCTACAACTTCTAATGCTAGAGACTTTTGGGCATTTACACAGTTTGGCACAAACATTATTGCTACTAATGGTGCTGATAACATACAAAAATTCGATCAAGGAACAGATAGTTTATTTTCAGATTTAATTTCTTTTAAAGCAAAATATATTTCTGTTATTAGAGATTTTGTTGTTGCTGGATATACAACAGAAAGTTCTACTACTTATAACCAAAGAGTGAAGTGGTCAGCTTTAAATGATTCTTCTGATTGGACTCCAAGCCAATCAACTCAGTCAGGGTATCAAGACATAGTAGGTACACATGGTAATATCCAAGCAATCGTAGGTGGTGAATCTTTTGGAATTATATTCTTTGAGAAAGCTATTTACAGAATGGAATATGTAGGTACTCCATTAATCTTTACCTTTAACAAAATTGCAGACAATGTAGGTGCTTTTGCTCCTAAATCTGTTTGTTCTTTTGGTAGTGATATATTCTTTCTTGCACAAGATGGTTTTTACAAACTATCAGGTGGACAACAATTAACACCAATAGGAAATGCAAGAATAGACAATTTCTTTTTTGAAGATTTATCTTCTAACTTAGATGGTATTTGTTCAGCAATAGATCCTAACAACTCTATAGCTGTATGGTCTTATCGTGGATCAGGTGCTACAGGAACAACCAATAACAAATTATTAATTTATAATTACTCAGTAGATAAGTGGAGTACAGGATCAGGACAAGATTTAGAATTTATAGCTGGTGCTTCTCAAGAAGCATTTAACACATTAGAAAGTTTAGATGTGTTTGGCGAGTTAGATAACTTAACAAGATCATTAGACTCTTACTATTATGGAGAAGGTATTGTTGGTCTTGCTGGTTTTGATTCCTCTCATTTGTTTGGAAAGTTTATTGCAACAAGTTTATCAGCAACAGTTGACACAACAGAGTTTGAAGGTGCTGAAAAAAAAAGATCAACACTAATTAATTGCAGACCGATTGTAGATGGAACTGCTAACACAACTGTTACTGTGACTCCTATTAAAAGAGATTCACAACTTAATAGTGTGACAGTAGGTACTGCTGTATCTAATAATGCAGATGGTTCAGTTCCTTTAAGATCAACAAGTAGGTATCATAGAGTTCGTGTAAATGTGACAGGAAACTTTAATACTATGTCAGGTGTTGAAATAGAAGCTAGACCTGAAGGTAAAAGGTAATGGCAGACAATTCGTTTCCTACAGTACCTTTATCTATTCCTGATACTGCACAGCATTTACGATTAGTTTCAGCTTCATTAAACAATACGATTAATGGAAAATTAAATAGCACAGGCACAGTCACACTAAGAGCAAGTCAAACAACAACAACTCTTACAGACGCAAGACTTGGTGGTAATTCTATAATTTTGTTTATGCCCATTACAGCTAATGGAAGAACAGGATTAAATGGAATGTATGTGTCAGCTAGGGCAGAAGGGAGTGCCACACTAACTCATGCAAGTTCAAGTAACGCAGATCAAAACCTCGCATACACCATTATTGGATAATGTAGTTACAAGAGTTCCTAGTGAAGATTTAGAATTTATATGGAGTCAAGTTGCTCCATTAATAGAGAAGGCATTAGATGAAACCTATAGTATTAAAGATATATTATACGGATTAGCTAATGATCGTATGCAACTATTTATTAGTTGGAACGATAACAGAGTAGAAAGTGCTGTTGTCACAGAAATAGCACAATATCCTCAAGCTAAAGTATTACGATATTTTTTAGCAGGAGGTAGAAACCTAGAAAACTGGTTAGAAAGAATACAAGAAAAAATAGAAAAATTTGCAAAGCAAAATAAATGTACTTACCTTGAAGTCGCAGGACGCAAAGGGTGGGTAAGAAAGTTAAAAGGATATAAAATGAAGGCAATAATATTAAGTAAGGAAATCAAATGAGTAAAGGTAGTAATCCAACTAATGTAACAACAACTACATCATCAGAACCTAGTGAGTTTATAAAACCATATTACACAGAGGCTATTGATTCAGCACAAGACTTATATCAATCTGCTTTACCAAATTTTTTCCCTAATAATACTTATGTTTCAACTCCTGCTGAAACACAAGCCGCTTTAGCATTAGCAACTAATAGAGCAACTGCTGGAAACCCATTGTTGAATCAATCACAAACTGAAGCTGGTAATATTCTTTCAGGAAAATATTTATCACCTACTACTAATCCTTATGCAAAAGCATTGTACGATCAAATGGCAGGTGATGTTACTGCTGGTGTTCAATCACAATTTAGTAGAGCAGGAAGATTAGGAAGTTCTGCTAACCAAGAAACATTAGCAAAAAGTTTAGGTAATTTAGCAAACGAAGTTTATGGCGATCAATATAATCGTGAAAGAGCAAACATGGTTAACGCAACACAACTTGCTCCTCAACTTGGTGAAATGGATTACAACGATATATCGAGATTACAACAAGTCGGTAATGCAAGAGAAAGTATTGAGCAAACAAAATTACAAGATGCTATGGCTAGGTTTGATTACGAACAACAAAAACCATACATTAAATTAAATCAATATCTTGGTGCATTAGGTGCTAATGTACCAATGAATACATTACAAACACAACCTGTATTTAGAAATACAGGTGCAGGATTACTTGGTGGTGCTATGGCAGGAGCAAATATTGCTGGTCAAATTGGAGGTAACTCAATGTTTGGTAATCCTCTTTATGGTGCAATCGGTGGCGGATTATTAGGAGGATTCATGTAATGACACAATTAATGAATATAAGAAATCAAATTATAGATGGTTTATTACAAAGTAGAATACAACCTCTGCTTCAAAAATATAACCAACCAAGACAAACTGGATTATTAAATTTTGTAAATAGTCCACAGGCTCAAGATATTGCTACAGGATTGTTAGCACAATCAGGTTACTCTACTATGCCTCAAAGTTTTGGACAGTCATTAGGTGTTGCTATGCAGAACGCAAATGATCGTGCTATGGCAAGAGACGCTAGTGAGTTAGATGCAATTTCTACCTTTGCTAACATTCAAAATTTATTTAAAGGACAAGATCAAACTGATAAACAAATATTACAAGGCGATAGAAAAATAGATCAAACTGATAGAAGTTTAGACCAAAGTGATAGAGGTTTAGACCTTGAAGAAAATAGAACAGAATCAACTACTGCACTACAAGGAAAACAAGGCGAAGAAATAGATAGCAATATTGAGATTAATCAACAAGGAATGAACCTAAAAGAAAAAGGATTTGATTTAGATGAAAAAAGATTTAACCTTGACCAAGAAAAATTTAATTGGGCAAAAGATAATCCTGAGGCTACTTCTACAATAGGTGGATTAGTACAAGACTTTAATAGAAAAATAATTAACGAAGAACAATTAGAATTAGGTTTAAAAGATGTATTAGGAACAGAAGGAACAACTGATATGAGAAACTATCAGTATATAGCCAAGTATCTTTTTGATGGAGATATAGAACAAGCTATTTTGTTTGATAAAAGCTCGAAATCAAAATCTAAAGATGATTATATTTCTGATTGGATTTCAGATGCAAAGAATGAATCTATAACAGGGAATATAAATATAAAAGAATTAAGAAATGAAGCTGAATTTTCTTGGGCAGTAAGTAAAGCAAAAATTCCATCGGGAGATAAAAAAGATAATAAAAAAGGTGATTATTATTTTATTACTTTAAAAGATAACACAGAAGTTGTTGGTCAATGGAATGGTGAAAAATATGAAATAGTAAAGTCTCCTAAGTAATGACTGAAATAATATCTTTTGAAGATACTATTAACAAAAGTGAAGTAGTTAATAGTACAATTCAAAACAACACTATATCTTTTGAAGATACTATTAATTCAAACAATATAAATAGTACAATTCAAAACAATAATGTACCTACTATATCTTTTGAAGATACTATTGTAAAAAAAGATAACAATGAATTTACAAACAAAACTACTCAACAACCTTCACAGCTTAATATTGAATACATAAATCAACACCCTGATTTTGAATCAAGTGGTGGTTTTGATATTAGGTTAATACCTGATTTTGATTCTATAGAAGATGCTTCTGCATACTATGGTTTACCAGTAGATCAATTAACTAATGAGATTGTTCCTGAAGTGCCGATGCAAGGTGATAATAGTTACGACAATGTAAACTATAAAAAAAAATATATACCTAATCTGCCTATAGAAGATGGTTATTATGATAAAGGTAGTTTTAATCCTTTTGATGATAAAAAATCTGATTGGTCACTTACAAGCAGAACAATGGATTACATTTGGAGTGATGAATTAGGTATTAATAAACAAACTGTAGAAGAAATAGAAAATCCTTTTTTTAAAAAAATTGCTGGTAGTCCTGTTGTTATGGGAGCTAGTGACATACTAGATGGTACACTACGAACAATACAGACAGTAATTTATGGTGGAGCTGGTGTTGTAGGTGATACTGTAACAAATATTACAGGTGATAAAGCCGATGGTGCTAGAACGCAAAGAGATTTAATTGCATTGTTTGAATCAACATTACCACAGCAAATGTCCACTGCTGGTGCTAGTGCAAGATCGTGGGGATATACAAAAAATCAAGTCAAACAATACGATACATTAGGAAAGAAAGCTATAGATCAATACGTTGATACTACTTTTAAAAAGAGTCCTAATAAAAACAAAATTAAAAATGAACTAAATAAAAAGTTTGATGAAGGTATTGTAAAAGCAGATACAATTATTAATAAATTAGAACAAAATGTCGATAAGGTTCTTAGCGATAAAAGAGTAAACTTTAAATACTTTGATGACAATGTAATGAAGTCAAGGTTTAAAGACAACACTATAAAACTTGGAAAGCCTGATGATGTTAAAAACTTATTACAGTTTAGCGAAAGCAGTATTCTTAGAAACGTAGATAGATTTATACTTGCACCTTTTAGAACAAGAGGAAGAAAAACTCCTCAAATGCAGAAACTGTATGAATTATATCAAGGTAAGATTAGAGGCAACAATCATAGAGCTGTATCAACTGCAAAACAAATTGAGAGACAAGTTAATAAGATAGCTAAAAAGTTTGATCCTAATAAGTTTAATGTAAAGTTTAAAAATAAAAAAGAATTTAAAACAAAAATATTTGATGACATACAAGAAGTATTAATAGGCAAGAAATCAATAAATACTTTAGATGAATCTCTTAGACAACCAGTTGCAAAAGCCAGAACTTTAATTGATGATTTAAGTAAACAATTAATAGAAAGCAAAAGTTTAGGAAAAAATATAAAAGAGATTATTGAGAAAAATGTTGGTTCTTATGTTAGACAAAGTTATAAATTATACAGAGGTGGTTTTAATCCTAATAAACAAATTAGACAAAACGCTTTTGATTACATACAAAAACAAGATCCTTCACTGACTAACGCTGAAGTTAATGGCGTTATTAACAAAATATTAGACAAAGGTGATAATACAAACTTTGCTTCCACTGTAGAATCTTTACCAAAGCAATCACAATCTTTGTTCTTAAAGAAAAAAGACATAGCTCCTGAGATCAAAGCTCTATTAGGAGAAGTAAAAAATCCCTTAGAGAATTTAATCAATACTATTGATGATCTAACTAAATGGGTTGAAACTGATAAGTACCTAAATAGAATTAAGGAAAATGGTTTTAACAAGTATATTTATAAAAAACCAACAAATAGGTTTGCTACTGAGATTGAAGGTAATAAATACAATCCACTAAAAGGTTATCACACAAGTCCTGAAATAGCTAAACTTTTAAAATCTATAGACGAGACTTCGTTGCACAATTTGCTGTTTCTTTACAAAGTATTTTTATTTGGTAAAGGTGTCAGTCAATATTCTAAAACAGTTCTAAACCATGTAACACAATTAAGAAACTTACAAGGTGGAATATTGATGGCTTGGTTTAATGGTGTCAATCCTTTTAGTAGAACAGGTTGGTCTGCATTTAAAACTGTAGCTAATGATATAGGTAAAATGTCAGATGAAATATTAAATTTAAAATATCAAGAATATTTAGATTTAGGTGTTGTTCGTACAAGTGTTAAAATAAATGAACTTAAAGGTATTTTTAAAGATGTTGAGATGGCAAATTCAATGTCAGGATTTGTTGATAAGATAACCAACAATATAGTTTTTAAAAATGCCAAAAAACCCTTAGATTTTTTACAAAATGTTTACATGGGTGTTGATGATCTTTTTAAGATTATTGTTTATGAAAAGGAACTAGCAACTCTTAAAAGAGCTTATCCTGACATGGTGATTAATCCTGTTAAATTAAAACAATTAAAAAAACAAGCTAGTGAGATTACTACTAACACTATGCCTACTTATGATAAAGTTCCACCAGCAATAAAATATTTAAGAAGATTGCCTATTGGTAACTTTGTATCTTTTCCAGCAGAGATATTAAGAAATACTGTGTTTTCTGTCAAACAAGGAATGAAAGAATTAGGCACAGCAAATAGTGTTATTAAAACAAGAGGTGCAAAAAGATTAGCTGGTAATGTAATCATAGGTGGTTTTGGTTTAAAAGTTGCAAATGAAGCCTACAACACAGCAAGGGGTTATACAGAAGATACAATAAAGGCAATCAAAGCATTTGTTCCTTCATGGAGTCAAGACTCTAATATTACTGTGTTAAATGATGATCCTGAAAATATACAATATGTTGATACCAGTTATACTTTTCCGTATGACATCTTACACAGACCAATAAGATCAGCAGTTAATGAATGGTATAATGGTAAAAGAGATAATAAAACCTTAGATGAAGTAATTATTCAATCAAGTATTGCGAGTATAACAACATTAGGTGGATATTTTTTAGATGAATCTATTTTAGCATCTAAAATTAATGACATATTAAGAAACAAACAATCTAATGGCAGACAAGTTTATAATCCTGAACTACCTGTTGGAGATCAAGTCAATGCTATGTTCCTTCATGTGCTTGATGCTTTTGTTCCAGCTGGTTATGACCAACTAGAAAAATTATACAAATCATTTAATGGTATTGTTGAACCTTATGGTAAAGAATACGATCCAAAGATAGAATTATTAGCTAACTTTGGAGGTCTAAGAGTTTCTGAAATAAATGTTAAAGAAGCATTTAATTTTAAGATTCCTGAACATAACCAAAATGTAAACAATGCCGAAAAGATATTTCGTAAAATAGCAAACAATCAAAATGTAGTTACAGAACAAGATTATATAAACGCATATATTACAGCAGAAAAGGCAAGATATAAAAATTGGACAGACATGAACAACTTAGTTCAAAGTGCTTATGAGTTAGGTTTAGACGAAAACACAGTAGCAGAAATTTTAATAGAAAATAACATAAGTAAAGATGATGTTAAAATGTATTTACAAGGAAGATATTTACCTTATTTTCCATCTAAAGAAACTTTAAATCGTATTTACGAATCAGGTAACACTTTCCCAATAGAAAAAATACAAAATATTTATGAAAATATAATAAATGTTCCTTTAGGAGATTACCAAAATTTTGAACAGAGTATTCAAAAAAATTAGGAGTAAGAAATGACAGTATCAAGTTACAGCACAACAGCAAACAGCAACACATCAGTTAATGGAATCAATATTTCAGAGGGCATGAGTCCATCTGATGTTAATAATGCACAGAGGTCAATTTTATCAGACACAAGATCAGTATGGAACGATAAAGAATGGTTTTTACTAGGTGATGGTGATGGCACAACTACCTTTACAAGAGCAAGTACAACTTCAATTACAGTTGCTTCAGATATTACAACAACACACCATGTAGGTCGTAGAGTTAAAATAGTTGGATCTAACACAGGAACTATTTATGGAAAGATTGCAACTTCAAGCTATTCTTCACCTAATACAACTTTAACATTTACATTAGATAGTGGCTCAATTAATTCAGGAGACTCTACTGTAGATGTTTATGTAGGTTCAAATTATACTGGTTATGCTATCCCTGTTATTGATGAAGATGCTATGGGTACTGATAGTGCTATCCTCCCTCCTTCTCAACAATCAGTTAAAGCATTTGTTACTTCAGGTACAATCACCCTATCCAATAAATCTATAGCTTTAGGTAGCAACACAGTTACAGGTACAACAGCACAGTTTAATACTGCTTTATCAGATGGTAGTTTTGCAACACTAGCTGGTTCAGAAAATTTAACTAATAAAACTTTAACAAGTCCCGTCCTTAATACAGGAATTAGTGGTACTGCTTTTAAAGATGAAGATGATATGTCATCAGACAGTGCTACTGCTGTTGCTTCTCAACAATCAATCAAGGCTTATGTAACTGCCCAATTAACAGCAGAAGATTTAGACTTTGCTGGTGATAGTGGTACAGGTTCAGTAGATTTAGACTCACAAACATTTACGATTGCTTCAGGCGAAGGTATTGATACTTCTGCCTCTAGCCAAACACTAACTATTAGTGGTGAAGATGCTACAACATCAAACAAAGGTATAGCTTCATTTAGTTCTGATAACTTTGCAGTATCGAGTGGTGCTGTCACTATTAAAGATGGTGGAGTTGCTAATGTAGAACTGGCTAATGATAGTGTTTCGTATGGTGGTGTGTCCTTAGACTTAGGTCAAACAGATAGTACCCCAGCTTTTAACTTATCAGATGCAACTTCTTATCCAACAAGTGCTTTAAATGGTACGATTGCAAATTCACAATTAGCTTCAGGAATAGATGCTACTAAGATTGCAGATGGATCAGTTACTTCAACAGAATTTCAATACATCAATACTTTATCTTCAAATGCTCAAACTCAATTAAGTGGTAAATTAACTGCTTCTAATGATTTATCCGATTTAGCTTCAGCTTCTACAGCAAGATCAAATCTTGGATTAGGAACTATTGCTACTCAAGCGTCTAACAATGTTTCTATAACTGGTGGATCTATTACAGGAATGTCAACTCCAAGTGGTAATTCAGATGTTGCAAACAAAGATTATGTAGATCAAGCAGTAGCAGGACTTAGAACAAGAACTATTGCTGAATGTGCTTCAACTGCCAATGTAAATATTTCAAATGGTTTAGAAGCAGGAGATTCAATAGATGGTGTAACTTTGGTGGCAGGAGATCGTGTACTTCTAAAAGATCAATCTACAGCTACAGAGAATGGTTTATACATAGCTGTTTCAAGTGGAGCGGCATCAAGAGATCCTGAACATGATACAATAGCAGAATTATCAGGTGGTATGATTGTAGTTAATCAAGGATCAACAAATGATAATAAAATATTCCTATGTACTACAGATAGCACAGGTTCAGTTGGTTCTACAAATATAACTTACACAGTTGTAACTCCTTCAAATTCAGGAACAGTTACTTCTATAGGACTAGCACAATCAGGTTCAGAGTTTAGTATATCGGGTTCGCCTGTTACTTCAGCAGGAAATATTACATTAGATGTAAACAGAATTAGTGCCACTAAGATTGGTGCAAACACTAATATATCAGATACAGAATATGGTTACTTGAATGGTGTATCGAGTTCAATTCAAGATCAATTAGACGCAAAAGCAACAGCAGGTTTTAGTATCGCTATGGCAGTTGCATTATAGGAAAGGTAAATAATGGCACAAAATTTTAGAAATCAAATAGTCAGAAACACAGGTACATCAGGAGTTGATATTCTTAACGCAGTTGACAGTTACGATACTGTTATTGGTATAAGATTAGCCAATGTTCATACAGCAGCAATTAGTGTAGATGTTTATATTGTTAGATCATCAACAAACTATTACTTAGTTAAAGCAGCACCTATTCCTGTCGGTGGCTCACTTGAGTTAATTGACGGAGGAGCAAAAGTTGTGTTAGCTTCAGGTGACAAAATTGCAGCAATTTCAACAGCAGCTAACAGTTTAGATTCAGTTGTTTCTTACATAGACACAATTAGCACATAGGAGATAGAATGGGATATATTGGACAAGCACCTACAGGATCTATACTTACTGGTGCAGATATAGCAGATGGATCTATATCTACAGCTAAGATAGCAGATACAGCTATCAGTACAGCTAAAGTTGCAGACAACTCAATCACAACTGCAAAAACTGCTTTTAATGATATTCCATTTAGAAATCGAATTATTAATGGCGATTTATCTGTAGCACAAAGAGGAACTTCTTTTACAAATGTAGCTAGTGGAACATACACTATAGATAGATGGAATATGAGTTATCGTGCTGTAGGTAATGCTGATATAGCTCAAGTAGATAACAAAACTTACAAATCATTAAAAGTTACTAATTCTAATGCTTCTTCACAAGAAATAGCTATGAGGTATCGTGTAGAAGATGTAACACAATTTAACAATGATAGTTTTGTTTTAAGTTTTTATGCTAAAGCATCAACAAGTGTTACTTTAGATACTCGTGTTTATGAAAATTATGGTAGTGGAGGAAGCACTACAGTTAATGTAGTAACTTCAGGTAGTCAAAATAAAACAATTACTACATCAAGACAAAGATTTAGTATTACTTTTACAACAAGTGATATGTCATCAAAGACTATTGGAACTTCTAATTATTTAGAATTTAGTTTTCACCCAACATTAATATCAAGTGCAAATTGGGAATTTGATTCAGTACAATTAGAACAAGGTACAACTGCTAGTGATTTTGAGTTCATACCTTTTGATGTGAATTTACAAAGGTGTCAAAGATATTATTTTTGTTCAGATACAGTAAGTAGTGCTACAGAATTTTACCCATGTTTTTGTAGTAGTGCTGGTAGTACTCCAGATTCAATAAAATTTACAGCACCTGTGCCATTTAGATCACCTGACAATGTAACTATTACTGCTTCTGCTGGAACATCACAGTTAATAGGTGGAGGTTATAGCTCTACTACAACTGTGCCTACTTTTACTAGAAGGAATAACACTAATGATGTAGATGGAACAACAAAACCATCAGGTAGTGGAACAAAAATTTATTTTGTAACTAATGCTCTTTTTTCAGGTATTTCAGAAGGTTATGCTGGTTTTGGCACAACAGGTAAATTGGAGTTTGATAATGAATTATAAGGAGTACAACAATGGCTGAAATTGTAAGTGTTAAACAAGAATATGTACCTACCTCTTTAACAGATAATACTTTGATAAAAGGTTATTATAGGGTTGAGTGGAACAATGGTAAAATTAGTTCTGTTAATCCTTTAGGAGATAATTATTACATGAATGAAGTTAATAAGTGGGTAGCAGAAGGAAACACAATTACAGATAATGGGGGTGGTGAGTAATGGCATACATAGGAACAGCTCCTACAGATGGACAATATACAATCCTAGATGACATAGCTTCATCATTTAATGGATCAACAACAACATTTAATTTAACAAGTGGTGG
>Ga0098038_1000098_pt1 | contig 34969 bp, 38 predicted proteins | sample 5B_taG_FD_75051 | JGI IMG/M metagenome (GOLD analysis project Ga0098038, IMG submission 75051) | Marine viral communities from the Subarctic Pacific Ocean - 5B_ETSP_OMZ_AT15132_CsCl metaG | ecosystem: Environmental > Aquatic > Marine > Oceanic | place: Pacific Ocean | collected 2015-01-08 | reverse complement strand
ATATATGGAGCTTTTAAAAACATTACAATATCAAATTTAAGCGTAAGCACAATGCAAGTATTGTGTTATTACGGCAACCCAATGGATTAATAAATAACAAGGAGTAAGACATGGCAGACAATTCATTTCTGAAAGGACAAAAATCGATTAATTTGTTCTCACAGAAAAAAGAAAAATCAAAAGATGAAGAGAGTGGATACGGCTCAAAAAGTAGAAAAAAAAGTGGTGGTAAAAAAGATAGCAGTAGAGGATATAGATCTGCAAGAAAAGGTGGATATAAAGTAGCGTCTAAATCAGCAGCAGTATCTAAATCTGTTAAAGCTCCTCCAAAAAAAGCAGAAAAACCAAAGGCACCGCCTAAGGCACCGCCTAAGGCACCACCTAAAGCGCCACCTAAAAAGAAAAAACCTTAATGGAAGATACTTTAAAAACTGTAGGTACAAGCACAGGAACTTTAGCTGTTAATTGGTGGCAGCTAGTTCCTGAAGTGTTAGGAGTAATGTTAATTGTCGCTAACATAATCTACGTAAGTGTAAAGATATATAAATTAATGAAATAGGAGAGAGTAATGGATATAGAGAATAATCTCGGTCAACTTAAAAAACAACTTAAAGAGGCAGAGGTAGTTTACTATAAAATCTTGGGAGCTGTAGAAGCATTAGAAGCTATTCAAGATGGAGAATCTAAAGAAGGTTCTCAAAACAAAAAAACAAAATAGGAGAGAATATGTCTAAACAAGACGTTGGTGTCGTTAAAAGAGCAATAGCGACGCCAGATAAGCATTTTCCGCTACATGATACACCAGCGATTAATGCACTATGTAAAGCAATAGAAATAGTAAAGCCAGATATATATGTTGATCTGGGAGATGTAGGGGAATGGTCAGCTTTTTCACATTGGAAATGGAAGCGTAAAAAAGCACCGCCATTAGAGTATATCATTAAAGACTTTGACAAAGATGTTAAAGATGTTAATAAAGGTATGGATATAATAGATGAAGCATTGGATAAAGCAGGGTGTAAAGAAAAGCATATTACTGAAGGCAACCATGATGATTGGCTTAATATGGCTGTTGAAAAATACCCTTATATTCCACAATACAAATTTGCTAATGCCGTTAATTTGGCTGACAGGGGATACAAGTATCATCCGTTTGGCAAGCATCTAAAGATAGGAAAGCTATACTTTTATCATGGTCATCAATATGGAGGACAGTATCATACATCAAATCATTTAAGAAAACTTGGATGCAATGTTATGTATGGTCACTGGCATGATTTGCAACAAATGTCAGCTACACATATGGATGGACCTAAGTCAGCCTGGAGTATTGGATGCTTAAAAGATATGAGCGGCAAAGCTAATCAATGGCTATCCAATAGAAGGATAAATTGGGCTCATGCATTTGCTATAATAGATTTTTATGGCAGAGGACAGTTTACGGTAGATGTAGTACAGATAATCAACGGTAAATGTTGTGTATGGGGGGAAATGATAGATGGGAATAAGTAATGGATTTATTTGCAATAATAGAAAAGTTCGGGATACCAGTAGCAGTAGCATGTGCTTTTGGCTTCTTTATTTGGCGTCAGAACGCCTTTATTCAGAACGAGTTGATGTCAGAGCTGGAACAGGATTTTAAACGCCTAGAAATGATAATTATAAAGCTTATAGATCAACAGAAAAAAATGCAAATAGAACAAAGAGGTATACTTAGATCCTATCAAGCATTAGTAGAAATAGTAACTAACTTAATTAAAAAGGAGAAGAATGGTGAGTAAAGTAATTGGATATGTAATGAAAAACATATTGACAGAATCGGTAGTAAAAAGTGTAGTTGGTGTATTAGGAGACTATTTAGTTAATTCATCAAAAAATAAATTAGACAATGTATTATGGAGTAAGGTTAAAAAAAGCCTTAAAATATAATGCTCAACAAAACCCGTCTTAAAGGAAAAGATAAAGACATAGATGGTCAGGGGAAAGTTAAATTTTCTTATTTAAAAAAGAAAGGAAAGCATAAGCGTGGCAAAGACAATACTGCAAATAAATAAGTTTGAAGGAGGATTAGTTAACTACTATGATGGACGAGACCTTCCTGAAAATGCATTGCATGAAGCCACTGGAGTTATGTGTGATGTTACAGGCAAAGTTCGATCAATGGGTGGAGCTGTTATTCACGGAGACTTTCCAGACGATTTTGAAGGTAATTTTGTTCCTGGGTATGGGTTGTTTGCATTCACTGCAGATCATAGCATTGTTAGCAATACTGAAAAAGAAGTTGACGTTATTGCATATCAAAATGGTAATTTTTTAAATATATATGAAGCTGGTTCGGTACTGCAGTCTAATGCTGCTACTTCAGGGGTTTTATTAGAAAATAAAATTAAAATATCTACATCTGGGTCTGGAGCATCAGAAGTGCGTCCTGTATTTTATTATATAGATGGTGGCTTAAGGGTTAATGACAGAACAATTAATAATATTTCTAGCAAATATTCAAGAGTATTTAAATTCATTGACAAAAGATGGTTTGGTGGAATTTTAGAAAGTAGTGCTGTTTATAACAATGGAGGGACTAATGGATATGCTGTTGGTCCTCAATGGTTTTCTTTAGACGCACCTGTATTTGCACCTAGCTGTATAGCAAATAGCAATAAAGGTCAATTGATTTGCAATGGAGATGGATTTGGCGCATTGTCTACATCTATAGGCGATACTGAATTTGCTCAAGTAGAATTAAGTACAGGGAATATTCATTTAGAAGTTGTAGCTGATAGTGGCATAGCTGGAGAGTTTAGCGGAGATGAAGCTTTGCAGTTTGGCATGAGCTTTGTTTATGACGATGGTCAAGAGTCTCCTGTAACAACTTTTCTTCATACCGACGGAACTAATGCTTTAGAAGATAGCTCTGCGATTAGTACTGCACATGCATTAAAATTTAAAATTGCAGTAGGCTTTGATGGTGAAGGTTCAGTTCCTGGCCAATCAGATAGTCATAAACCTTTTGATCCACGAACTGTAGGAGTTAGACTTTATTTAGTTGGTGATTCGCTAGGGATAAAAGAAGACCCTGAATATTTAGCATATTTACATTTTGGTACGGATACTCAAACTGATCCTCATTATATAGAATCTCATGCAGGAGATAGATTAGATAGTACCAATTTTGCTATGCAAAATACAGTATACTCTAACAATGGAATTAAAATGAGTAATTTTTTAGTTATTAAAAAATTGCCTGCATTAACTTATAGACATTTAACAGGAGTGTCACATATAGAAAAAAGCACTGCTGCTAAATATAAAACTGCAGTAGTTATCAATAGACGAGCTTTTGCAGGAGGAGTAAAAAGGTTGCCTTTTAATACTGCTGAAATTGTAGGAGGAAGTTTTACTGGAACAGTTAATGATATTTATACAACAGGGAATTGCGTTAAACAATGTGCCACTATATGGGACAGCTATGACCCTGAACCAGATAGAATGCTTATATCTGAAGAAAATCAATTTGATATCTTTCCTGCTAGTAATGAAATTGATGTTGCTATTAATGATGGAGAGCAAATTACACAACTAATGGCTTTTGCTGATAGGGTTTTGCAATTTAAAAATAAAACATTATATATAATTAATATATCTAAAGATGTTGAATATCTTGAATCACAACATAAATATATGGGAGTAGAGCATCCTTATCAAACGTGCATGACTGAATATGGTCCTGTTTGGGTAAATCGAAATGGATGCTTTTTATATGACGGTGAAAAAATAACTAATTTAATTCTTGGAAAATTAAATCCAACTGAAGGTATGACTTCTGGTGTAAGAGGTTGGTATGATTTTATTGGGAAAAATGGAATGATAGGATATATACAAGAATTAAAACAAATACTTGTATTTCAAGATCCTGTTAATTACATGGAAAACAATAATGATGTTACTGATCTTGTAAGGTCAGATGTAATGATATATGATTTACAAACAGGTTCATGGACTCATGGAAAAGATACAATAAGTGGATATTCAAAATCTAATATTATTATGAATTATGATGATACTTGCATGTTTATTTCTGAAAGTGTAGATAATTCTGAAAGTGTTGATATATATAATCCTGTACAAGCAAACATTGGAACAAATGCGCAATGGATTATTTCACAAGTAAATGGTGAATGGACTGCAACTGATACAAAGTTTACAATTGGATCGACTGATATAACTAATCAATTTTCATATCCTTTAAACGCCAATGTTGGTATAGATGGGGTAACGGAAAGTTTTGGTGTTTTTTTAGAAAGAATGATATCTGAAAAAGTAGGAAACGACTTGTTTACTTTTCTAACCAATAGTACTTTAAGTATATATAGAAACGCAAGTAATATTCTTTCTACTGGAGAGCTTTATGCAAATAATACTTTAACTGTTACAAATGCGCCTACTGCAACTTATGTCGATATAGCTGCTAGCACAATTACAAAACCATCTGCTCTTCATATTAAAGAAGGTTCTAGTGGAGGAACTCTTCCAGACGAGTCAACAGTAAACTATGGAGTTAATGGAGAAGTATCTTTATGCGCTCCTAACGAAGTAAGCGGCTCAACTTGGGAAACTAACAATTCTTATCCTTCATGCGTTATTGCATATCATATGCACATTGATCCTTTGAGCATGGGTCCTGAAATACCTGCTACAACGAATGTGGAAAAAGCACCTTCTTTTTTAGGTGATAGTTTAAGTTCGTATCAAGAAGAAGGTGTTCCTAGATATCAAAATATAGGAAAGTCTCAAATATATTTAACTAAAACAGGTGGAGGAGATTTAAATGCTGCAGGAGGAGATCCTTATGATGGAGTTTCTTCTGTAAAAATTGATTTAAATTTATCTCATGTAGGATTTCATGAAAAAGCATACATTGAAGGGCATGCATTAGGGAATAATAATTTATTAGATACTCCAAATAATGGATATCTTGAATACGGTTTAAGTACTGGAACAGGTTGGCATACTAATAATAACACCACATTTACTAGCATAAACATGTCTATACCTTCAGGAGACTTGGAAGGCATTGTGTCTGTTAATGAAGATGAGTTAATTAATGGCTCTGGTGACTTGTTAGATTTTGAGAGTGATTTAGGTGGCAGTGGAAGAGACTTTTCACGCATTCCTGATCTTGATTTTAGTGCTGTGCCTACAACAATAAATATGGACTGGCAAATTCCAGGTGTAGTTTTTAGAGTAAACGCAGATGATATGATTATTACTGTTCTTGGAGATAAAAGTGGAAGTTTTACTTTAAGCCAAGATATAGTAATTGCAAATGCAACTTTATCAGGTAATAATTTTGGAGGTAATGCATTAATACTAGATAGTATTGATTTAATAACTCCTTTTACCACGATTGTTAGCGGACAGAGCAGAGATGCTGATTTAGGTACTTGGAACAATGACTGTTATGACCAATGGGGAAACAATACCTGCGCTATGATAGATCATGCTCCAGCACATTATTGGGGAGCTGCAGCTAAAGTAACAGTCTTAAAATTTAAAAAAATAGATCAAAGCGATACTGTACAAAACATTTGGACTAGCGCTGGTACTTATGGAGATCATGCTACAGTAAGATTTACCAATGGAGTTACTACTTTAGCAATTGAAAATAGCGGGGAGCCAATACAAGACGGTGTAGCTCCAATTCAAGGAGAACATACATTGCATCCTAGAAGAAATGGTGCTGTATCTGAGGGTTTATTATACAAACTTAATATACAAGGTAATGATGGATTTGTTTATTCTGACGGTTTAACAACTACAACTAATTTGGGTGACGACGATTTTGACCTTGCATTAAGATTGTCCAATATAACAGAATTAATTCACCAAACACATCCTTCTATGTTTTCAAGTATTAAAGTATTAAAAAGCGATACAGGGATAACTAATATTTCAGGAAGCGGGTTAATTGTTAAAGTGCAAGGAAATTGGACTAACTATATAAAACCAGGAGATATGTTTGAAGTAAGACAAGCTCAGCAAGATGGAAATAGTTTGGCAAGAACTCATTATCGAATTAAATCAGTAGCTGCTTATTCTGATCCTTACACTCCTATTACTATTTGTAGTGCGTCAGATGAAATAGGTGGTGGGGCTGATCTAGTAAATGCATTTCACCCTGTAAAAGAAGTTGACGGAGATACTGCAAGTGGAGATTATTCAAATGCTCATGTTGTTTTTTCTATAGTACATATTACTTCTTACAGTTTAAGTGATTCAATATCTGCATTAAATGTTTCAGGATGGGTGTCATTAGGAATAGATATTAATAAATTTAACAATGGATATTCATCTAATTTTCCTCAAACTTTAGATGTAAGAACTAGAGATATAGATTTTGGAGTACCTTCTAGCATGAAAGTATTTTACAATTTAATTGTAACTAGCAAATGTCAAAGCCCAGTTTCAGTGCAAGTATCTTATGATGGAAAGTCTTCATATGAAGAAATTGGAAGGCTTGATATTTCTGCGACCTGGATTGCTTCTACTTTTTATTTTGATTCAGTAAATAGGATTCCTAAAAAAGCTCATTCTATTCAAGTTAGATTTGAAAGCGTTGTAGGACAAGTTGTTAATTTTGAATTAAACGATGTTACCTTGGTATATAGGAGCATATAATGCCTAAATATTCATCAGCAGAAAGACAACTTAGACATTTAAAAGGGTTTAGAGTTAAGACTGGAATGGGTTTACCTAAACCTTCTGAAGGTTCTGACGGTGAATTAACATTGCGAATGACTAAGTCAGGCTTAAAACTTTTATGCAAATTTAAAAACAAATGGTATGGAGTAGGAGATCAGTCTCTTCAAGAAGCTGCTGGCGCAGATTTAGACACTCCCAACAGTATATCTCAAAGTGGCACTACCATCAATTCTAGAACAGGAGCATTATTGATGGGTGGAGTTATTGCTATGGGAGGGCAAAGAACTAGGGGAGGATTGCAATATTGGGACGGAAGAGTTTCTGCTTCATTATCTCCTCCTATTAACTCAGACGGTAATACAACTTCAGGATTAAGATTTCACACAGAAAACAACAGTGTAATAATTCAAGATGTTGATACATTTTTAACAGCTACTAAAAAGTTATATTTTGATGGATTAGGTGGACATACTTATATACATGAGTCTTCTGCAGATGTATTAGATATGTATGTAGGTGGAGATAAAATATTTGAAGCTAATGAAGCTGCCTTAGGGAATAACTTTGATTTTTGGGACAATGTAGATGTAAGGTTAAAAGCTACAACAAACTCTGCAACTGCAGCTTCTACATTGCAATTTGACACTCAAAGAGGGACTAGCACTACCACATGCTATGGCCAAGATGGCGATCTTATAGGGAAAATTGTTTTTCAAGGAAGAAATGATGGTGCTTCTAATGTGATTGATGGAAGCCCTGTTGCTCAACCTGTAGTATATGGTCAGATAGAGTCTACAATAATAGATGCTTCTGATGGAACCGATACTGGACTTTTAGAAATTGATTCGAGTGGAGATATAACATTAGATGCTGGAGGAGATATTACTCTCGATGCTGCAGGTAGTGATATTAATTTTAATGTTGCAGGTACAGGTCCTAGGTTAAATTGGAACTCAGGTCAAGGACTTAGAATATATTCTCCTAACGATTTAAATGACATGTTCAACATACTTGTAGGGATAGACCATGGTGCAACTACGATTTCTACTAATGATGCGTCTGGATCTCAAGGTCATCTTACTATAGCACCTGATGGTGATTTGTATATAGGTAGTGCTACAGGCAAGTTTAAAGCTAAAATGGGAAATACAGAATTTAGTGCTCCTGATAGCGCTTATGCAGGTATGATATTAGCATATACGCATTTAACAACTACAGGGGGAAATGAAGAATTTTCAGTTGGGACAACTCATGTTGTTATAGACTCAAATGGAAAAGTATCATTTGTAGCTCCTCCAAGTGGCAATGTAGAAATAGAATTTAGTATATTCAGAGATTCATCTTCATCAAACAAGACTGTGCAGTTTTCTTTATCTACTGCTGCAATTTATAATCTCGCATCAGCAGAAACTGGAGACGGGTCTACAACTTATGATTTGGTAACTTCTTATGGCTTTGATACTGCAGATGAAACAGATGATAGATACTTAACAGGTAAATTTGTCGTAGGTGGATTAACGTCAGGAACCGCTTATACATATTGGTTAGCAGCTGGAGGAAGTTCTACTACTTATTTAAAATGGGGAGGGCTTACATCTACAAATCCAGATAGATATTTTCCTCCCTTTGTAATAAAGGCAACAGCATTGCCTACACTTATTACACCGTAGGAATAAAAATGGTTGCATATAACATAGTAAGTATATTAAATTATTCTGATTTTTTCTATTTAAAAAAGGAGTGCCAATGAGTGAGTTTAAAGCAAAGTTAGCAACTATTGTTGATGAAGCACAAGATGAATTAATGAGTAGTTTTAATGATATGCAAACTCGAAATCAAGATGCTGCTACTCGTTCTATGTGGGGCGGTATTATAGGAGCAGTTGGTCTTCCTTTATTAGTAGGAGCATTGACTGGAGGGGTTGGTCTTGTTGCTGCATCTGCTTTAGCGGGTATTGGCAGTAGAGTAGGTAGAGAAGTGGGAGAACGTACTGAAGGATGGTCTGATATTGCTGACGAAGGAGTAAGTGCTTTAGCTTTTAGAGAAGGTGTTACGGTAGACGATATAGAATCACGAGGAATATTAACTAATTTTGAAAGTGAATTAGAATCTAATCTTGATATGCAATGGGGAGATTTTGATCAAGAGCAATATGTTAGCTCCGCAAAAGATGCAGCGTCTGCTTTTATACTAGGTGGAGGCATGAAAGTTATGAAAACAGGGTTTGGCTCAGATCAGTTAACCTCACTAGTTGATCCAAGCCAAGGCATAGGGCCACCTCAACAGATTACTAATATAGATCCAAATATGATAGATAGATTAAAATATATTGCGTCTCAAGATTATAATTTTAATCCTGTTAATTTTATAAAAGGTATGAATGACGCTAGAAAAGCAGATGTACCAACAAGTGAGCCTATAGTTAATACAAGCAGTGTGACTACTGTTCAGTCTACTCCTTCAATCTTGATAGATGATGCTGATGATTATTACGACGATATATTTGAAGGTTTAGATCTTTTAGATTTTGAAGAATCAATGTTTGATGAAGGAACAATGTAATGGCTAATTGGTGGGAATTAGATAACTGGTCAGATTGGGACACCCTTGGAGAAGGGTCAGGTCAACAATATGGTCTTGAAAATTTAGATTTAATTCAAGAAGGTTTTGAAAAATTGTATGCACAAGACATTCCTTTTACAGAAGCATCAAGTCTTGCTGGATCTGATTATTTAGATTCTAGTAGATATAAACAAGAAGAATTAATTAGAGAATCATTTGGCCAAGAGTTTAAAGATTTTGAATTAAATAAAGCTGCTCGATCTGTACAATTAGGAGAAGTTTCAGAAAATGTTCAGCGTTCTATTGGCAAAAGTGGTTTTGCTGGAGGAGGTACAGCTAGAGCTAACCTTGAATCTTTAACAGATGAATATGCAGGTGTAGCAGACTTAGCACATAAGTCAATGAAAAGTAAACAACTAAGTGCAACAAGTGCAATCTATGATGTTAGAAAATCATTTGTAGATAAACTTTGGGAAGACTATTCTGCATATCAAGAAACAGATCCTAATTTTAATCCCGACTGGGATCTTTTTGAAAGAAGATTTGTTGTAGGGGACCCTAATGTGGATCCTTTTGAGTTTACTGCTGATGAAATTGATTACCAAGGATTTGAAGACGACAATGCTTATATGCAATGTATCGCCGATGGCGGAGATCATGCTAGCTGTTCAGGCACAATACCTGGAGAAGATATTGATACTGGGGGAGAAGGAGGGACAGGATGTCCAAGTAGCGGCACTTGTCCAGATGGTTATACATGGACTTGTGGAGGTTTTAGTTTAACTGAAGATTGTAGTTCTGATAGCTGCTGCACTCCATTAGATCCTGATGATTTCGTAAACCCATTCGGTTAATAAGGAGTTTGTATGAGTATATATGATGATTTAGATTTTGGCGAAGAATACGGATATGAAGATAGGCCTGATAATTGGAATAGATTATTTGATATATATGTAGACAGTGATGCTAAAGATTTTGCAATGGCTGAAATTACAAGAGGCTCTGACCAATTTAAAGCTAATATAATTAAGGAACAAGCAATCAATGCTATAGATACAGCTTTAGCAGCAACTGAAGTAAATTTAGAAAAATCTTATAATGCAATGAACATGAATGCTTTGGTTGGAAATTCAACAGGAGGATTTGCATCTTCTGGTAGCAGTAAAAAACAAAAAGAATTTGAATTGGCTCAAGTAAGTTTATCAAAAGAACAAGACATTCAAAATATAAAGTCAACAGTATTAGATTCAAAAATGGATACATTAAAAAGTCGTCAAGCTGAAGTTGACAAAGAATGGGAGATCTATAATACCTTTTTAGGTTTGAGCCCTGACAGAGTGCCTGATGTTGCTGCTACTGGTGCAGCACACACAGATGACATGTCAATTACAGAATATGATGATTATGGTACTCTTGGCGATATAGGTTTAGATTCAGATGATCAAGGTTTAATTTATAACGCAATTTGCAGTGGTGTGGTATGTGGCGACGACTGGTATGATTCTTTAAATCCATGTTGTTGGTAATTAAGGAGATATAATGGCAAAAATTTTAAAACAAAGACAGCAAGCAGGACCTCTTGAAAAACTAGTTTCTGATTTACCAGAGCTTCTTATAGGCTTATATGGCATGCAAGAACAATATGCATTAGAGAGAGAAAAAATGCAGAATCAAGAAGAGATGGCATTAATTGAATTGTCTTTGCAAAATTTAGCTATGAGTTCTGATAAATATAAAAATGAAATTGCAACATATGAAGATGAGATTAGAACAATACAACAAGAATTTCAAGATACTACTACGTTCTTGCCAGACACAAGCGATATAAACGGGACTAGCGATAACACTGCATTGAATGTTTTAAATCAACTAGAAGATGCAGTTTCTGAACCGATGTATGATTTGATTAAAGAAAGAGCTGAAATTATTGTAGACGATTCTGAGTATGCTAGCCAGTTAAATAATCAGCGTAATAGACTTAAGCAAGATCAAAATGCTTTGCGCTATTTAAAGGGCAATATGGCTCAAAATTTAGCTACTGTAGCATCACAAGGAGGTGATCCTTATATGGTAGATGCTGGCGATCTTGAACCTTACTGGGAATCAACATTGCTTCCAGCTATGAAATCTCAGGGATTAATACCTGCTGCTAAATCTTCAGACATAGCAGACTTGGAAAGACAGTTAGTTGAAATAAATAAAATAATTGGAAATCAAACAGACCAATCAATCATAGAACCTTTAATGTCCAAAGCTTTAACTATAAAAGAAGATCTTGCAAATAAAAATAGTCTTTTTGATCAAGAGACTATAGATAGGTATAAATCAATATGGAGTGGTATGTTAGCTCCTCAAACAACAAGGTATGCTCAAAGAGAATCTATTATTAAAAATAGAGAGTCTGTTATTAAACAGGGAATTGAAGAACAGAATATTATGGATATAGCTTGGGATACACTTCCTAAAGATCAAAAAGATATTCTTCTTGGAGAACGAAGTGCAAAACTTGGAGCTGTTGTTGGACCTCAAATAAATCGTATGGCTGCAGGTACAGCGGGTAAAGTAGGTCAGTATTCAACATTATTAGCTCAAACAGGAGCAGCAGATGATGCTTATATATCTAATATGTCTCCTGCTAATTTTGATAATTGGGATGATGACACTCAAGTAGCATGGATGACTTTGCAAAAAGAGTATCAACAGATAGGAGCTCTGCTGTTAAACACTAAAGCTTCTCAGCAAGTATTGGTAAACAATAGACCTGAGACTGCTACTATAGACAACTCATTTAATCCAAAAGAAGGAACGTGGGCAGATCCAATGATTCAACGACAGGTTACGCAAGGGAAAGCTTTTATAGATGCTTTTAATGCTATAAGTAAACCTGAAGATCAAGCAACAGAAGTTTTATTTATGGAACAATTAAAATTAGCTCAACAGTTTTTAACAGTAAGGGTAAATCAAGCTTCTGGCAAACCTGTATTGGACAGTCAAGGACAGCCTGTGCTGATAGACTATAACGATCCTAAAAACCAAAGACGAAAAACAGCAGTGTTAAGACTGTTCGGTTTAAGTCCAGGAGATTATGACAATCAAATTATGGATGCTATTTTAGAACAATATCAATGGATAGAAGATAAAACAAAAAGCGGTATCTTAGGGCTGTTTAATGATTTAGACCCTAGCTCTAAAGCAAATAATATAAATAGTCAAATTCCTATAGAAGAATTGTATGCATATAAAGGTACTACTCAAGAAGAAGAAATATTAGACAACACAGTAGTTGAAGCGCTTGCTTTAGCTGAAAATGAATGGATAGTGTAAATGACAAAAATCGACCAAAGCTTTTGGGACGCTTACGAATTAGACTCAAGTTTACAAGAAGATAATGATTTATTAGAAGCAGAAAGTATTAACTTTGATTCTGGTGAAGGACCTGTAAGATATTGGAATGACCCTTCTCAATCAGAAGGTGTTCCTGAATTTAATCCTTTAGAACAATTACCTATTGTAGGTTCAGCTTTTGATTTTGTAGGCAACACAATATGGGGAGCTGCTGAATCTTTTGGAGTTCCTGCTGTAGCAGATATAGCTTTAGGAGGGAAAATATCGTCAACACTTGGTCACCAAGGATGGAAAGACGAGTCAACGGCAGGTAAATTGGGTTATGCATTAGGTACTGGATTAGGGTTTATTAGTGGAGTAGGATTAATTGGTAAAGGAATATCAGGCGCTACAAAGCTTGTACCTGGAGCAATGAAATATTATGGTGATGATGTAGCTGCAGGACTTGCTAAGATTGGTGGTAATATTACTGAAGAGTCTGCTAAAAAACATGCTCCTAAATTATTAAAAACCGCTACTGATGGAATTGCTGAAGGTAGAAAATTAGCATTAGGCAAGACTACCCCTATTATAAATTGGACTGAAAGAAAAGTTTTAAAAACAAATCCTTTAAATGATATAGGTGTAAGAGTTAAAACGCAATTATTATTAAAAGAATCATTAGCAAAAACATTTAAGATAAGTGGGACTAAGTTGGACGAGGCTGTAAATTTAGTAATGAAATCAGCTGGAGAAGCTCAAGGTCATCAGCTTGGAAAACATTTAACACAAAATTTAATTAATAAAGGGTTTGGTGTTAGGGGAGCGACAAGAGCTGGAGATGCATTATATGAAGCTTCATTGTTAGCCGCTCACGGAGTTGTAATTAATCAAGTATCTAATATGGCTGCTGATTATTCTGGTTTAGATGAAACAGAGTGGAGCTTTGATTCTAATATGAAAAGAGCTGCACATGGTATTGTAATGGGGTCAATATTGTCTCAAGTTAGAGCAATAGGTGGTGGTAAATTAGTGCAAATAGATCAGCAAAGCGGTGTTCTTCCAAGAACTGTGTCTGGAATGACTCATGATGTTAAGTTAATAGGAAAAGCATTATACAATAGATTTAGAAATGTTAAAGGTATGGCGCCTAAACATAAACAGGCAACATTAAATACTTTCTATTATCAATCAGGAAAAAATGCTTCTATTTTTGCTAAAGTTCCTGGTTTAGGTAGAACCTTGTTAAGCAAGAAAACTTTAACTAAAGCTGATGATGAAATATTAGAACAAGGCATGTTGCATTTTAGAAATAATTTGCCAAGTATTGTTAAGCATTTAGGTAGAGAAATCTTAAGAGATGGATATGAATCTGCCTCTAGATATGTAGCTGGCTCAGTTGCAATGAATGCAGAGCATTGGTATCACCAATATCAAAATGGATTATTTGGGACTGAAGAGTATCCTATAGACCAATTTGTATTCGATGCTTGGGTTGGGGCTGTATACATGAAAAGAGGAAAACCTCTTCCAGGTAGAGATGGATCTCCTGCACCTAAAATGCCAAAATACTATGAAGCAGTAGGAAAAGATGTTAATGGAAGCGAAATTGCAAGAGCTGAAGTATTTATGGAACTTATGGGTAAAGATAAAGTACAGCTTAATGAAATGGCAGTATATGCAAACATGGATATTAGTCAAAGCCTTGAAAGAAATTTAGAGATTGCACAAATAGAAGGCAATAAAGATTTAGCTAAAATACATCAAATGGTAAAAGAAAGTGTTATTACAGTAGAACAAGCATTAGATGTTTTAAAAACTGACCCTAGCAATAAGCATTGGAGTGAACATGTTAGAGATGAAATCAATACTATCGATGGTAAGATAGAAAAAGCTTCTGGTGGTCAAAAAGAAAAATTAGAGAATCAAAAATTAAATTTAATTAACGATTTAAAGGTCGTTCAAATAATCGAATCTCAGGCGATGTTAGGCTTAAATGGGCAAATAGTACGACCTATGGATAGAAACGCTGCTCTAGAGTACGTTAAGACCCTTAAAAACATAAAAATAGAAAACGGTACTGTTAGTCTTACTGTAGAAAACGTTGAAGCTCAGATGGAAAAATTAAGAGACAGTTCTGTTAATCGTATTACTAGAGAGATAGAAAATTCACAAGTTGAATATATTCGTGACAGTTTAAAAGAACTTGGGTTATACGCAGAATCTATGGAAGCTTCAGATGGTAAGCTAAGAATTAACTCTTCCATTCTAGAGGCATTAGGTATTGGTAAAGGAGTTGAGGTTGGAGGAAAACTTCAATATCATGATTCAATGTATACTTTACATGAAACTTTAAAAAGAGCTGAAAGTGCAGGCAATATTCGTTTAGGTGATTTTGGAGTTAGATTTTCTTCTCAAGAAATATCTAAAGATTTAGGAATGCTAGATAGATTTAACAATGTGTATGAAAGATATACAGAAGCTATGCATGAAAGAGCTTTTAATGAACAAGGCGCATCAAGCTGGAGAGAGCTAGTTCCTTCTTGGTCAAAAGATCAAGGATTCTTTGACCCTTACATTTTATCTTCTACACCTATATGGGATGCTGTAACTACTGCAGGCATTAGAGCTGGGCAAAGATATGCTTATGATGTATTGTCAGGTAAGATTACTCCTGGTGATCATAATGTTGAAAGAGTAGTTTTACAAATGAGAGATTGGTTTAAAGGTAAAAAGAAAATAGCTATTGACCCTCAAGTAGAACAGTCTAATCCAGAAAGCGTTACTTCAGACATGATGGTTTTTATGGACAGAATAAATTCAGTTAGAAATATATTAGATGGGGTTTCAACAGGTGGAGTACAGTATATCGAACCTGGCAAGCTTCAAAATATGATGGATAAAATTAACAATCCTGCTGACGGAATAGGCAATATCTTGATGGATGCTAACCAGTTTGGTAATTTTAAAAATTATATAACTAAACGATACGTAAATGACATGTTGTTAAATGCCAACATAACTCATGGTTTAAAAGAAGCTATTGTAGGATTTTTAGAAGTAGAAAATCCATTAGGAGTAAGATCAGGAGGTACTCTTAATCTAGTAACATCAAGGACTTTAAGAGAAATTTTATTACAAGGTCAAGTTGGTGTAAATGAAGCAATGAATCCTAGAGATAAACATGTTAGTGAGCTTATTGATTTATATGAAATGAAAGTAGAAGGTCCATTGAAAGCTAATTTATCTAAAGGAAATGGTGGATTGATTAGATTTAGTGAAGAGCTAAAGCCTGCTAAAGAATTATTAGAAGCTAATGAAATGATACAAGCATTGCGTGAAGCAGTTAACAGAACAGATAAAATGGCTTTGTATGAAACAGAAAGCTATGCATTTGAAGTTAACAGATTAGGCCTTGAGATAGATAAAAGTATACAAAAATTAACTGAAATGGAAGTTTTAAATGGTGACAAAACAAATGATAGTTTTAGAAAATCTATTCAAGAGTTATCAGTATCAGCGGGGCATTTGCAAATTCAGTTAGAATTATATTTACAAAATAGAGACATGGTCGGATTAAGAACATTGATAGAAAGAAGACAAGAGTTGTCAAAAGTTATTGACAAACTAGGTGCTGATCCTCTTAAAACGTCTAAGTCTATATTGGACTATACTAAAGAATTAGACAAGATTGTTACAGAAGCTTTAAGAGAAAGAAACGATAAGCTTAGTTTAAATGACATTGAAGGAGTTAATGATTATATCTCGGATCAATTAGATGCAATACATTTATCTAATAGGTCTGGTAAGTCTAAAGGATTAAATACATCTATTAGCGATTCACAATATATGACTAAATGGTTTAAGTCTTCTAATTTAGATTTTATAGAAACCATTAAACACAAACCTTTAGAATTAATTAAATCAATATCTAATCTAGAACCTGCAGCTAAAGCTTTTATGGAAAAGATATCAGAAAATCCAAACATAATAGATTTTAATAGTACTGAATTTGCTGGTGTTAAAGATTATATAGATCTTGTTTTAAAACCTGTTTTAGAATCTCAAAAAATTAAAATTGAATCTTTGGCAGATAAAAGTTTAGGGGAAACTCCTGCAGAAAGATATCAAAACTTTTTATTAGATTCATACTTTGTTATAGCCTCAGGACTGGCTACAAAAAAAATGCCATTAGGAGTATTTGATAATGGAGCATTGCATATTACAGAAGGTTCAATCTCTAATTGGGATAGAGGTATCAATAGGCTTAAAGCTTCTTTAGGGTTAGCAAATATTGAAGGTGGAATTATTATTGCTGGAAGTAGAATAGGAAATAAAAACGGATTTACTTCTAGATTAGATAGGCAAACCTTAAATGAATTAGAAGCACGTTTAAACGAAGGTGCGTTTATAGATATATCTTCAAAAGAAATTTTATCAAAAGAAGATGTTAAGTTAATAGATCGTTTAAATACTAGTATAGTTGGAGAAGGGAGAGATGGCAGGCCTCAGTATCAACCTGTTATGTTAGACGGTAATACAATGATATTTATTCACAGAGGAGTTACAAAACAAATAGCTTTTGAATGGGCTAATCCTAACAGTGGAATAAGAAAAAAATTATCAGCTATATTTATGGGTGTTAAAAACGGTGAAGCTATTATAGAAAAATATCTTAGTGAAAATGTAGGATTAGAAAAAGGTAAAGCTAGTTTAGTAAATATTCCAAACACGGCGGAAAATATTAAAAAATTAACTGTTTTAACTAGATTAATAGATGGCCCTGCAGATATTGTGCAAAAAGTTATATCAAAATCGTTATCTCCAGTAGATGCATTAGCTGAATTAAAATACATGAAACTAGATAGTCCTCGTACAGGTGTTCCTTTAAATGATTTAACTTTAAATTTTTCAAAAGAATATTTTAAACGAATGTCTGTTGGCTTAACAGATATGTCTAATCCTATAGAAGTATTTAATAAACAAATGTTTAATCCTGATGGGACTACTACTAAACATAGAAAGCTAGTTATTAATGATGAAGCTGGCTTAAATAAAGGTTGGCAGTTTTTTGATACACAAGCATCTTCTGAAAGAAGGCTTGTTAAGCAATTAATGGAAGTAAATAATTTTTCTAAAACAGAAGCAGAATCAAAAGCTAAAGAAATGTTAAAAGTATTTAAACCGTTAGCAGCGTCTAGTGTCAATGGAGAGACTTATTTATCTTTACCTGAAATGACTGCTCAATTAATGGCTAAAGGAGGAAATCCTGAATGGTTTATAAGAAACGCTAAAGGTGAAGTAGTAGGCTTTAACGTAGTAATTAAACCCGTAGAACACCAAAGTAGTATAGACATAACTACTGGGGAGGTTAATGTATTTGCTGGTAAAACTGCATATAAATATAATCCTATTGTAGATAAAATGATGCAAGATGGTAAAGGTAATTACATTTTAGATTCTATTTCATTTGGCAGTGCATCTAAAAAGAATGCAAAAAAGGCTCCAGGTGAAGCTGAGTTTAAAGGTAGGAATTACGATTTACCAGAAAATATAAACAGAAAGAAAACATTTTTTGAAGATTTGGCTGACAATTTAAATGTATCTAGAATTAAAAAAGATAAACCAAATACTATTATAGAGCTAGATAGAGAATCTATATTTATTAAATCTATCAATGGCATACATGATGCTACTATGTCAGCTGGATTTTTAAACTTTTTATCAAATAAGTCTATTGCCGATATATCAAAAGTAACAGGCTCTGGTGACGTGGTGCAAGATATGTTAAGTAGACATTCACAGTTGCGAACAAACCCTTTTGCGTATAAAAAAATTGCAGAACAAATAAGAAACATAGGCATGGAGAGCGGAGATATGATGTCTAAATTAATAGGCATAGAAGGGGTATTAGAAGCTGGAGGTTTACCAGTCTTTGAATATATGGCTCCTCAACTTGACAAAATGGTTAACTCTGAATATTTAAATAGCAGAAATTTTGTTTCAAGTTCAATGACCGCTGGTGGAAATAATGTTATGACAGCAGGGTTTGAATTATCATTACCTGTTAGAATAAAAGATTCAACAGATCCAAGCTCTGTACCTGTACAAAGATCGTTTGGAGGCTCAGGAATACCTCATCATGTATACAATAAACCTCTTAGAGAATTGTTGTTAGGGAGAAATGATGGCTTAAGCTTTTCATTTACTGCAAATAAAGCATTAATTGATAAGTTTAAATTAAAAAACATTGTAGAAGTTGGCGATGATATTATTGTTACTCATAAAGGAGAGGTTTTAGGACCTCATAACCAAATGTTTAATACAAAAGTTCTTGATATAAATGGAAAAGCAAAAAAACATCCTAAGTTTGAAAGCTTTATGAAAGACCAGTTTCAAGAAATTATTTCTCAAATTAAAGCAAGGAATTTTGAAACACTCGGTGAAGCATTAATGTTTATTGATGGTCAAAGTGGTAAATTAAATATAACAGATGGAACATTTAAGGACCATTCTTTAAATAATAAAAGTAAAGATGCATTAGCAAATACTATACTAGATAATGGCAATAAGTTATTTAAAGCTATACATGGTGTTAATGTAGACCTTAGGACTCCAAAAGCAGGTCTTAATGATTGGGTTATAAGTAAAATAGAAAAACTATTAGACCAGCGTAAAGGACCTGTAAGCGAGATGAATAAGCTAGATGTATTAGATCCTCAAGATGCAGATTTTGATTTAGATAAATCATCTGGGTTTTTTGGATTACCTTCTAATGCTATTAAAGATATTTATAATGTAGCTGGATATTTAGACCCCGCTACTAGAGTTTTTGATAAAGCATTAAATGAAATACTTTTAGATAGCCCTGAATTAGTTGAAGATTATGGATTAAGAATAAAACTTTTAGAATCTAAAAGGCCTTTAGTTGTACGACAGCATTCTATTGCATCTTTTATGAATCAATATTTTGCAGCAGGAAACAAGTCTGGGACATTGTTTGAGTATGGTGCCAAAACTACTAATCCTGTTTTTGAAATGTCTGTTCAGAACGTTAACTATAGATTGTCATTTAAAGGTGGCAATGCATTAGCTGATGCTGTTGGTCATACTAAAAAACTTATTAAAGAAACTATTGATATCTATAAAGAATCTGGAACTATTGATAATGTTGATTTGGCAAGATTAGTATGGACAGATGCAACACACGGTTTATTAAAGATTGAAAAATCTATATTTAAAGGCGGTAAAGGTACTTATGAAACATTGGATTTTAATCCTACTAGTATTCCTGAACCAGTATGGAACAAAATAAATACTGTAATTAATGAAGTATTAACACCAGTTGGTAAGATTTTTGATATGGCAGGATTAAAACAATCTTTTACTGACGGTACTTCTATGAAAATGTCTTTATATGATATGGTAAATCAATTTGAGGTTGTTAAAAATCAAATTAGATACGCTGGATATAACTTAGAATCTACAAATGGCAAGTTTAGAAAAATGACACCAAACGAATTGCATGGCTTAACAGAGTCTTTATTGTCATTTATGGGAGTAAAAACTAATTCTCCATTGCCAGGAGGCGTAAGTAACCATCCTTTGATTCAAGGTTTGCAGTCTATGGAAGCGGGGTTAAGAAGACATTTTAGTTCTCCTAAATTCAATACAGATATAGGAGCTTTGTTAGCAGGCAAATCTGCTAGAACTGATGCTGAAATATCTGTGGCTATTAAAGGTATCATTAAAGACCAAAAGAAATGGGCTAATTTAGAATATTTAGTACATGAAGTTAATCAATTAGAAGATTCTATGTCTTTTATGAGAGCTATGGGCAAAAGAGGAACAGAAAGATATAAAGGTTTAGAACGACAAAGATCATTTAAAGTAAAGGTTTTAAATGAATTTAACTATCAATTAAATAGCCCTGGTTCAGCTATAGCAGAAACTCGTAACTTAAGACCAGGTACAAAGTTTTTAAATAAAAATCTTGATTGGGGTAGAGTTGGACAGTTTAGAGATGGTCAGTTTATACAAGTGTTAAACCCAGGAGATCGATTTATATCACCTGTTAGAAAAGGCGATCAGTTTGTTATTAATTATAAAACATATAGATTAGGTAATCAAGCATTAAATAATCAACGACGTGCTATGTCTATTGCATTTGCAAGAAATTTATCTTCTTTAAGCAAAGGTCAGATAGCTGAAATTGATGGAATTGTTTCTAGGTTTAATCAAAAAATAAGAAATGCTAGAGATATTGTAGATCAAAATGCTCCTAAAACATCTGATAGGTATGGTTTAATATCTGAAGCACAAATGCAAGTCTTAATTGACCATGTTAAAGAAGCTGTTAATGCTGGAGGAATGACACCTGACTCTTATGTAAAACAATTTTTATACAGGTTGTTATCTCCAAAAGCTTCTACAACTGACTTTGATGTAGTAGGCTATGATAAAGTGAGTGGACAACCATCTGTTCTTCCTCATTTTAATAAAAATGTATTAAGAGAGAGATTAGTGTTTAGCATGCTTGATAGAATTAAAAGTAATAAAGGTATAGATTTTATTAGCCCTGAAACTGGTAAAGAGTTATATCAAGATATTATAGATGCACATAAAATTGCATCGTTAAAAGTTTGGGATAAAACATTAGAAGGTGATGTATTTAGATTTGAAGGAACTAAACGTGAGCTTAATGATTTTGATATATTGTCTATGCCAGATGTTGTACCTAGGTGGGTAGAAAAATCAGATTTAAACTTAAAAGCAAAAGAAATAATGATGTCTTATATGACGGGATCTTATGCTCTTAATCCTATAGAGTTATATAGATTAACATTAGGACTAGGCAATACAAGTATGAATAAAATGCCAGATGTTAGCACTATCCGTAATAGAATAGAACCTTTATGGCAAGGTAGAGAAGGCTTTGAGGTAGGCGGTAGAGGTGAATGGTGGGTACCTAAAAAGTCTATAAGAGATAGAATTAATGAGCATTCTGATAAAGGTAGAAATAAAGACATGAAAGAAACTATGCAAGATGCTATTGATAAATTGTGCAGATAAGGAATTAAACAATGATATGTAACAGTACAGATCCAGAACAGATAAAACTATATAGAGAACTTGTTGATGGTCCTATTGACAAGATAGTTAAGAATCCAAAGGCTATTGCTACTGGTCAAATAGATCCAGCTACATTTGAATTTTTATGGCATAAGTATACTAAAAGCCCATGGGGTTCACGTGATATTACTAAAATAGATATGAAAAGATTTAAGTCTGGTGTTAATGAGTGGTTAAATGGCATTGGAGTTAAACAAAACTGGTTACAGCGTAATTTTAAATTACCAAAAAGAGTTGTTGGAAACTTTGTAGGTGGTGAAAAATTTATAGAAGTACTAGGTGAAGCTGCATCTTACCATCAAAGATTTATGAAAGAAGGAGCTAAAAGCTTAGATATCATTTTAACAGATGGTTTATTTAAAATGTTTACAGATGTTGACTCTCCTATATTTAAAAAACGAGGAGCTTTAAGCAAGAAAGACTATAAACAAATTGTTTCCCTTGAAACAAGATTAGCTGAATCTACACCAGGATCTGAAAAATCTAATGCAATATTAAGAGAATTAATAGAGCTTGGTGGTTACAGTGGCGATCCTACTAAACAAAATATTTCTCATGCTGGTGAAGTGCTAAGAAGGTTTGAAGGCATTTTAGACTTTAGTGTTACACAAGGGTTAACTCCTCTTGAAAGAACTGTATTGCAACAGTGGAATGTATTAAGAGCTGATACTATGAAAGGCTTATTAAATGGAGCTATTTCTGCAAGAAGAACAGTAGAACTGTTAAACAATCCAGTAGAAAGAAAGTTTCTTACTCAAGCGGTTGATAAAATACAATCACAAATAGATGGACTTTTAATACAGTCTAGTATTGATATGAAAAAAATTAAAGCTAATCCTGGAGGAGAAGGTTGGGAAAAAACATTTGAAAATGGATTAGAAGTTATTGACCCATACACAGGTAAAACAGAAAAATATAAAACATTAGATGCAAAAACAGGAGAATATGTAGTAGGTATTAAAAAGTATTTTCCTAAATATGTAATAGAACTTACTGAAATATTGAATAAAGTTACAGATTATGCACAAACAAAAGATAAAGCAGACTATAAAGGTATGACTCCTGAGCAAGTAGAGCAAGCAGTAATAGATGGTCTTGACCCTACTAAGGTTACTAGAAGATTAGAACGTGCTGGTGATTCAGAAAAGTATTATAGCTTAGACCCTGTATTTTATCTTAACAAATATGTCCATGATGTAGCTTCTTTTAATTTTAAAAGTAAAGTTAATCATGCATATTCAGTAGCTATTAAAGATCTGGTTAAAGCTGTTAGAGAAAACAATGTTAATAAGGGCAATGTTGATATTGGAGAATACTCTAGCCAGATGATTCAAATATTAGCTGAAATTCACAAGTCTGCAGTTAATAATAATGGTGAAAGAATGAGAGGCATGGAAGATATAGTAAGGATTATTAACGGATTTGAATATATTTCTAAATTAGGCTTTTCCGTTAAGTCTGGTTTTAAAAATAGAACTCAAGGTCTGTGGAACTGGGTAAAGTTTGGGCTTAAAGGCAAATGGTTAAAAAGAAAATTTTATCAACAAACGAGCAGGCCTTATGATCCTACAAGTGGAGAACAACCTGTTGGCAATCATGCTATGTTGGAAAGACAGCTTAGAAGATTTGGGTTTTTAACAGGAGAAAAATCTTTAATGGGTCTTGATCTTTCAAAAGGGGAGGGCATTGGCAGCTCTGCATTGACTGAAGGTTCTTTAGATGCAATTATGGTTCCAAAAGGTTTTACTACAGACAAGCAAGGTTTATTAATTAGAACTTCAGATAGCGGAGGTGTTACTAAATTTGTTGCTGATAAAATGGGTAAGATTGCTGAGCTTTCTGCAGAAAGAACTATATTTACTACTCGGATTGGATCTCAACAATGGGCTGAAAATCAAAATAGATTGCATACTTTTAAAGAAACTTTTGCTCATGCTTTTACTGGAGAACTTAGAAGATATGATTACTGGAAAAATAAATTAAGTAGTAAAGATAAAACTGCTACTGATAAACAAATATACGATGCAATGGAAAACTCTGCTGGAAATATATCTCAAGAAATGGTTAAGATGTTGCATTTTGATTATGATAACTGGGCTAAAGCGAGAATACTTCAAGGTAAAACTGGTAAAGTTATAGGTCAATTTCAACACTTTAAATTTGCATTCTTTGATTTAAACTATCAATTATTTAAAGAAGTAGCAAGAGATGCTTCCGCAGGTATTGTATTTGATAAAAATCCATGGACTGGTAAAAAACAAATAGCACAGTCTTATCAAGAAATGATGAGAATGTCAATGATATATTCTTTAATACCAGGTTTGTTTGCAGCAGCAACTGATTATGATATTGGAGGTTTATTTTCTACAGCAGGATGGGTGTTTGGTGATGATAAGAAAAAAGATAGAACTACAGAAAACAGAGCAGGCTTAATTGACAATCCATTAATTGAAGATGCTTTTAAATTAATTAACTATTTAGGTGCTGACCCTGGTGAAGATAACTATTTAGAGCGCAAATATGGTACATTCTACGGCAAAAATCCTATAACTGCTAATCTAGGTCCATTTGTAAGCGATCTTATTACTATAGCTGAATTAACAGACTTTTTACAAACTGTTCCTGAGGACTATGAAAAAGATAAACAAATGATGATGGACATTAGCAGTAAAGATTGGCAATATCAAATTGCTCGTATATTTAATATACAGGGCGCAAGAACATATTTTTATACTTTACCTGCATTTTTAGAAGCTGGAACTATAAATACAAAAATGGCACGAATTGAGCTTGGGACTTATAAACCAAGATGGATTAGTAAATGGAGAAAAGAAAAGATGATGCCTGCTCTTAGAGAAGGAGCTAGAAATATAGGTATTCCTGTTAAAAAGAAAAAAAGAAAAAATAATAAAGCTGTATTAAAAGCATTAGAAGCATTAGGTGGATAAGGGGTGCGGATTACACCCCATACCCTGGGTAAGTAACTAATCTCTATACTTTAAGCGACCTATCATTTTTTGGATTTCTCTCTCTATATTTTGAGTCATTACAAAGTAATTACTTTCATCAACAACGGGAACAGTATTTAGTATTTTACTTGTTAGCTGTAGATATTCTCTTATGATCCTTTTTTTGAACTTGCTTTGTTTTGCCATTTTTCTCCTCTATTAAATCAAAGAAAGTATTAAGTTGCACTACTGCATATACCCCGCTTCGATTACGTTTAATTACTAAGACTGGAGCTCTGCCTCCGCAGTTATCTTCTGCTTGCTCTAGAGACTTCCATAAGTCTAGTCTTTCTTTATTCTTACATTCAAAACTATAAGGTATTAGCTTTCTTGCAGCTGGAGATAGAACTATATCTTCTCCTGGCATACCCATAGTTTGAGATTTTATATCGTCTTCATGCAAACTGGGAAAGATCTCTCTTAATAGATCCCTCACAAAGTTTTGCAGTCTTCTTCCTTTTGCTTTCGCACTTCTTGCTTTTGACATTTGGTACTCCGTATCCTGTTTCTTTAGTTAATCGTTCTTGAGCTTTCTTTATTGTCTCATCTGTTGCTCCCTTTAATATTCTATATACAGGGTCACACATATTAATGCGCTCTTTTAAGAACTTCTTATCTTCCTCTCCTGTTTCGGCATCCCACAATACATATTCTTCTAGAATAGTATATGCTTTTTTCCAATCCATTACTTATCCAAGGATTGTAAATGTTTACAGAAGTCTAAGAACTCAGGCATACATAATCCTTCAGTGCGGTCTAGTATTTTTATAATTTTCTTAAGCTTTTTATCGCCCATCTTTTTGTACTTAGCCATCACTTCATCATGTAGTTTTTTTTCTTGTGCTATTGTTAGATTCATTCTCTAATACCTTTATCCTTTCCTTTAACTCTTTTATTTCTTTACTTGTCCAATTCATAAATGCATTCATAGCATCTTTGAAATCTCTATCCCTGCCCAGTTTTCCTGAACAGGGATTTAAATTGTTCATGGACTCATGAACTTCTATATCTCTCATTGTGCGAATCCTTTGTATCCTAGATCACGCTTAACAACTTCTTGTTCTTTGTGTCTAATCTTCCATATCTCTCCACGCAATGCAGGATTTTCTTCTTGAAGTTTGCGTCTAGCTCTCATGATGCCACTTGGATGTGATAGTTTACGTTCTTTCAATAAGCTTAATATTAATACGATATTAGATCTATCAAATTCTATATCATGCTCTATTGATTTACCAAACTCTTCCTTCCACACCCAGTACATTAGATAAAAGTCATTGTCTCTAGCTTGCACTTTTTGCCTAAGAACTTCTTCAACTTTTTCCTTCATGTTTATTCTCATTTGCTTTCTCCAATTTAACTATTCTCTCCTCTAGGTTATTGACTCTAGCTTCTTGGCCTTGAAATAGATCGGTCAAGTGGTCTATTATTTTAAATCTTTTACCAATAGTATCATCAACAACCTTTAACACTTTTTGTAGTATTGCATCTTTGATTCCCATTATAACATACTTTCTACTTTGTTTTCATACGGATCTTTAATTGATTCTAATTCTTTCTCACCATCAATCATCGCCCATAGTAAAAACAAATATACAATAGCGTCAGTAATTCTACCTGAAACATTTTCTCTTTGTGAATGATGTCCTTCAATATAAGAACTGATACCATCAATATGTTTTAATAAATATACCATTAAAGCTTTTTCTCTTGGAATATCTAAGCAATCTGATACTCTATCAAAGTTTGCAAAAACATTAGACTCATCATGAGCATATTCTTTTTGACCACTATCTCGCGTTTCTTTTATTTTACCAAGCATGTAGTCAAAGTATGCATTAAATTGTGTCGTTTTCATCGTAATATATCCTTGTATTATCTACTTTTAAGTTAACATTAATATTCTCTTTTTCTCTATTAGCTTCGCATTTAATATTGATACGTTCAATTAATCCTGTAGATATACTTTTCTTTGGATTTACTGATAATAACTTATTAGTATTATATGCTGTTCTAAATGAGCCTTTAGCAGATGCTATATTCATGCCTTCATGGAATGCTTGCTTTGTTATTTCGCTTACTGCGAAGACTATCACATTGTGTTTTACTGCAATTTCCATCATAGCTTGAGAAGCCTCTTCTACTTTCATATTAGAATCTCTTTGATTGGATCTAAATAGACCCATATGGTCTACTACTACAATCTCTGGCTTTATTGGCAGCATAGATATTCTCTTCTCTAATTCATGTGCATAAGGAGTAGAGTAATCTACAGTTAGCCATTTGAATCTTTTATCCATACCATTTTGCATTTGCTGATAGTGTTCTCTCAATTGTTCTTCGTTCCATCCCATCTCTATCATTACAAACCTAGACCATATCTGACGTGGAGACATCTCCATTTCGATAAAGTAAGTAGGTTTCTTAAATGCATTCATCCAGTTTTGTAGTATCATAGTTTTCATACTTTTAGGTGGAGCTTGTATTATAACAACCTCACCTGGATATATAGGAAAGTCTTGCCCTTCGTATACATCTCCTAAGTTAATAGGTTTAGAATCAGATCTTAAGAAGTCTATTAAATGAACTTCCATAGCAGCTGAATCCATGACGCTTTGACCTTTCTTTGCTTTATATAATCTACAAGTATTCTTACAATACTCATCCATTACAGGGTCAGTACATCCATACCTATATCCTTGTCCTCCATGTCCATCATAACAATTATTAATAATACTTTCCATTTCTTTACTGCTGAATGGTGATTGATTATTATCTACTTGTCTTCTCCATTTTTCCATGATTAATCTTACTATATCTTCAGGATATAACCATCTAAACCATGCTGCCAATCTTAAGGCTACACTATGACGTCTACCCATAGGAATAGCATTAGACATTGCACTTATACATGGATAATTTACAGGATCAGGATTGCGTCCTTGAGATATAAATTCTGGAGTACTTTCAATCTTATTCTTTTCTCTAGTCAGAGCGTCAAATACAGGATTACATTCCATTTCAATATCATTTATATCTTTAGGGGACTTTGCATGCTTTTTTATTTTGGCTTCTAAATCGGGCATTTCTAGCCACTTTCCTTCTATCTGGACCTTGTATAGCCCTGACTTGCTATTTCTTGTATTAGGTACCCTTATGAGCCTTATTTTATCAGTTACCGCTGGATCAGCATACTTAAATATTCCAGCTGCAGTTAGTGCATCTTTTACTTTCAGATGAAGATTTGGATCTGGCTTCCATCTAAATGCATCTGATGGTATATTAAAATGAAATCCAGTACCACTAAAGAATAGCTTAAATGGTATTTCTAGATCGCTTAGTAATATCTTTAATCCAATAGATAATTCTACCGCTTGTTTAAAGTCTTTACCATCTACATCTAATATAAATTCATCAGGCATATAAATTAAGCCATCATATCCTGCTAATGTTTTCTTGTTTGCAAAGAAATCTTTAACATGATCATCGTATTCGTATAACGACATAAATGTATCGTTATCTAATTTGTGCCAACTACTTTCTTCAGATGCTTCTTGAAAGTAATGTCTTTTACTAAGACTAAAGGCGAACTCTCTAATCATATTTACTCCTGATTGTTAAGAGTGGGTAGCTATGAAGATTGCTATAACTATAAATGTTGCATCAAGCGATGCGAAGCGTACCCACTCTTATATTATTATACTAGAATGGCATCCCTTCGGTTGCTTTATCTACTGTTCCAGCTGCATTAATCAATTCATCCATTGATGCTTCAGTAGTGCCTGTTGTTTCTGTAGTAGCATTCAACTTAGGTTGTACATACTTAACAAAGAACTGTTCAGCTCTACCTTTCCAATAATCAATATCACCAGTAGTAAATTCTTCTATGATGTTTTTAAATGGAACTGGCGCAACTTGTGGCAACACTCTTGAATAATCTCCATCTTTATATAGAAATATATTCAACTCTTTACCTATTAATTGCTCAGGTGTATCATCTAGTTTGATAGTAACTTCACCGCCACCACCTTCTAAACCATCAGATATACCAGCATTAGCAAATCTAAAGATGTTTCCAATTGCAAATTCTTCCCCGTTTTTTCCTTCTTTAGCATATACTCTCATATTCATTTTATCAGAGTACCCTTCAAAGCATACATCAAGGAACTTCGTTCCATTCCAATCTCCATACTTAGCTGTGCTTATAGTAGCAGTATGCCAACCTGGGCTGAACTTACCACCACCAGTACCTTTTTTTACTGTGAGTGTTCTAGTCATTACACTTTCCTTTCATTAACAGTTGCGTTTCCATCATCATCTACCTGGGCTAATCCCACCATAGATGTTAATCCATACCTTCTACCATAAGTACATGCACTTCCGATCTCTTGTGCATCTTTCTTATTAGTTAAAGGGATTCTTATTTCACTTCTAAGCCATTGACCTGACTCATGTAGCAACATTGTAGTTATATAATAACCTGTAGTTGCACAGAATCTATTGCCTTGACTGATTGATAATCCATGTTTATTTAATGCAGGCATACATGCTTCTATACATGAATTAATATCTGCATAATTACTTTTATAAAATGGATTAACTTTACCTTTAGATACTCCGCCCATTTCACTTTGTGCTTTTGCCAATGATCCTGCTAACTTATCTATTTTATGGGACTTCCAGTCACCTATAGATACCCATTCAGGGGTCAGAATATCTTCTTCAACAGGTTGTTGAATTTCTTCGGACATTTATTTTCTCCTTTGATTGGTTAATAAGTTTCTCAAGGGGGACGCCAGCGAGAAGAGAACACTCGCCTGTGAGCTATTGTTACACAGAACATGCGGTGGAGGCGTCACGGTTACGAAGGAAATTGCCATAAACTCCGTATCGTTTGCTTGCCCAGTACTTATTAATATTGTTTTAAAATCGAGTCGTAATTTACAACACCATTCGTGACTTTTCCAAACCCATTATAGGAAAATTAAAAGAAAACTTTCTATTGTATGGCTGGTTTTTAATTAGTTTCCGAACAGAATTTGCAATGAATGACCCACTCATATTAGAGCAATAACTTGTAGCCTTTGCATTGCATGGTTCTACACTACCTATATCATCAGAGTACCATTCCTTCTTGTACTTAGTGACTGTCGGGTTGTCAAATATATATTGTTGATAATGTTCAGCTCCCATTCGTCCATCTATAATGAACTTAGGCTTAGCACTATTGACTCTACACATAATTGTTACTGCTTCTAATCTTGCTTCCATACTATCAAATCCTAGTATAGCTATATCACTTTCGCTTCTATATGAATAATGTTCAAAGCGTTCATTGAATTTGTCTACAGTTATATTTGGATTGATTGCTTTTAAATGCTCTTCTAAAGCATCTACTTTGTATTTGTCTACATCATCATTATTATATTGAGATACACCTATATTAACTATATCTACTTTATCATAATCATATAAGACAAAATTTGTTCCACCCATTCTGCATATCTGTGTGGCTGCAGAGCTACCAATAGCTCCACAACCTAAGATATGATACACAAAACAGTTAGTATTATCTACTATACCAGAGTATCTTGTATTTATCATTACGCACCACCTTTCAGTCCAAAAGATGCATTCCACGCTTTTACATCATCGTCATCAGCTTCAGCTATTTCGATGAAGTCACTAGGATTTAAGTATAATAATGAACTTAGATCTTCTTGAGTAACAATTCTTAATTTATAATCTGACATTGTAAACTCTAACTGTTGATTGATATCTGTCATTCTATTAAAGTAATCAACATACTCTATTTCTCCTTTAATGATTCTAGTATTCAATGTATCTACAGCTTCACTTAACTTATTATACTCTGCATCATGAGCAGGTTCAGCATGCTGATTAAATAAAGTTGTTTGATGTAAGTTCCTGTAATTACTAGACTTAGGTGTAGCTTTCTTCAAGCTCCAAGCTTCTTTATTGCACAACTTATTTACTTCATTAACAATTGCTTTACTAACTTTTCTTTCAGCTCCAACAATTGTTAGTTCTACGTCTTCATGACTTTCAATAGGTTTCCATACTGATACTCTAAATTTATATTCTTCTTTAAGATTTACAACTAAAGCAAAGCTAAAGTCTCCATCACTATATTCATCTATAGTATTTGTATCTGTCCCTGACCAGAAAGCTCCCATCGTATGATGACTATGCCACCAGCAGAATCTAAACTCATAATCTTGATATTTAATAGCAGCTTTAGTATAATACTTAGCTAACTCTTCTTTATCTAAATGAGTATTGCCTGCGCTGATACGCTGTTTCATTATTTCTGGATCTTTAACATGCCAGTCATTATCTTCATCTTTAACCACTACCATCATCCCGCCTATTTCTGAGTTATGCTCATCCCATGCAGCTTGTGCATAAGATATAACTTTGTCCCAGTCTTTCTTATCTATATAAAACTCTGTCATCTTACTCCCTTCCTAAATCGATTACTCGATATTGTTGTCTTAATAATTGTTCTACCATTTGCTCTTCAGTTAATGGATCTTCAGGTAATGGAACGCTCATTGGATCATCGCCATCATCAGTTAGTCCAAGCTCTCTATTGACCCTATTAACTTCTTCAACTATAGATTCTGGATCAAAAGGTGTCCCTGTAATAGGAGATTGATCTATATCATCTCTACCAGCTGTATGTGTTTGAGCATACTCACCACCATGTATATTATCAGCATCACTATCAACTAATTCAAATTCTTCATTTACTACTGTTGGCTCTGATACTGCTATATCTTGAGTTCCGTTAATGAATTTATAATAATCACATTGTTGTTTTAGTCCACAGTTAATTGTATTACAATAATCAATATCATATCCATCAGCTATTGCATCTTCTCTATTTTCATATCTAGTAGCATCACGATCAGGATATCCACATTCATTTGCGCTCATAGGATATACATTAAGAAACGTATCATTATCAAGACGTTCTGGTAAACCCCAGAAAGTTTGTCTAACATTATTTAATGGCCTTGTATCTCTAGCATTAAACGTTGTTAACCACTGTTGCAATGTTAAAGTAGCTCCTAGTAAATCCATTTCTGATAATTCAGACCATATTCTTCCTGTTAAATCACCTAAACAAGTGCTAGTGAATCCGTTACCGTCTATATGTCTTAGATCATTAGCATAAGCGCTAATAAATGGATGATGTAATCTAGAATGTCCACCTATATATTTAGGCTCATACCATGCTGCTATTCTACCATAGCTACTTCCTCTAGACAAATTAGTAAATCTCACACCACAATTTTCATCATCACCTAGAGTTACAAATTGCACCATCCCATCATTACATAGCTGAGTAACTAAATCATCTATATCAAACGTGATATTGACCTCTACTTTACCCATTTCTACAGGAAAATATTCTTGTCCTACAAATATATTCATATCCATCTCTGGAAATGCCCATGTCAATGATAATGTAAGTTTATGATGCTCACTTTCTATGATTTCTACGTGAAATTGCAAATGTTCCATAGTATCTGTGACTTTTTTAGTCTCTTTAACTATTATTTTATGCAATATTTCCCATCTATCCTCTATAATATCAGAATTATCTTGAAATACAGCTCTAGTTCTTCTTTTCTCAGCCATAGCATCGTCAATTCGATTTAATTCTCTTGAGAAACTATTTAGCATCCAAGATTTATCATCTATTTGCTTGAAGAATGTAGATATTTTACGTTTCATGTGCTTTTGTAGATATTTATCAACCATAAAGTCTTTAATTTGATCCATATATCCTGGTGACCATCGATATGTTCTTGTTGCATTTAGATTTAACCCATATCTATTATTTAAATTGCTTATTCTTTCCAATAATTCTCTTTGCGGACCTATTAAAAGCCGATCTGCAAGGCTTTGAATGTTAGGATTCCAATTTTCAAAGGAATCTACAGTGCTATATCTTGATGCCAATTATCATCTCCTTCCATTTCTTCTATACTTAATTTCCATTTACATACATGACATAATAATCCTGGCATTCCGCTTGGAGCAGCATATCCATTAGAAAATTCTACTTCTATTACTGTTCCATTAAGTCCACAATCAGGACAATCATGTGTAGCTTCATTATTTATTATCATATTCATCTCCTTAATTATAGGGGCCAGAAATGGCTATAACTGACCCCTAAGCGTGATCAAACTGGCTATTTATTTAGCAATGGTGTTAAATAAAGACCACCAGTCTTATCATTATGCACTGCAGCCACCAAATCACCATCACTTATTGGATGATCATCGTTGACTGTTCTTCCTCCGACAGATACTGCTGCACCAGCAGGTATATTTTTCTCTGACTTGAGTCCACCGACAGTAGTAGATGTGACACTATGGTCTACAAACCCACCACCTTCTAGTATTTTAATATCAGGCATTATTCATCTCCTTCATCTTTTTTGTTATTAGTTACTAATTCTTCTCCAACTCTTTTAATTCCAAAGAGCCCGAAAACTTCTGATCTATCAGCTTTATCTGTATGATTGACTATAGCGTCAACATACCCATCTCTATATGCACGTGCTTCTATCTCCGTATCAAGCGGAGCTAGGGGATGATCAATGACCTTCCCCTCCTCCTTAAGGGAGATGAACACGACATAAGCCGCATCACTCATTTTTACTCCTAACTGGACCTTTATTTGAAGCATAAGATCCTAGTAGGCTTATACAACGTTGTCGCCTACGCATAATTTCATTAAACTTCTTAAAACCATAAGAATATGGATGCATATCTTCCATAGCCTCTTTAATTACTTCACATATATTGCCAACTGTCTTAGTCTGCATTATATTTTCATCTAATTCCATAAATCTCCCTTATTTGTTTTTGATTGCTTGTTTTATTACATAATACATTAATATGTTGACACCTATAACTAAAGGTATTACACTAATTAATAATGCTAGCTCTATATATTCTATCATTTATCTCCCTTTTGTAAAGTATATCCCTCTTAAATACGTTCTTAACCACCAACAATGTTCAGGTATACTATCTAACACTTCTTGATGCCTGTCCATTGTCCGTTTATTACTCTTATAAGCTCTATAATGATTACTTTTTGTTGAATCGTTTTGTTTTTTCATGAATTACTTCTCCTAGTTTAGTCCACCGTACCAAAGATCTATTTCTTCTTTTAATCTTTTGTATATATATATTTGCATCATAAGCGTCCTCTATATCTTCATTAATATATTTTATATCTTTATCCATGATTCCACCACCTTTCAGCTCTTTGTTTAAATGTATCTTTCTCATATTGCAGCTCTTTCCTTATTTTCTTCAATTCTTTTTCAAGAACTGTACAACAACTACAACAATGTTCCCAGTTTGTAGGCTCTGGGTGCCTTGGTTTAGCTAATAAGGCTCTTCCCTTATCAGTTAATTCATATAATTTCATAAATCTCCCTTGTTATATATAAAGAGCTGCCCACCCGCTATGGACACTAACGACACCTTCGGCCGTCACTCTTCATATAATTATTACGTGTTTGTGCAAGGTTTGGGTATGCTTGCAAGATTACCGCTCTCATAGCGCCTTGGGGGCTCGACTATCCTTACGTTAAGATGTCCTCTACACTCATATCACCGTCGCAACGGATCAACATCGTGCAAATCATCACAATAATTGTAAGTACATACTAGCTGAGATACATCATAGCATGCGTAATAGTAGTGAAAAGACTACCCTTTTCGTTATTATTAGTATTTATATACTAACGAGAATCTACTTAACCCCAGTGATTAACTGTTCATTACACACATTTGTCTGCAATGCGAGTACAACCTCTGAGTTACTACCTGCACAGGTCTTCATCAACTCTGTCCACAGGCTTACAAACTTAAGGACTAACAATAGTGAGAGGAGCTACCTCAACCAACTTACTAAGCCGCAGCTTCTGGCTGTCCTATCATTATATCCAACATAATTCTTAATTATCAAACTTAAAGTCTAAATTATCATCAATGATGAATCGCAACTTACCATGTAATCCTAATATATCAGGATCTTTTGCTTGCATCTCATCCCATAAATCATCAGCGAAGTCATTCAGATCTTTCTTTAATCTATCAAGATGAATACGCTTAGGCATCAGCTACCTCTCTTGCTTGCTTTTTAGCCTTTCTAATAGCTCTTTTACGCTTTTTAATAGCATCATGAGCATT
>Ga0098038_1000097_pt1 | contig 34997 bp, 45 predicted proteins | sample 5B_taG_FD_75051 | JGI IMG/M metagenome (GOLD analysis project Ga0098038, IMG submission 75051) | Marine viral communities from the Subarctic Pacific Ocean - 5B_ETSP_OMZ_AT15132_CsCl metaG | ecosystem: Environmental > Aquatic > Marine > Oceanic | place: Pacific Ocean | collected 2015-01-08 | reverse complement strand
GGAGTGTAGCCAAATTGAGGCTTGGGAAGAGAGGAGTTAAAAATTCCTGTATTTGTTGGGATCAAGTTAATAGGAACACCGCTGTCAATATATTCTTGAGCGCTTACAAAATCAGGATTACTAGATTTAATGTAATCAATTATCTTTTTTTCCATTTATATATTCCCCTCTCCGTCTGATGGACATTTATCAATTTTAATATATGGTGCAGGATCTATGTATACGCCATTGTATAATAACTCGAAATGCAGATGATTACCTGTTGAATAGCCAGTTGTTCCAATATAACCAATAACCTGTCCTCTCTCGACAACATCACCGTCTTTTAAGCCACCAGCAAGGTTGCGAAAGTGACCATATCTTGTTTCGTAGCCACCATCATGCTTAATAAATACTCTGTTTCCAAATTGTCCACCACATTCTAAATCGCCAACTTTACAATTACTCACAGTGCCATATACAATACCCGTGGCGGATGCATACACCGGGACGCCGGCATCTTGAGCAAAATCCATACCATTATGAGGAGGGTCTCTGTCAGGATCATTAAAAATAGAGTTTGATTGCTGAAGAACCGCTAAAGGGTGATTTAAATAAAAGCCATACACGTCCTCTACGTCTTCCGGTGAAAAATTACAAATTTCATTGTCAAATTCAATTTGTCCAGCCGCTGGTCCATAAATTGCTCGTAGGTTTCCACCATCAGGAAAATCAAGGTCTGCTGGTATATCTCCAAATAAATCTTGTAAGTTTGTGCAATCGGATAAAGTTGCCGGACTTATCTCTGCAGATACAATTTCATACACACCTGTCATTTTCATAAATTGTAAATCATATAAAGTATTGTTATCGCCTGCCGTAGACTCACAGAGAACAATATCACCTATGCTTAAATTTTCAGTGTCTTCGTCTCTGTTCAAAACAATGTTGGTGTGCAAAGCTGCTAATTGTGCAGCAGTCGCTGGATCATCGGCAAATGCGGGATCACAAGGGTCTCTTAGATATTTTTCATGTGCCATGTTAGAATCTAATATTCTTCCCTTAAAAATCATTTTGGTGGAGGCACCTGGTTCTGAGCCATACAAAACTATTGATTCTAAATCATCAGGATCTCCAGAATAAAACACTGGAGGTGTCACTACTTTAACTCTGAAGTTTGATTGGTTTTGAAAAATGTTTGTAGATAATTCATCCAACGTCGTTGGAGAAGTAAACAAAAACTCAAGAGCTTCTCTATTTGTTGTAATTTCAGCCATATAATAATTAATTTTTTAAATTAAATTTAACCATAAATAATTTAAAGTTCCTGGGTATACTCTTGTGATACAAATGCATCAAGGCTTCCTCCACCTTTACGAGAGCCATTTAGAATGAATATCAACTGATCAATTAATATTTGTTTATGAGCAGAAACACTAATGCCATTTATACCAGAAGGGTCTCCAACCACAGACTTATCATATTTTGTATCATGGACCACGGTGCCACCAGCGGCTTCAATAGCACTAACTAGTTGAGCATGCTGATTAGAAAATCCAGCACCCCACCAATCTTTATAAGTGTTTTGCCACCAAGTTAAATTATAATGCATGGTCATATTGTCAGAAAAGTTTTCAGCAGCATTAGTTAATTCGGGATAAGGAGCAGGATCTGCCAAAACAACTCTTTCGAAATTGCTTGCAGGATAAGTTTTCAAAAAATTACCAACTCCCTTGGCTCCTCCAGACCAGCCTCCCAAGCTCTCACGAACAATATTAAACCCATTGCCTTCTGCCTGTGCTCTTCCTTGAGCTATTAAGGATTCTGGAGATTGATTATACTCTCCAGTGATAATCAAAAAATCTGATCCGTAATACAACTCTGTTCTTACAATAGTATCAATAAAATTAGCACCATACTTATCAGGCGGCTGTCCTCCAAACCAATAAACAGCATGAACATCTGTAACTCTAACATCATCTGCTGGTTGTGATTTGGCAAATAGATCTCTTAAATTTCCAGAGGGTATACTAATAGGTGAACTATTTTTCTTTCTCACTCTTACATATTCAAGAAACTGTAAATCATATTTACTTTTATTACTTCCAGGTTTGGCTCTTGCTAAAACAACATCTCCCTCTTTCAGATCTGTAACATCAGAATCAATACCTGTAAAAACTACAGTTGGATGTAGTGATTTAAGAATATTATTTGCTTCAGGATCTAAAGTATAGGTGCTATTTTCAGGGATGTCTAAGAAGTTAAAATTGGACATATTTTCATCTAATATCCTACCTTTAAACAATCCTTTTGTTATGCCAGCGGTGCCTTGATCGTCATCACCCTCAAAGACAATTGATTCAGGATCCCCCGATTCAGATCCATAAAATGAAACCTCAGAGATTACTTCAACTTCAAAAATTTTGTTATTTTGGAAAGCATCTTTTTTTTGCTCAACCACTCTAGATGGCAAAGTTAATAATTTTTCTAGCGCTTCTCTAGGTGTGGTAATATCACTAGACATCTTAGTCTTTACTGGCACCTTGAATCATATCAAAAAGATTATCCTTGTCGTTGTCCGATAGTTCAAAGCTTTGAGATTGGTCCTTTTGGCGAAGACCAATAATTTTCACTAACTGTTCATTTGATCTTTGCATGGTTTCAATATGTTTTGCTGCGACTGGGCTTAGGTATTTGTTATTATCTGCATCAACAGCGATTTGGTTTGCAATTTCATTTAAAAATTCCCTCGCAACCTTACGGTCATCACGAATATTACCCAGTGCTTCATCAATTAAATCATCTAAATCTTTACTCATATTTGTCCGTTTTCCCAGTCATTTCTAAAACCATAATACCTTTTGCGAAACTTTTTCAAAGAATTTACAATTTGTTTAGTATTAAGGTCGGTTATCTCTCTTAGATATAGATAAATAGCTTTTTTATTAAAAATTTCAATTTCTTCTTTTGATTCAAAAAGGATAGTAATCGCTTTGTAAACCTTTAGATCGTTCTCTTTCATTTGAGTTTCGTCCCAAGATTTTAATTCTGTATAAAATGAATCCCAAAATTCTTTCTGTGTTCTTTCTGAGACGTAGGATTGAGTGGTTGATAAAAATTCCTCCTCGTATCTTTTCGGAACATTATCTAAATCAACTTCACGGCTGTTACGTTTTTGTTGTTGTTTTACTCTATGAATAAACCAATTTTTTGTAATCACAGAAAAATATGAAAAAGCTTTTGAGCCTTTATTTGGATCATACTTATCTAAGATCGTAACCAGCCACACCTTGCATTCATCACGCAATGAATCACAATTTGGCAACGTTGTAAACTTATAAGTAAAAACAATCTTATCAACCATTTCGTTAAAAGCAGGTTGTATAAATTCTATGTATAGTCTAGTGCGTTTACTTTTACTTCTAGTGGCAGCATAATCAATTATTGCCTGTTCGTGAACACTGGTAAAATAATGATTACTATTCTTGCGGCGCCGAGTTCTCTTCTTCGTCAATTTCTTCGTCCTCTGTTTCTATTTGAGGCAGTTCAGTTAAAGAATAAATGTATTCAAACGTTTCAAGTTGTTCATTAAAAGAAACAGCATGATCCATAAGATTTTGCAACACTGTGTCGCCATAAAACATCTCTAATTCGTAAACTGCCTTAACGTGTTTTGCAAAAGCATCAACCATAATTTGTAAATCACCTAATTCTTCAGAAACTGACAATAGTCTCGCAACTGCTCCACGGGCGTAAATAATTATTACAATATTAAAAACTAACGATAGTAATAAAATTGCCGATAAAATAATTTCAAGACGGCTCATATGTTTCGTTCCTTGCTTTTTTCTTTTGTTCTTCTAGAATTTTTTTATTTTCTTCAATATATTCTTTTGTAATCTGGCCAACTGCCTGATCTGAAGGGCTGGTTTTCTTTGTTTTTAAATACAAAGATCCCACCACTTTCTGTAAAGAATTGGTAGACAAACAAACACCGCAATTTAAAGATGGTTTTTCGTCATACGAATGAAATGTGATTTTTTCATCACCACATTCATTACAACGATATCGATACCTAGGCATTATCCAGCCAAATTTTTTAGTTCTTGTTCGGTTACTTCGCTATCATCAGAAAATCTAACTGTTGGTGGGTTTGTTACAACAAGCCCGTCAGCGCTTTCTGCTAGCTCAAAACCACTAAGAATTGGAACAATGTCCATTTGGTTTAGTAAAGACTCTTGCAAAGCCATCATAATGGCACCTAAAGCTTGATTTGAAAGCTTCATTTTTTCTACATTGTCGTTCATATCAATCTCCTTTTTTTTCTTTGTTATAACGCTTTAAATCCTCTTCATACATCATCTTAGCTAAGGATTTAAAATCAATTTTTGTTTTCCAATTTAATTTTTCTCTGGCCTTTGTGCTATCACCCAATAGTAAAGGCACTTCATGGGGTCTGTATAGCCTTTCGTCAATCTCAACATACTCATCAATAGAAAGCCCTGCAATGTTAAAAACTTCTTCTAAAAACTCTCTAACTGTGTGAGTCTCTCCCGTGGCAATAACATAATCATCCGGAGTATCTTGTTGTAGCATTAGCCACATGGCTTCCACATAATCACCAGCAAAGCCCCAATCTCTTTTTGCATCTAAGTTTCCTAAGTACAACTTATCCTGCAATCCTAATTTAATTCTAGCGGCTGCTCTTGTAATCTTTCTTGTTACAAAAGTCTCCCCTCTTCTGGGTGATTCATGGTTAAATAGAATACCAGAGGATGCATGCATGTTGTATCCAATTCTATAATTTCTAACTAAATGATGCGCGTAAACTTTAGCGCATGCATAAGGCGAAGCTGGCATCAAAGAAGTCTCCTCACTCTGAGGATGCTCTGGGTTGTCTCCAAACATTTCTGATGAAGATGCTTGGTAAAAACGAACATTTGGTACAATGTGGCGCGCTGCCTCTAGCAGTCGAAGAGTACCCATTACAATTGTATCTGTTGTACTTTCTGGAACCTCAAAAGAAACTCTTACATGCGATTGTGCTGCAAGATTATAGATTTCATCTGGTTTATATTCATTAAGAAGTTTCCACATGCAACCTGTGTCATTTAAATCAAAATACCTAAGTTCAAAATTTTCGTGACCAAAAATATGATCAATTCTTTCAGTGCAAATTGTGGAGGTTCTTCTTTTTAATCCTACGACTTTGTATCCTTTATCTAAAAGAAACTCAGACAGGTAAGAGCCATCTTGACCAGTTACTCCTGTTACTAACGCAGTTTTCAATTAACACCTCTTATATTTGGATAATTTTCATTAAACCATTGACATGTATCAATTAGTGCTTTTTTAAATTCAGTGTAGTTTTCAGATTTCCATCCCAGATCTAGTAGTTTAGAATTATCTGAAGGTTTGCGGAATTGTCCCATGGGCTTATCAGTATTCCATTTAATGTTACCGTTAAATTTAATAACCTCAGCGATTGACTCTGCAACTTCCTTAATTGATATTTCATGAGTGTTTCCAATATTAATTGGATTTTTTCCATCATAATTTTCAAGCAAGAAAAGAAGTATGTTTGCAAGATCTTTTGAATACGTAAATTCTCTCAATGGGGAACCATCGCCCCACAAAACAACATCATCATTATTTAACTTAGCCTCGTGCATCTTTCTGATTATCGCTGGAATAACATGTGAATTTTCCAAATCAAAATAATCATGCTCACCAAATAAGTTGTTGGGGATCGCTGTTATAAAATTACATCCATACTGTTGCCTATAAGCTCTAGACTGTACATCCAACATTCTTTTGGCATACGCATATCCAAAATTACTATGATGGGGAGGCCCTTCGTTTATCTGCTCTTCTGTCAAGGGATATCTAGCACTATCGGGGTAAACACATGTGGATAGCAAAGACACCACCTTTTTAACACCATGATTTTTTGCAGCGTCTAAGACATTGTGGTTTATTTGTAGATTGTCGGAGAAAAAGTCACCAATAAAATCAGTATTTGCTTTTACACCTCCAACACGGGCGGCTAGATGTATAATAGCGTCTGGATTATAATTCTTCAATGTTTGAAGAAAAAGCTCTTGATTTAGAAGATTGCAATCTTTTGATCCTATAAAAATCAATTCATGGCTTGTGTTTACATGCTTAAATGCATTACCTATCATGCCAGTGCCGCCGGTAATTAATACTCTCTTACTCATCGCCAAAATATTCCCTTGCGTTAATTGCTCTATCACAGATGAACAAATCATAATAGGGCTTACCTAACATCAATTCGTGATATTTTACTCCCCACTCGTCCAACTGTTTAACAGTTAAATCTGTCCAATCTATACCGGATGTTGTCCCTCTCGCGGTCCAATATACAATACTGTGCCCTTTATCATACAACTCATTAATCTTTTTAATATTATCATACAACGGTGTGGCTGCAGCATACTCGCCATGTGTGTTTGTACAAATAGTTCCATCAATATCAACAAAATAACGCATTAGTCTCCCTTAACAATTCTATGACTATCACTATCAAAATGCTGTGTAGAAAATTCAAACAATTCAGAATCTTCAATAGCCAACATTTGATGTCTTAAGCCTCTGTAAACGTGAAAGTTATCTCCTGGGTTTAATATCAAAGAATTTGCCTTTTCCAGATCATCATCATCTGAATAATAAACAATCATTTTGCCAGACTGAAGATAGAAAACTTCATCTTTTAATTTATGAAAATGCCAAGAGCAGCGCTTGTCTTTATTAAAAAATAGAAGTTTGCCGCAATACTCTTCGCAATTTACAATCCATCGCTCCCAGCCCCAGCCTTTATCAACATGTTTCATATTCATTTGTTCGGCTCCAGCTTCTTCAGCCAATGATCAATCATATCATCCATCAAAGTTTCGAAAGAATATTTCGGCTTCCATCCTAAAATCTCTCTGGCCTTAGAAGAATCTCCTTTAAGATATCTTAGCTCTTCCGGTCTCATAAACTTCGGATTTTGAATAATGTAATCTTCATAATTTAAATCTAGTTTAGTAAAGACATACTTGCACAGATCTCTAACTGAATTTGTTTCTCCTGTTGCAACAATAAATTCGTCTGGTGTGTCGTGGTTAACGATCATGTGCATAGCTCTAATATAATCCTTAGAGTGTCCCCAGTCACGATATGAATCTAGATTACCTAATTCTAATTTATCTTTAATTCCATATTTTATCTCAACGGCAGTTTTAACAACTTTATTAGTAACAAAGTTTGAGCCTCGGCGCGGAGACTCATGATTAAACAAAATACCATTGCACGCATGAAGCCCATATGCGTGTCTGTAGTGTCTAACTAAATTATAAGCTAGTAATTTAGCGCAACCATATGGGCTGACGGGGTTCATGGGTGTTGTCAATCTTTGAACGCCATCCTCATCAACAGAATTTCCAAACATCTCGGAGGAGCTAGCTTGATAAAACTTTGCCTCTGGAGCAAACATACGATATGTTTCAAGTAAGTTTAAAACCCCAACACCATTTGTTTGAATTGTAAAAGAAGGAACATCAAAGCTAATTCTAACATGACTCATGGCGGCTAGATTGTAAATTTCATCAGGCTTAACATCCAGCATAACCTTAACTATAGATGGCTGATCTAACATATCGCCATAATAAGTTTTAATATTGCCATTTAAATGTTTAATTCTACTATCTTGGTTCTCAGACACCGAAGATCTTCTAATAATACCATGAACTTCGTAGCCAAGATCTAATAAATACTCAGCCAAATAGCTTCCATCTTGTCCAGAAATACCTGTTATTAGTGCTTTCTTTGACATTTTTTCTCCTAAATTAGTTCAAAACACCAGATGCTTTCAAAAGCTCTGGGTAGACAAATATTTGTTCCTTTGGCAGGTTTTTAACTTTTTCATGATAAACGTTATCCCTGTGAAAACAAGAATTTCTAACGTAATAAACATTGCTATAAACAGGAATATTTGAGATTCTACCAACAGAAACGGCGTCGATACGATTTAAAAAGTCTGTATCTTCAATTCCTTCAGGACACTCACTAGCAATCTTCCATTTTCCAGATCTTTCAATTACGCTTTTTAGATGCCCCACATTGGACATATCTCTAGGATTTGAATAAAGAAGATCGTGCTTAACATTATTTTCAGGATCCAGGTCTTTATAGAAATCTCTGGCAATTATCTTCTGTACCGTATTGTTACCTCTTCCAATACGTATTTCATGCGTCATGAGATATACAATATCATTTTTACCATTAGAAAGATTATTATGCAACAAACCTAAATGATTTGGCATAACAATATTATCATCATTACAATAGCAGATTATATCAGATTGAGAATTTTCAATCGCCAAATTTTGACCTCGTGAGCCTTGATTTGGTACATGGGGTCCCTCATTTTCAAAGAATCTTATTCTTTTATCCTCTTTAAACATGTCGTAAACTTGGCGAGCTTTAGGGCAATGATCTGAAACTATAATGTGCTCATAGTCTTTAAAAGTTGACTGTTGAACCGCAGTTATGCATCTTGCCAATAAATCTGGACGATAATAAGTTGCTGTTACAATGGTTATCTTTGGTTTCATATCTTAATCTCTAAAAACATTCATATTTGTTAAATCAGGCCAGTCGGTGATTACCCACTTTTTAGGTTCCGTTTCGATGGCTTTTTGCATTTTTTCTAAACCTAATTGTGCCGTCTCTGGTGTCATATAATAATGGTAACCAATCGTTTGAATATTTTGTTCTCTCCATGGAACATCAGGGTTTCTACCATCATAAGACATTTTTTTAAGTGCGCTATAAGCATCCGGATTATCAGTTAATATCATCCCGCCGCGGCCCAAACTTAAATGTTTTCGAAACTGAAAACTTAGACACATCAAAGTTCCAGGAATATATGAATTTTTTCTCCAAAGAACTGCAGCGTCGATGACGTTAGTATCTCCCAGAAAATAGTAATCAGACCAGTTTTCGTCTTTCCACTTAAGCTCTATTCCTAATTTACTAGCTAAAAAAGGAATAGAAATATAAGTTCTTTTTGGCACAGTTATTGATTTTACTTCATTATATCGTAAACACAATTCAACACCATGAGTGCAACAATCCACAGCAATTGCGTATGGGGAGCCAAAATAATCTGCAATTGCTTTTTCAAACTTATTTACAACGACAAAACTCATTTTACGCACTCAACGTTTAAACTTACTAATGTTCCATTTTCTTTGTCCATGTGGGGTATATAAGCCTGTGAGTGGTCGTCAAACTGAGCATGCTCTGTTGTGCGCCAGTCATATATAATTATGTCATGAAAACCTGCTTTTGTTAAGAGGTTTTTCATGCTTTCAAAATCATAAACTGTTTTATGATAAATTGTATCATCTCCCATATTCATTTTTCCGTATAATGGACCTAGCATTTGTTTTAGTGTAATTTCGCCATTCACATACATCTTACTCATCGAGCCAAAATCTGGAACTGCTATTCTTAGAGTAGCACCATCTTTTAGAACCCTTTTCCATTCTTTAAAAACCTCAAGAATCTCCTCTCTATCAAAGTATTCAATTACATGAGAAGCGTAAATTAAGTCTACTGTGTTATCTTCGATAAAGGACAGTTCTGTTATAGAATGATGCTTTAAGTGATCATAATCTCCACCATCAATATGAATCCAATCGTCTCCAAAATTTCTCCAGCCGCAGCCCATATTTATTTTAATCACTAGATAAACTCCTTATCAAATTCTATGCCCAAATAAGGACCTGTTTTGTACTCATATACCAAAGTATTATTTTCCATAATTTCATAGGTATGTCCACCATACAAAGTAATGCTACAATCTCCGGCATTCAATATCTCTTCTGAGATAATAGAGTCATCTAGGTCATAAAGGATTGCCTTAACTTTCCCAGTAATCACAACCCAAGATTCTTGTGCAATTTTTGTTTCTTTGGGGCACAGTATATGCTTATGAGGCTTAAAGGTTTTTCCTTTTTGTAGTCTCATGGCAGCAAGTTGGAGATACTCCTCATCTTCAATTACATTAACTCTCTCTGATTGTATTTCTTCTTTTCTTACAATCATGTGTAAAAGTTTATTATCCTCAACATTAGAATAAATTTTCTTTATCTTATTCATTTAAATCCTCTAGCTTTTTCGGTCCATCAGTAATCTTCCAATTGATTAAATGCTTTTGTATTGATTTTTTGTAAATGCTGTGATATTTTCTTACAAAAGGTGCTGGATCTGCTGGGGGTCTTGGAAACCCATATTTGTTAGGCCAGTGTTGATTATGGCTATGTGCTCTATGATATGTGTCAACATGAAAAGTTGAGTCAGAGGTTATAGACCTTGTAATTCCAAATTTAGTTTTTTCTCTGTATAAGTCTGCCATTTCTAAAGATGGTATAGTGATTGATGGAATACCGTTAATTGCCATTTGGTGACAGGCATCATCCATCCAATTATAAAGCATAAAGTTTCTATCAACTTTAACATACTTCTTATACAAATCAATATTGAAGAGAGCACCGTTGTCTTGTGGAACCTCTACTATAAAATATTCTGACTCACCATATGAGGGTGGTAAATTTTTATAATTACAACCATACTCTGGCTTTCTAATGTCCGCCATTAAACACCCTCTGCCGTAAACAGCAACTCCAATAGCTGGTGTGTTATAATCGCAAAACCCAATTGAACCCACTTTTTCTTTAAATACTGGATTTCTATCCAGCTTTTCCTCTAGATTAACCATAAAATCATCGCCAATCATGTGACAATCATGAGAGTACCACAAGATCCACTCAACATCTAAATTGTTTTTCTCTATATAATCAATGCACAATTCCATTGTTCGAGTTGCACAAAAAATATCAGGATCATTATAATCAACTTTGATATCAATTACATTATATTTATCAAAAACCCTCTTTGCAATTTCCTTTTGCTCGGGCAAATGAGAATTCAAGTCAATGTTAAAGATATAATAATTTGAAAAATCTACCGTTGTATGCTTAAAGAATATATCCTCAAATAAGTTATAATTATTTCTACTATTAAACAATAGCGCTACTTTGCCTTTTTTCATTTTACATCCTTGAACATTTTACTTATTAGCTCTGCGGGGACCCTCTCGCCCTTTATAGATATAATCTTTGATAATCCATCATACTGTAAATGATTCATTACCTCTTGTGCTGCTTTTTCTATAGAAAGAAGTTCTATTACCCCGTAAGGCTCCACAACACCATCCTTTAGAAGCTTTAGTATCCCCTTGCTTCCTATTAAATTAGGTAACCTTAAAACTAAAGAGTTTTCACATAGTTTTAATAAATGTGCTTCAGCCATCTGTTTAAAGTAAACATAATAATTGTTATTCTCAGAAATAGTTGAGATTAAAACAACTCTATCATTTGCATGCTTTTCAATGAATCTTTCAAATTTTAAATATTCATTTTTTTGCGTTTCGTAATCTTTAGATAACCAATTCCAAGTATGATATACATATATATCTTTCTCTATAATTTTAACGCTATACAGTATTTCTTTTAATTTTTCGCCTAATTGACCACGGCCATTAACAAGCCTGATCATATAAATTCCGGGTGCTTTATCTTTTTAATAGTTTCTTGTTGTTCTCTTAGAAGAGATTTGATATAAGATCTTTTCTCTGCGGGACCTAAACTACCCATGTGCTCGGCGATAGACCATATTGCCTTATTACTTTCATGAGGCTTACATAGTTTGGTACAATTTGAGAAACACTCAACGTTCTCAATCTGGTTCATAACCTTGCGTCTAGACTGCATATCATTCCAAATCTCTTTAAAAGACTTGCCATCATAAAGACAACCATAACTATATTGCTTCCACCCTCTGTGATTAGTACACACATAGATATGCCCATCAGCACCTACACATGGGGAAATCTGAGAGCCTAAACATCTTTTGTAGTTTCTACCAAAGTTTTCTCTATCTGTAGCCAGATCTTCTAGCTTATATCCATTAATTTGGAATTTATCTCCTAGAATCTTCTCTGCCTCTTCCAGCATTGGTCCAACTTTATCTCTCCAAAACTCCAAATCTCTTTGTTGTCCCCCATCCTCTCTGATTATGATTTCTGGCTTATACTGGCAGTATGTTAAATCAAAATCTTTAAAGAAATTAGCAAAATCAATTATTTCATGATATGTGTCAGGAGATATAACGTACCCAACACCAATATCAATTTTGTTACCTTTGGATTTATTCACCTCAATTAGTTTGGTTAAATTCTCTACCATACGGTCCCAGTCTTGACGACCTTTTGCTCTTCTAATTTTGTTGTAGCTCTCCTTTGTTCCACTATCAACTGAGATTCTAATCCACGTCATGTTATCAACCAGTGTTTCAAACATATCCCATTTATCAAAAAGCGTGCCGTTTGTAAACATTCCCATCTTAATACCATGCGAGCCACAATAAGCAATAGCCTCTTTCAAGTGCTTATTTAAGGTCGGTTCGCCACCACCAGTCCAATTAACTGCGCGGACATTCATATCTACAAAATCCTCACACAGTTTCATCAACATATCTCTTGGCATTAAAGCTCTGGAAAAAGTTTCTGTGCCCTTGTATTTATCAAAATGAATATAAGAAGACAAGCAAAAATTACACGCATGATTACACGCATTACTTGGATCCACCTCAATTAAAACAGGGGATGTGTTACCGTTCTCGATAAAATCTACAACCCTGTCAGCATTCGCAATTATTTTTGATTGTGGGTTGAAGATTTTTGATTTTTTAGAATATAGCTCTTTCATAACTTCCTTTAATAACACTACTTGCGAACTAATCCTTTCGCTGCATGAACTGCATACATTAAGTCTGGATTAATTGTGTGCGTGAAATAACAATGCATACAATCTTTAACTCTTCCATCTATTTGACCTACAGAAGTAAATTGATGTTTTGGAAATGGAATAATCGGAACTCCCAAATCATAGGAAAAATGTTTAGCAAAAGTCACATCGTCTGAAATGGTCGCTGATGCGTAGGGGCTACGCACAGGTTGAATTATATTTCTTCTCATTACTAGAGATTCAATTAAATTCCTACTAGCAATAAATCCTGCCCCTGAAGCAAATTTAATTAATGGAGGTTGAGATGTGTTATGCTTGTTGTTGTATGTTCCTATTGAGCCGGCATAAACATTATCCCTAACACCTATCCCTTCAAGGAACTTCTTAAACAGACGCAAATCAATATAACTCCCTGCGCTTGGTCTAATGAGATAATCAAAGTCCTCGTTTTCGATAAGCCACTCAAAACCATCCACAGTTTTATAATAAAGGTTTTCTCTACCCTCCGGAGTATCAGAATAAATGCAATCATCAATTGCAAAAGCTTTTCTCTTTGTCTCTACATCAACAGGAAGTGCTCCGTCTCCGGCGCCCCCATTTGGCCAATATCTTTCTTTTGAGTTTATAATTTCTGAGTTTTCTGGAAAGTTAATCCCATCTCGGTGTCCATAAATGAAGAAATTCTTAACCCCCTCAACTTCCTCAGCAGCCCAAGTTTCCCTAATTGCATTAATCATATGCGTGTAAGGACGTGATCTGCCATCTTTTTGACATCTTGAGCAAATACAAATCTCATCATTAGCCAATGTTAATGTTACAATTTTCATAATTATTTTGTTCCTATATTTAAGTTTGTAAAAAACATTTTAAATAAATTTATGTTTTCTATGTTTCCTAAATCAAATTTTACCAATGTTTTAAAATAAGACAGATCTTGAAAATATTCCATACAAGGTCCAAGATATAACTCATTTTTATAAAACTTGTTTTCTCTCATCGCCCAGTTTACACAATCAATTATATTTCTAGCACTGGTAAAATAAAACACTCCTGCCGAAGCATAATGACTAATCTTTTCTTTTTCTTTAATCTGATTTACTTTTTTATTGTTTATTTCCAAATCAAAAAAACAAGACGAACTTCCATCATTAAAATATAATCCAACTGAATTCTTATTGAGATCGACTTTATTGATGTCAAAAAACAAAAACTGATCAGAATTTATTACAAACGTTTTGTCCTTTAGGATAGTATCGTCCAATCCCTCTATAGCTGTCTTTACAGTTAAAGCTTGTCCGGGTGGCGTTTCACTTAAAGCAATGTTGATTGTTTTATTGCTTAAGCCCAAATCCTCAAAAACTTGCTTTATGTTTTTTTCTATGGAGAAATTTGAATATTGATACTCAGATGCTATAAAAATAAATGTGTCTTTTGGATCTATTAAAGATTTAAGACCAGTAACGCATAATTTAAATATGCTGTAATTAGGCAATATTTCTATTTGGGGCTTATAATTTCCTAATTTTTTTGTTCGAGTGCCAAAGCCGGCCATGGGAAAAATCCAATTCATTTCACAAACCTTTGATCGTCAAAAGTTTTAAAAAACGAGTTATCTCCAAAAAGAGCCCACAAGTAATACATGTTTGAGGAGGGACTTGCAACAACTGGATGGTATCCTTTCTCTATTTTAATTTCTTGGTTATTAGTGACAATGTGTGCTGCTGCATCTTCAATATTTTGCTCATACAACAACTGAATACCAAAACCAGATGGTTCTTTAAATTTATAAATGTAAACTTCTTCTTGTTTGGATTCTTGATTTTCCACAAAACGATCATGCTTATGTGGAGGCCAACTTGACCAGTTTCCTGATTTCTTAAAAGTTTCACCAATAATTAAATTTTTTACTCCGTTTTTATTACTGATAATGGTTACAACCTTTCTATGAAAATTATCCTCACCTGCAGAACCAACATTAAACTCTTTTGTGTCTAAAAAGGATATGGGCACAAAAACGTCTGATGGAGCCTCTATTAGACATATTTCTGCTTTTTCAGGAACGTCTATTTCACAAATTCCGTTATTGGCAGTATAAAAACCCTGAGCGCTTTCAGTAAAAACACTAAATCTTGAAAGAAAATCATTTTCAATACCAAAACCACCAGAAAGAATAATAACCACCACCTCTTTACCAGAAGTATCGATGGTATACTTTTCCTTCTTTAGCTCTAGTCTTTCTATTTTTCCTTTATTTGGGAAAGTAACCAATTTGTGTAACCTTTTTTGTGTGAGTGAACACCAGACTCATCTAACCCTATATTTTGAATTAAATTGTGTTCTGGGAATATTGAATTAGTATTATTCTTATACTGATTGGCCAACCAACTTAAAGACCATATAGAATTTTCAACATTGTTGCTTTCTAAAAAATACCTTAAATCATCATCTAGATTGGATATTTCTAGTATTTCATCTTTAGATAGCTGTTGATAATTCCACTTATTTGACCATGTTGCCCAGCCCCATGGATTAAACCTACATTTTGTAATAGTGCCACATACAGTTGATATATTTTTGTTATCTTTGTGTTTTGTCAGCGAATCACTCATATATTCAAAAAAACCATGCATGGGTAAGCAATCATCTTCTAATAAAATAATATGCTCATTATCTTCCAATTCCTCTTTTATTGTTGTCAATACAGATCTAACCAGTCCATAGTTTTCTTGCCTTCTTCTCAAGTCGTAACTAATTTTTAAACTGTCAAGAATCTCAATCATTTCCTGCTGTCTCTTTGATACTAAATCATTTTCAGGGAAATCCATAACCACCTTTATGTGGTTTAGTTTTTTTTCACATTCCCTAATCACTCTTTCAAATGTATCAACTCTAGAATATGCAAGAATTACAACGTTTAAGTCTCCATGGGTTAACATACTTTTCCAAATACATAAGTCTTCTTTTTTATCATAATATCTGTAAATTCTGATATGTAATTAAGATATTCATCAGTCACGTCAAAATTAGAATAATCAATCCATTCATTTTTTAGAATTCGTGAATAGTTTTTTATTTGTTGTAAAGGAATGTCCAAGAGACCCTCCTTAGAAAAAGATTGAAAAAAGTGACTTTTGCCAACAGTAAAGTTTTTTATTATCTGTTCACCTATATTATAGCTCACTTTTATATCACTGTTAAGTGTATAATTAAAATTTTGTCTTTGGTCTATCGTAGGGTTATATCCTCTAGCCTGCATGTTGTTCTTGTTACACAAATTAATTAATTGTTGCATTGCGGTGGAAGTGCTGCTACCATACATTCTTTGTCCGGATAAGTCATAATTGTAATCATACTGCTCAATGTTATATCCCTCACAGATCCCAACTATTGCTCTACCAAACTTTGTCAAACAATCATCAATTTTTGATATTACAGCATCAGTTCCTCTTTGATCTTCTGGCAACAGGAGGATTATTGGTGATTTGCGATCCGGATCATACATCCTCATAGAGCCAACAATAAACCCTGTTTCTCTTCCAAAAGTCTGTGCAACCAAGACTTTATCGTGCGAAAAAGCACCTTTATTTTCATTATCAAGCATATGCATCTTATGATACCAATAATTTACACAACTTGGAAAACCGGGAGTAAACCACAAATCTTTAAACGATTGATCCCCTAGATCATTATCAACGGTCTTAGGGGCTGCAGCCATTTGAATGTCATCTATAAAAGATGATATTGATTTTGTTTGCTTAATCGTTCCGTTGCCTCCAATATTCACAAAATATTTAATATCGTATTTTTTAAAATACTCACAAAGAATTCTAGCATCTTCTTCGTTAAAGATCTTTGTTCTAGTCGTGCCAATAGAGGCAGAGCCAGGACTTAATTTTAATACCTCTAGCTCCTCTTTGGTGATATTAGTTAGATCAATAATGCCATCAGACATAAAACCTAATATACCAGGAAAACCAGCATATATTTTATTAATTTTATTTGATTTTTGTGATTCAGAGATGATTCCCGCTAATGTAGCATTGATAACAGATGTTGTACCACCGGACATTGTTACCAGAAGATTACTCATACGCCAAATTTCTCCCAAGTTTCTTTGTTTTTTTGTATAGAGTTGTATATCGATATTGCGAACTCATCTTTATAGTGTCCATTGACAACCCTATCCACAAAAATATCATCATACACCCTATATTGTGGATATAACCCCATTTTTGGAGTTTTGCCAGTTATAGTATTATAATTGTGCCGGAAGTCATTATAATTCACTATTGAGAGTGGCCAGCGTGCCATATCACCGCGTTTAAAAAAGCAAGTGCCCAATGGTCCCGTTTTAAAATATTTGTAGAAAATATAGTAGTTATAAGCCCATGCATCAATATAATCTTTATTATTTGTGTGTTCCTCTTTAAACATTAATGTCCAAGGATCTGGAACATCAAGTTTAATAAGATCGCGCAGGGTTCTATTCTTTTCAATAAACACAGGCATCAACATCATACCATCGTGACTAATATAATTGTTAGCTGATATATTATCAATAATGTATTCGTAATTGATAAGTTTATTTAAGTCTTTTTTGTATCCTGCAAAGGATGTATCAGCGGGGCTAAATAATTCTTGTATATTATAAAACCCAACCCATACTTTATGCCCAATTACACCGTTTTCTACAGGTTCAAAGTAATCCGGATTAGTAATATTTCTTAATAAAGTGTCATCAAAATCTAAATCCCAACGTAATTTAAGTACAATGTCATTATCAGAAAAATCTTGAAGTGATCTCTCTACATTGTATATTTGCCTTTGGCGACCTGGGATCCCTCTAACGTGCAGGCAAGGCTCTTCTATTTCTACAATCTTAACGCCGTATTTGCTAATTTCATCAACAGCATGCCCCTTCCACACATACCAGTATATATTGTCAATGCCATTGTCTCTAATCTTTTTTATTCTCTCAAGAAATGTCATGTTTGTAATATCAGGACTATATCGATAGAGACCAGTAAAGACAGCATTTACCATACTGTTCTACCTCCATCAATTACAAGATTAGCCCCTGTCATATATTTACTAGCGTCTGAACAGAGAAATAAAATAGCCCCTTTATAATCATCAACGTTAGCCATTCTTTTCATCGGTATTAAGTTTGTTAACCTTTCAACAAACTCAGGATCTTGATTTGTATAAACTCCTGCCGGACTTAGTGTATTAACTCTTATATTATCCTCTGCAAAGTATGTTGAGAGATATTTTGTTAAACCATTAATTGCATGCTTAGTCACACTATAATCAACAGGCTTAACATCTCCGTCATAAATCCTTTGATCGGGAGCAATAATTCCAAGATCTGAAGCTATATTTAAAATAACTCCGTGTACATTATCTTTTATCATCTTGTTAATGAAAACTTGACTACACAGAAAAGCTCCAGTTACATTAACGTTTATTCCAGCATTCCATCTTTCTAGAGAAAAATCTTCAAATCTATTATCACCTTTCTGCACCATCTTTGGATTAAGTGCTGCGTTGTTTATCAAAATATCGACTTTTTCTAAATTATTAGCAACATTTTCAATACTCTGCTTATTGGTAACATCCATATAAACACAATCAGGATGTTCTACAATGTCTGTTAATACAACATTCCCTCCAGCTTCCCTAATTGCTTCCGCATGTTTTTTTCCCAACAGACCAGCACCCCCTGTTATTACAGCGGTTTTACCCGTTAGATCAAACAATTTGCTCATATATTCCCTCAAAAATTTTTTTATGTCTTAAGATTGTTTGCTTCTCTTGCCCTGTAGTGGAGCGGGCTGTTTGCAAAATATAGTTACCTTTATAATTATAAGATTTTAAAAGTCGAAAAATTAATTCAAAATCCGTATCTCCGGTTAAAGGTTCAACTGTCTTTGAATCAAAAGTTCTATCTTTTAAATGGACATTGTTAATCTTACCAAAAAAAGAATTAATATATTCTACGTGATCTAAACCAAAAGAAGTAATATTGCCAGTGTCATATGTAACATAAAAATTGTTACACAATGAAACAATCTCCTTAAGTTCTTCAATTCCCAACTCCGCTTCAAAAGAAAAGTTAATTTCTGGAAATTCACTTCCTATTCTTTGAATAATCTTAGAAAACCTTTTTCTTTTGGAGTCTTCACACATGCTACTATCTTCTAACAAAGGTATGGTAATATTCCTAATGGAAGTTCTAGACATTAAAACCTTACACAAAGATCCCAAATTCAAATCCACATAATTATCTAGAATAATTCTTCTATCAACCATAGTATCCAAACAGATCGATGTGACAGGATATCGATCTACCTGTTCTGGTCTATTGTATATTGGGTTGTTTAGTGCTCTTCCGGGAGTGACAAGCCACTCTACACCACAGAGACCACACTCTTTTAAGGTTTCAAACTCTGCCTCCCAATCCTCTGGAAACTCTTGAATGTGCCCATTGGTTGGTTTTGAAAGGCGCCCTTGTAATAATCCTATATTCATTGGACAAAAACCCTATTTAATCTAATTTCTTCAGATATCATATTTCCATCTAATGAAGAGCTATAAACAATATATTCTGCAAGCTCATCAGGCTCCATGAAGGTATCAAAGTCTTGTCCTAGCTCCTCTACCTTTCTACCCATTTCTGTTTTAATCGATCCTGGCGATACACATATAACTCTTACGTTATCACCTTTCAATTCTTTATACAAAGATCTGGAAAGACCCAATAAAGCGTGCTTGGATGCACAATAAACAGAGGTCATGGGAGAGCCTCCATACGCAGAAGAGGAGGCAATATTAATAATCCTACCCCATTTGTTTTTAACCATGCCTTTCGAAAGCTCTTTTGTTAAAACAAAAGGCGCAGTTAAGTTAATATCAATACATTCTTGGTATTCCTGAATTGTTGTTTCTGATAATTTATTAACTGGAAACACCCCCGCGCAGTTAACCAATACATCAATATCGCAATCTTTCACTTCATTTATCATTTTCATTATAGAGTCAATATTTGATAAATCACAAACAATTGTCTCTATCTCTGTATTTTGATAAACTTTAGCCATTGAATTCTTAAGGTCGTTTAATTTTTCAGTATTTCTGCCTACCAAAAACAAATTACATCCAACCTTGGCATATTCTTTAGCTAAAGACATACCCAAGCCTCGGGAAGCCCCAGTTATAAGAACATTCCTGTTATACAATGTCATTTACTTTCCTAAGCTTCTTTGCGATGGGCACTTCTGTATCGTAAACAACCTTAATTCCGTCTCCTCTCATACTTACCATCTTATTAATAGCATCCACCATGCCGTTGACATTCTCAATAGAGGCGGGCTGATCAGAGCCATACATTGTTCTATCCAATGTAATGTGAAACTCCACACATTCTGCGCCGAGGGCGGCTGCACCAACACATGCATCCAGTCCGTTATAGTGATTAGAGAAGCCAACCCTAAGATCTGGATAAGATTCCTGCAGCGTGTTAATATAACGAAGATTAACTTCTTCAGGCTTGGTGGGGTAAGTGCTGGTGCATGCCAAGACATACTCTACATTATCAAGAATATTAATCGCTGCATCTACCTCCTCTGGTGTACACATACCAACAGAAAGAATAACAGGCTTTCCTGTCTCATTAAGCTTTTGTAGAAATGCCTTATCCGTTGCAAGGGCTGAGGCAACCTTATGATATCTTACGTTGCAGTGTTCCTCGATAACGTCTACGCTGTTTTTGTCCCAACATGATACAATAAAATCCATATCTAAAGATCTAGTATATTCTTCAATGTTTTGATATTGCTCAACACTAAACTCCAAGCCTTCCTTCTGTTGGCGATTTGTGGTTCCCCATGGGCTCTCTCGATACTTATCTAGCTCCTCAGCGGTGTATACCAAGTCAATAGTTCTCTTTTGAAACTTAACCGCATTACATCCGGCTTGTGCAGCCCTTCTAATTAACTCGCGTGCTAAATCAAGACTACCGTTGTGATTAATACCAATCTCTGCAATGATGTACATGCTCATCACTTCTCCTTTTCAAAATATTTAATTGTTTTCCTTAAAGCCATCGCTTTCTCTTTGGCTAAATCAATGCTTCTATAATTTGTTTTAAATTGCATCAATTTTGGCTGTAATGATTCAGCAACAGGGCATAGCCCTCTTTCATAATATACACTTTCATAAATTTCTGGGTATCTTTTTACGAACCTTCTTTCAGCCATTACAGGCTCCAGATAAGGCACACTCCAAGCTCCATAAAAACCATCCCCTCCAAAACTAACGTACTTCTCTCTGAATTGCTCCCAGGAAACACCTAATTCCTCATAGCCATTATACAAAGCACCTAAAGTAAAATAAGAATTTGTTCTATCTTTAGGGGTATGTTGTGCAAAAATAAAATTAGATGAATTCATTTCCTCAATAAACATATTAGCTGTTTTAATTCTTAAATCAACTTTTTCATCCAAATTTTCTAGTTGTGCTAATGCAACCGCTGCATTAAATTCTGGCATTCTATAATTCCACCCTATTTCATCGTGCCTTTTATAGTGAGGATTTTGGTATACGCTTTGGTTTAATTTAATTTGTCCATAGCTAGCTCCCAAATTTTTGTAACCATGTCCAGCAACCTTTCTAGCCATCTGTGCGTAATTTTCATTATTGGTTGTTATAATGCCGCCTTCTCCACAACTCATATGTTTTGAGTTTTCAAGACTCCAACTAGAAACATGCCCAAATGTACCAGCTAGCCTTCCTTTATAAGTGGATAAAAAACATTGAGCATTATCCTCAATGACGGGTATGTTAAACTCGTGAGAGATATTCATAATCTCATCCATATCACAAGGAAGCCCGTACAAAGATACAGTTATAATAGCTTTTGTTTTATCAGTAATTTTTTTTCTAATGTCTTTTGGATCAATATTAAATGTCAAAGGATTAATATCAGCGTAAACAGGAACAGCATTAGCATGTATGGTTGCCGTTGTATCCATTATAACAGTTAAAGCCGGGGAGATTACCTCATCTCCTGCACCGACACCAACAGCCTCAAGCGCAGAATGCAAAGTTGATGTTCCAGAGTTCATAGCGACAGCATATTTTGATTCAAACCGTTCAGCAAATCTACTTTCTAGTTCTTGACACCAAGATCCTGCTGTTGATGACCAGTTTTCTGAATTTAATACTTTTTTTAAATACTGTATTTCATTATTTAAATATTTACTAGGATTTTTCATTATAATATCACACGATTAATCATTTTAATTTGGTTATTTTTCCATTCTTCTTCACGAAACCAATTTATCTGAACTACATCTGGATTACTATTAAGATAATGGAGTATGTTTTCAAAACTCATTTCTTCACACGATATGTTGAAATGGTTAACTACATTTCTAAAGAAAAGTAAATCTTCCTCGTAGTCCAAAGTCATTCTTATGTTTTGTTTTTTGTATTTCTCAGGCACATCTTTAATCTTCTGTGTGCTGAAACGATCTGGAGGGTTGATGAAGTGTGGTCTTATGAATTCAGTGTCTTTGTCTTTTTTTGTTTTGCAAACAACATCCAAAGAGGAATAACTAATTCCATATACATCGTTGTACAAACCCCGACCATCTATAAAGTCTATTGGTGTTAAAGACTCTTTTCCTTGCTTAAGGCATAAATCAGCTAAACCAACATCAAAAAATAAGTCATCTCCGTCTACATTAACAAAAAATTCAACATTATATTTTTGACACGCCCCATGCCAGCGCAGTAGTTTGTCCTCTGAAGATCCTCTAAAGTATTTTATGCCGCTCTTTTCAGCGATTTCACAGAGTATATTATCTTCTTCAAATTCTGTAGTGCAGAGTATGATTTCGTCTGCTTCTGTTGACTTCTTAAGTCTTTCTATTAAATATTGTATTGTAGGGCGCCCACCTAAATCAGCAATTGCTTTTTTAGGCAATCTAGTAGAGTTCATCCTCACCGAGATAAATATGCAATTCACACCACTCCCTACGCTTATAATATAGTATACTATACTATAACAATAAATTTAAGAGTTTTAATTTAAAAAAAGCATATTCATAAAAGAATCAATCATTACATTATTAGGAGTAGTTTTAATCAAATTTGTAAAATAATGTATCTGTCTCATATTTGCGTGATACCCATGACCTCCCTGTATCCCAACAGTTGTTTTTGATAAGTTCTGTTTGTCCCAATGACCATCATAATATAACTCATCGTGATTTGAACCTCCCATGTAAAAAGTGAAACCAGTCACAAGAAGCTCTTTTAGTGGACAGTTAAGAAGCATTATTATGGCACCTAGTCCTGAATTAAACTCAACTCCAATGTCGTGATATACCTTTTTATATTCTTTGACACCAATCCAACTAAAAGGTATATCATGCGAATTCATTTTTTCAAAATTTCTAACAACATTACTAACGTAATCGTCAGACCAACTTAAATAATTTAATTCAGAATGATCAGATTTAATTACAGGGCATGCAACCATCTTTAAGTTTTTAAAGTCCTCTGGGTATGCCTCTGTTTTCCTTACAAGCCCCTCTATCCAAGGGGTCCCTAAATTATGAAACATGATATCGGTTCGGCTGCCATAATGCTTTCTGATTTCTTCTGGGGGGACTAAATCGTTCACTCTACAAATTAGATCAAATTCATCGATCTCAGGTCCTAGTTCGGCATTCTTTAAATATGGTGCAGGTCCGACTATTGCTACTCGCTTGTCTTTGGTAAGTTCTTTTAAATTTTCTGTTACTTCAATACTAATCATTTTTACTTTGCTCTATTGTTTTATTAATTATTTCTTGAATACCTTCCGTTATTCCTATAGTTGGCTTCCAATAATTTAAAATATGATTATTTGGAGTATTCTTTTTATTTTTTTGAAGTGTATCTCTTTCGATTGATGGTTCTATCGCAACATCACCAATTAAAGATGATATAATGCCCGCGATATCCAAAATAGAAATCCACTCAAAACTAGTGATATGGTATTCTAAATCCCTCTCAATATCATCGTATTTTTCACTCAATATGTGTAATGCACGGCTGCAGTCTGTAGCATTCAAGAACTGTCTTTCTTCAGATCCATCAGTAAGCATATCTATTTTGTTATTACTAATAGCTTTTAAAATAAAATCAGTTATAACATGAGCTTTTTCTAAATCTTTCTCGTATCCATAAACATTCCAAAACTTTACTACGATGCCATTTAAACATTCAGTGTATTTTTCACCAATTGATTTACAGAGACCATATGCTGAATAGTCCATATTAGACATTTGACTACTTGCAAAGATAAATTTCTTTTTGTATTTTTTTAATAGTGCAAATGTTTCTTTCATCAAAGAAATGTTATTGTGTAAAAAATCAAAAGTGTTTTGATATTTTTTTAAATATCTTGAACCGCCAACATCGAATGCTAAGAAAAATACAAAATCACATTCAAGCATATAGCTTTGAAGAAGAACATTGTTTGAAAGTCTTAAATCTTCAACTGGTGTTCTAACCAGATCATATTCAATCACTTCATGACCAGCACCCTTCAAATAATCAGTTAGGGCGCTCCCAATTTGTCCCTCAGAGCCAAGAATAAGATATTTCATTATATCTCCATAATATCGTAATAATGCCCAATAAGAAATTTACTTCCTTTGCTTATAGAAGTTAAATTGTGACTGTCGTTGTAATCCTCTGGTAGTAGGACTCTAAAATCAAAACTAACTCTAGTCACACCTGTCTTATTAGGTAAATTACCATGCATACATTTATTACCATTAAATTTAATTATCTCGCCTGGATCAGCCTCAAGTTGTCTAAAATCTTTCTTTCCGGGCTCACTTTCGGCAATAGTCGTGTTGCTTTCAAACATTGGTGTTAAGGCAAGAATAAAATTAACTTCACCGATAGGATGGTTGTAGTCACTATCGCAATGCCATCCTCCAACTGCCAAGTTGTTAGGCAAATGCACACGAAAGGACGGCCACCTCTGATATATTAGCTTTTCTTTGGCTCCAATAATCGGAGCAACAGTTTCTCTTATGAACTCGTTATATAGCTCAATAAACTCAGGCCAACCTTCCCTCATCCTCCCATAAAAAACATTATGAAACTTAGTGTCAGTATCTTTACCTGGTTGATTAAAAATGCCATACTCTTTATCAAGCTCTTTATGCAAGTCTTGTAAATTGTTTGTTTTAAAAAGAGCCTCAAACAAGGAAACAAAATTATACTTTTGTATGTCGTAATTATAATTTTTAATCATGTATCTCCCCAGCCCCAGTTTTCTCTATTTTCAATTCTTAAATCCATTTCGGTTCCATCTGGCCTAACTCTGGTAAATCTAATTGGTAAGTTTTTAACGTTAATATTATAGTTATTTAAATGCCATTTTAAAAGAGTTTCAGCATGAATAAGCCCACCGCTCTGCATAAAATTATCAATACTTTCAGGAACCCTAAAATAAGTGTCCATGTTTCTTCTGTCACTAATGGCAAATCTGTCGTTATATCCGTTAACAGCACCACCAAACGTGTTGTGAAAATCTGGTACGTATAAGTTTTTTAAATCCAAGTTGTCAATATTTTTAGATACATCTTCAAAATACTTTACATCTAATCTAGAAAAAATAACTCTATCGTAAGATATTTGATTTTGCCTCTCATACATGCTTAGAATTTCATTGCATCGCTTTCGAGAGTCTATCATCTTAATATATATTTGCTTTGAGCTAAGCTTACCAGATGGCCAGTTAGGTCTAAATCTTAAACTATCCACATCCTTATCCTCTTCCTCTTCAATTATAATTTTTTTTACTTGAGGTAGATCACCAAAATACTCACTGATTTTATGAGCATCTGGGTTTTTTGCTATCAGCATAAAAACATCGGACCCTGGAAATGAACCTATAAGTCTTTGTTTTAAATTAAAATGAGTGTGTTTTATGCTTCTACCGGTTCCTGTAAAGCAAATTGCTGTATTCATAATCAATCCTCGTTGGACAACGAACACCCTGGGGGGACGATAACGCCCGCAGGGAGCCTTCTGGGGCTATTTAAAAGACCAATCTTTTCAATCCAATAATCCATAAACAGGCAAGAAGAATTTTTTCCTTTATTTAAGATGTGTTGATAATTGTTATTTAAATAATCCTCTGTCACACTGTTCCAATTATCAATTATTAATATTGGCATATGTTCGTAAAATGAGATGTTGTTGCATCTTTCCACTATAGGGATTGTGCCTACCGACAAAGACTCCCATATTCTATGGCAATCAATCCCAGCGCCAGGGGGAGACAAGCAGTATTTACTGGATTTCAAATCTCTAAGATATTGCTCAAACGAAGTTCTATCTGATTTTAAGACATAATCTTTATCTTTAAACCTATCATAAACCTTGGTTCTTTCACTTACATTTGTTCTAATATCAAAATTCATATATAGAAGATGTTCTTTCGAAACATCTTCTTCATTAACTAAATTTAATTTTTTGATAGATCCATGAAGCCAGCGTCTGTTACCTAAACCAAGAGGTATCGAATGTAATTTTTGGTGCTTAAAATTAGCGTTTTGGGCATGCCAGGAAACAACTCGCGGATTGTTTAAATAATTTTCATATTTTTTATCAATACCAAGTGCACTATTATGTGTTACGATCTTTATGTCGCAATGAATATTTGGCATTATATTTTTGAAAAAAATGGGGACTAAATCTGTTTTGATAAATACAACACTGCCATCATGCAGAAGACTATTAGGGTTATCAGTATGGAATTCATCGAACACAAAATGACAACGATTTCGAAAACCCATGCCTGTTACAAAAGGATATGAGTCAGCAGTAGCATCGATATTGTTTCTTATTTTTCCCACTATTCACGCCCATCGCTTTTTTCAAAAATTAAATCAATTGTATCTTTATGTTTTTCGTAAGGTCTAGGCATGTGATAATCAACATAAAAATTGTTTTTCAACAATTCATCATAATAGAAGGAATTGCAACTTCTATCTATCCTACCAATTGAGGTAGGATCGGGACTTAAATTAAATCCCCGTCTCAAAAGTTTAATATTCTGTTCGCTTTGCCATTTTTGTAATTTCTTGTAAAAGATCTTTTCATCTGTGTACCATCCAAACCCATGCTCAAGCCAGTCTTTGACATGAGTATGAAAGTCATCTAGATTGGCACCTATAATTTGTTTAAAATTAGATCCCTTTGAACACAGATAACACATTGGGTAGGCAGGATAAGCTGGGTTTCCAGGCACGTATGCATCTGACGAATAAGCAACAAAATCCTCATCATCATAATCCTTAACAGAATTAACAAAATACTCTTTTTTTAATGGCATCATGTCAATATCAGATATTAAACAGATCTCATCTTCAAAACTCGCGGCTCCAAATAATCTAGCAATTTGAGCTTGCTGTGCTGTGGGGGTAGTTGGTTCCGGGGTTACATATATAACTTCACCTAGAGATTCATCAATTTCTAACTTTTCTTCACTTATAACCACCAAAGTCGGAATAATGTCCCACTTTTTCCATTTTTTTGCAACCGATGGCCAAAAATGATAGTATTCTGGATTTGCATCCGTTGACATTATGGCTCTTTGAATTTTCATAACGCTCTCTTTAAAGCCTCAACATGCTCGGGTACTGTCTTTTCGTTCTCATCAAAAACTTGCCCAACAAAATTAAAACCCTCTCTCTCTGTTGGAAACGGCTGTCCTTCAAAAAATTCATCATGAATCATAGTATTATCCTCATCTAATCTTGGAAAAACCAGAATATCAAAAAATTTATAATCAGTGCCATATGAATCTTCTTGAGAAAAACTATCAATTAAATCTTTCATATTAGAAAGCATTCCATTTTTAACTCCCCACATCCCTCCTAAAATAGGATACCCATGATGTGGATGATCTCTCATAATATGAAAATCTTTATCTGAATTTATCCATTCATCAACTGCAGCCTTTTCCCTATGATTAAGCCTTGAGTCCGTATCTCTGGATATCATGATTTCTACATCACTTTCTGAGGCCGGCATAAACCTCCAAAACATACCCTTCCAATTCCCTGGTTCATTCATTTCAATAATATCAACATTGTCGTGCTGCTGCAATGTTAAAATAATAGGAAGAGGGACATCATTAGCAACATAATACCTACAACGCCAACCAGGATAAATAGTCTTAGCCAACTCAGCGTTTCTAATTGCTCCAACAGTATACTTAGGATTGTTGCCCCACAAACTAAAAGATATTAATTTCATGACGCAATCTGGCTTTTCTGCTCTTCTAGTATTTTAAAATAAGTGGAAAATACTTCTTTTTCTTCTTCTCTCTTCCATGATGTGTTTTCTGAATTTGTTGATATACCCTTTGGATTAAAATAATAAATTCCAAGAATTTCATTACACTTCTTAAACTTAGAACCACCAAAAGCACAACGAAGCCACATATCCCAGTCCCCTGCAGATCTGTATTTTTCATTAAAATACCCAAACTGATCATGTAGGCTTTTACGCCACATTGGATTATTATGTGGGAGATTACCTCTCAGCATTGCCTCTTTAGAGAATTGCTCAAAATTATATCTTTGAGTATCAGCTTCAATATTTTCCCACATAACATTTGGTTTATGAGTAATATAAGAATCATTATAAATCAAGTCTACATCAGAATTGCTGAATAGTAGCTTTGCTTGTTTTTCAAGAGCCCAAGGGACACGTCGGTCATCACAATTAACGTTTGTAACGTATTGTCCAGTACACATCTTAATCGCTTCATTCCAAGTCCCATAAATACCAGGATCTTCGTCGAGCCTCTTATAGACAATATTGTTTGGATACTTCTCTTGATATTTTAGAATAACCTCTTCTTCATAATTGTCTCCTGGCTTATTGACATTTAAAATAACCCACTCACAATGAGATTCAAAAATAGTTTGCCTCGTCATATCCTCCATCAATTGTTCAATATGATCACCAGCGTTAAATACACTAGTAATTAATGAAATCTTAGGAATATCGTTTAAATTTACAGCATCCAATTCATCATGATGAATTTGCTTAACAAAGGAAGCATACATTTTATCTTTAGAAAACCTATCATGAAGCTTCGTAGCATATTCACAGGCGTTAGCCGCATATGTTCCTTCGGTCTTGTTGACGACATCTTCGTAACATTGTCTCATTTTTTGCTTTGCAGACTGCTCTCTTGGGTATGCCCACATCGACTCAGCAATAAGAACATTTTCCCAAACAACTTCTTTCTGTATAGGTCTCATATCAAAAGAAACGTTATAAAAATGCTCTTTACTGTCTTCGTCAATTAAGAAATCTAGTTGTCCGGACCAGCCGGTGGCGACGACCGGAAGACCACTGTAAGCAGCTTCAAAAATCGGAAGACCAAAGCCCTCGCCATGGGGTAATGCAAGTAGCGCAGAGACCTTTGGATGGACATACAAGGCATGTACTTCTTCATCTGTCATATCACCATGAATCAAATAAATCTTACATTTTCTATCTGGAAATTGTTTAACTAAGTTTGTAAGCTCCATTAAAACTCTTTCGCGATCCATGTGGCAATTTTTTGCCAAATTAGTTTTAAGAACAATTCCGACATCCTCATTCCTAAACTCTTCGATAAACCATCTAACAGTATTAGGAAGATTCTTTCTAGCTCCAAACTGAGCCACGCAAAGAAAATTAAAATCAGTTGAAAGTTCTAATTCCAACTCTGGCAAATTGTCAAATGTTTTAACTGGGTAGTTAACATGTGTAATGGGTGTGCTTAGTCTATATTCAAACTCATGACCATTATCATTGTTTTTTGCAATTGCAACGGTGTCTTTATACACTTTTGCAGAATGGCTTGAAACTACAATAATGTTATCAACAGCTTCATTGCCTTTTTGCAACCAAATAGGTGCCACTTTTGTTGTTTCAATGCCAGCAGTATATCCGATATTAACGTCTGCCAAGTTTTCCCATTCATTAGGAATCGTAACTTGCAACGAAGTATCAAATCTGCCACCTTGCTGGATATAACCGATAGTTTTTTCTATGGTCTTATCAATCCATTCTCTTTCGTCATCAGTGCTAGCAATCCAAGATGTTGCCCCCCATTGTAAAGGCTGAATGTAGATATCAAACAAATCCTCGCGACTTTTCAATGAACGTAAAGCAAAACGAGTCTGTTCTCCATAACCTGAGCGTGTTAGCAATGGACCTTTAAGTAAAATCTTCTTTTTCATTACGCTACCTCCATAAGGTGCCAGCACTTATAGCCCTTTCGAGTGTCCCAAGACCCATGTTTTTCTACAATTTCATCCATAATCTTTACCCAATTTTTCTCATAATTTTCAAAATTATAATTTTTGTTAACATGGGCTCTTCCTTGATTTGACATCTTCTTGTAAGTTTTTGGATTTAGATTTAATGCCCAATCCATCGCCTTTTCAAAATCTCTTTGAGAAATACGATCCTCGTAAATATAAGGCACCTGCAATGAGCCAATAACAGATTTTGAAGACGGCTCAATTCCGTAACCAAACCAATTTTTTCCGTCGGTTACCTGCTCCTGAAGACCACCAGTCATATTAACAATAATTGGCGTACCGCAAGACAGAGATTCCAGAGTTGCCAAGCCAAAACCTTCAGCATCTGAAATGTTTATTGTGAAGTCTGCCATGTTGTACATGTTTGCTAGATCCTCGGGAGGAACCTTGTTGGTTGACAAGAATATTTGTCCTTCGTTAATTCCCAAATGCTCAATCAAGTAAGGTAAATCTTGACCATGTGGATCTCTAGCGTCCGTATGCATAACTAGAGTTGCCTTATTGTGTCCCACCTTATCCAGCCATTCTTTAAACCACCAAATTAAAGTTCCACTTTGCTTGCGTCTAGCATTTCTGTTATTCCATAAAAAGATTTTTTTCTTAATATTCTTGTTATTGCCTGAAGCCTTTGTGACGCAAACTTCTTCTCTTAGCTCATCAATAACTTTTAGCTTTTCCTCTGTCTTTTGTTTATAAAAAACATTTGAGTTTACTGCATGAGGAAGATAACAAGAGCTTACATCTGGCGCTGTCGCTTTTACAACTTCATGAGTCACCTTAGAAATGCAAACAACCTCGTCATTTGATCTATAAAACTTAGCATTGTAGTCAGGGGGAGGGAAATTGTCCCACACATGATAATATACCATGGGAACATTGGCTCGGATTTCATTTTCAATTTCCCAAAGCCACCCATAAAAACGAGGGTCTGTCATAAACCAAAGAATATCCGGACGTTCTTTTTGTAGAATAGAACGAATCATTTCATGGTTACCATAGCCATCAACAGGGAAAATAACCCAATCATCACCCCATGGATCAACTTTTTGTGGCTGATAATTAGCATGCTTAATCGCACCACCAAAACAAACAAACTGGTAGCGACCGGTCTTTAGAAGTGCTTCAATCATGTATTTTGTCTGTGTTCCCACACCAGACGGCGATAAAGGATGGTCAGATAAGACCAATACTTTCTTTTTCTTCATTTGTACCTCATGGACAATATTCTGTATGTCTAAAATTGCATCTATTGCAAGACAATCTATTCTTGATATAGCGCTTCTTTTTAATATTATATAATGCTTTGTTCAACATGTTAAGAGCATTTTCTGTTTTTCTTGGTCCACTAGTAACTCTAAAGAACTCAACTCTATTCTTTTTAGCTGTTCTTTTTAGCAGCGCAAAGTGGGTTTCAATACTTTTCGGATCAATTTCCATTTTCTTTGAGAGAAAATGTTTATAAAGAGTCAATTGATAAGTTGTCATAGCGTCGGAGCGGCGCTTAGCATCCCATCCCCAAGAAGTTGTTTTCCAATCAAAAAGATGAAACTTGCCATCAGGAGTTGTTACAATGGCGTCGATATATCCCTTAAATTTATAACCATCATGCCCATTAATATGTTCATATAGGGGCAATTCTACCGCAACCACCTCAAAATCTTCGAAATAATCACTAAGAGCCCCCTCAATTTCTGGGATGATAAGTTTACCCTGTTCGCGCATATCCTGAACAAGCTTTTGGTCGATTTGGATATCATCATCTAATCTCTCTAAACAATTTTCAAATTCCTTAATAAACATTTCTTCATTTGCTTCCTTTTTAAGAAGCTTGTTTTCACAAATAGCGTGAACTGCAGTACCAAAGGCAGTAAAGGCGTTTCCCTTAAATCCTTGCAATTTGTCTACTCTGGTCAGCTTATGATAAAAAGCGCAATGAACCCAATCTTTGAGTTCTGAATATGAAATATGCGGCACAAAAACCTCTATTTTTTAGAAATCCAAATTCTCATGAGAAGGCGGTCTTTAACCTTTCCCTCTCTACCATGACGTACTGCTTTGTTGTCAAAAATAAGAGCTTGTCCTTTTTTAAGTTTAAATTTTAATAACACATTATCGTGTTCGATTAAGGTTCTTGCCTCTCCTTCATTTACGCAATACAATCCCACGATATCAATTTTATCTTTATAGTTGGTGGAATAATCACCATCCCTATGCAAAGGCAAAGGTATGTCTCTTCTGCTGCCTCTTCCTTCATTGTTAAAAACACCAACTAAAGAAGTTTCAATTGGACTTCCCATTTCTAGCATTCTAATAATAAATTCGGTAGCCGTTAAATTATCCAACAAAATAAAAGGTTCTGTTTTGGTGAGCACTTAAACTCCTATTTTATGTATAATTATACCACTAAAAAATGAAAAAGTCAAGTTTTTTTATTTACTTATCTAAATCACCCAAACTCAATAAACGAAGTTTTTGATATAAAATAGGAGAAATTTCACTCAGAAAGTTACGATCTGGGCGCATATTAAATTCTGTGAATCCGGTTGCGAAATACTCTCTTAAAGAGGTCGCTGCATATGGGGTAATGAATACACCTTGTAACATTAATGCTAATTTGTCATAACCAACTTTGTTTAATAAAAAGTTATCAAATTCAATATTGTAATCTAAATCAGTAAAAAAGCTTTTTGGAGCTTTATACCCATGAGACCAAAGAATATCATGCAGTTGATATCTTTTATTAACAAACTCTTTCTCAAGTTTGCCATCGCCATAGATTAATTGACCATACGGCGCCTCTAATGAATGAGCAGTTTCATGAACAAGGTCATCAATCATATCCTCTGGATCATCTTGTTCGTTTGAAATGTAAAGGCAATTATCGCTGTAAAATGCATTAATCTGTCTTTCATCAAATTCATCAAACCAACCAACAACAATCATCTCTACTTCATCAAGTAGATGATCGGGAATATAACTTTCGAATTCGTTTATCACTTCATCCGCGTCAATGCCGTTTGTTATTTTGTCTTTAACGTAGACATGTATACCGTTACCAGTATAAAAACTGTCAACGTTATCCATTGTCTTCTTGTGTTTCTCTTGTAAGTACTGTCGTAGCATCATCTAAACCTAATTGATATCCTCTTAAAAAATTCTCCTCAGCAAAAGCCATGGTAAACTCAGGAAACTCCTCTGCTAAAGCTTCAGCGATCATATTGACGGTCACTTCTTCATTGTTGAATTTTGTACCAACATACTCAATAAGATACTCTTTCAATTCAGATTCAGGCTGAACCACCATACCCAACATGGGATTAATGTGTGCCTCTTCTTCGGTAATAATATTTTCTTCGCTCAATGTAACCTCTCTTATAGTACTTTTGATGCCAATGTAGCAAGTTCGGAGCGCTCTCCCTTTCTGAAAGTTACGTGTCCGGCAATAATTTGCTCTTTGAAACTTTCAACTGTGTGGGCGAGACCATTTGTTGTCTCATTAACATAAATATTATCAATTTGTTCAACATCACCAGTTAAAACAATCTTTGTGTTCTCACCAACGCGAGTAATAATTGTTTTAATCTCGTGCTTTGATAAGTTCTGCGCCTCGTCAATAACGATGAAAGCATCAGAAATAGAGCGACCACGAATGTAAGTCAAGGCTTCAATCTCAATCTTGCCTTTCTCTACATACATCTCCAAAGAGCTAGAATCGCCCATTAAAAACTTTAAATTATCTTGGATAGGCATCAACCAGGGAAGCATTTTTTCTTCCATTGTACCGGGCAGAAAACCTATGTCGCGACCCATTGGCTGAACAGGTCTGGAAACGATTAATCTGGAATAATGGTTATCTTTGAGACCAATTGTCTGCTGAAGACCGGCAGCAATAGCGCAAAGAGTCTTACCAGAGCCAGCACGACCAACAAGAGAAAGTAATTTAATGTTCGGATCAAGCAACATGTCAATTGCGAAAGCCTGCTCTTTATTTCTGGAAGAAATCTTCCAATCTCTTACTTTATCAGTAATAATTCTACGAAGTGGTGCTTGGTGGTCTGTAAAGCGAGCAATACAAGTCTTCTTTGGATTGGAATTAGAAATTAAAAGAAGATACTGATTAGGGAACCACTTCTCTTTAGTTTCGTCTTCTGCAATGTAAAGCTCTTGACCCTCGTAAAATCTATCAATAAACTGGTCGTCAACAAGAAACTCAGAGAATCCCTGATAAAGCTCGTCAGATGATTTAACAGCCTTGTCAGATGCGTAATCCTCAGCTAGCAAACCAACAGAGTCACAGATAACACGCATGTTAATGTCGCGGCTAACAACATATGTTTTTCTTTTTGGGTTCTCTGCCTGTACAGACCTTGCTGTCGCAATAATAATATGGTCTGGTACTGTTGGATCTAAATCAGGTGGGAAATCAGATGATTTTAAAGAACCATAAGAGACAACTCTTAAAACACCTTTACCCTTTCCTAGACGAACACCTTTTTCAAGACTACCTTTGGCGCGCAACTCATCTAAGTTGCGAATAATACTTCTAGCATTCAAGCCAACAGAATCTTGTCTTTTCTTGTGATTATCAACTTCTTCCAAAACCTTCAAAGGTAAGAACAGATCGTGATTATCAAATTTAAAAATTGCGTCTGAATCGCTGAGACAAACGCTTGTGTCTAACAAATAATTTCTTTTAGTAGCCATAGTTTTCCACCGTTAATGAGACAACTATAAGTAG
>Ga0098038_1000096_pt1 | contig 35200 bp, 24 predicted proteins | sample 5B_taG_FD_75051 | JGI IMG/M metagenome (GOLD analysis project Ga0098038, IMG submission 75051) | Marine viral communities from the Subarctic Pacific Ocean - 5B_ETSP_OMZ_AT15132_CsCl metaG | ecosystem: Environmental > Aquatic > Marine > Oceanic | place: Pacific Ocean | collected 2015-01-08 | reverse complement strand
GCTTGGTTTAAAACTGACGAAGGTATGGAGATTTACTCCAATATTGAAAAAAGATTAAATTAATCTAACTGTAGATGCAGTCGCTCTACGGGGCGATTGCAAACTACAAACTAAAAAGAAATTATGGCAATAGGAAAAATAAGTGTAGATAGAGTTTATCAAAAAGTATTAGCATTAGCTAACAAAGAACAGAGGGGTTATATAACACCACAAGAATTTAACTTATTTGCCGACCACGCTCAAATGGAAATATTTGAACAATATTTTTACGATTTAAATCAATTTGCTAGATTACCTGGGAATGATTTATCACATTCTGATATAGTTTCAAATATACAAGAAAAAATAAGTATATTCGAAAGAAGAGATTTTCCAATTGATCTAAGTAGTACGAGTGAAGATGTAGATCATATAGTTAACTTTGCAATGACTCAAGATTTATATAGACTAACTAGATTAAGAGTAAATTATGGAAATGGATATAAGGTGGCGGAACGCATTGAAGTAAACGAACTAGATAGATATGGTAACTCACCATTAGGGGTTTGGTCGAAGACAAGGCCAGTATATGCTGAGCACGAGGGATTTTTAGGGACGGGAAGTGGACCGGTTACAAGAATATATCCCGCACCTATTCTGCTTGATAGCGAACCTGAAATTCTATTAGATTTTATTGCAAAACCATTAAAACCTAATTGGTCTTATATTGTTGTAAATAATAAACCATTATATAATGCTAATAACTCTACAGATTTCCAGTTACACCAATCAGAAGAAGTGGAGCTAGTTTATAGAATACTAGCGTTGTCTGGTGTTACTATAGAAAAACCTCAACTAACACAAATCGCGGCTGGATTACAAACGGCTCAAATTCAACAAGAAAAACAATAAATAAATGGGATTACTAGACAGTACTACACAAAGAGAATATTATTTAGGTAACGATTTAGGGAACTATCAATTTACTTCATTGGATGATATTATAACTCAGTTTACAATAGCTTATGTAGGTGAAAATAAAATAATACCAAAAATAAAAAGAGCTGATATATCTTTTTTTGCTCAAAGAGCATTACAAGAACTTTCTTTTGATACTTTTAAGTCTGTTAAATCGCAAGAGATAGAACTTCCCCCTTCATTAACAATGATACTTCCTCACGATTATGTTAATTACACAAAAATATCTTGGAGCGATAGCTCTGGTGTAAAACATCCTTTGTATTCAACTAAACATACATCAAATCCTTTTAATATAAAACAAGACCCAGATAAATCTTATGATTTTACAAAACCATCAGATAGCCTTGTTACTAAAGGTGATTTTTCAAGTGGGACAAGTATATTAACAGCTGGTGCTGATTGGACAAAACATACTACTAATTCAACAGACAAAGTACATATAGTTAATGAAAAGTTAACTTTTGAACACGGTGCTAGTGCCCCTATACCGCCTGCAAGCTCTAGTTTTACTAGTAGAGCTTACGCTGTTTACCAAGAAATAGATGTTACAAATATAGACGTTTTAGATTTATCTGCAGCTGGAACGTCAGCTGTTGCTGTTACTGGTAAAGGTGTTGGAACAGTAAGAGTTGGTATTAGTACACTAACATATCCAAACGTAAACTCTGGCACTTATGACCCATCTAGAAGTAATCCAAATTTTGCTATTAATCCTTCGCTTAACAATATAGATGAAGTATTTGATATATACACCGTTGGGGGCAATAGAGCTTTGTTAAAATTTAATGATGGTACTGGTGTAGAATCAACCTCTAAAGTTACAAATGTCGATGTTAGTAATGAAACTACAGTTTATTTATTAATAACTAGTTTTATTGAAAGCTTTACTGATACATCACTGAGTAATAGTGAAAATAAAGTTGATGATTTGGTAATAACTTGTGACGCCGTTTCTCACGTTTTACAAACTACAGGAGATTCAACTACCTGGACTAATTACAAGTCTGTTACGCCATCAGAAAACAATGCTGATAATTATGAAGACGATACTTATTGGCCATATAATGGAGAACGTTATGGGTTAGAACCATCACAAGCTCAAGTTAACGGATCTTTTTATATAGATCAAATGCTTGGAAGAATATATTTTAGCTCTAATATATCAGGAAAAACTGTGATCTTAGATTATATAAGCGATAGTCTTGGTACAGACGAAGAGATGCAAGTACACAAATTTGCTGAAGAAGCTATGTACAAACATATAGCTTACGCTATTCTGTCTACTTCCTCTAACAGAATACATCAGCAATTAGCACCTAGATTTAAAAAAGAAAAATTTGCCGCTACTAGACAAGCAAAACTTAGACTATCAAATTTTAAATTAGAAGAATTAACTCAAATTTTAAGGGGTAAATCAAAACAAATAAAACACTAGTACATGCCAGAGATTAAGCATAATTTTACCGGTGGTAAAATGAACAAAGATCTTGATGAAAGACTTGTTCCAAATGGAGAGTATACGGACGCGATGAATATACAGGTCTCGACTTCAGAAGGTTCTGATGTTGGTACGGCTCAAAACATATTAGGTAATTATTTAATACCAAACCAGTCTTATTTTACTGATGAAAACGGTAATCAAATTTCTTATGTAGATTCTATATATGAAGGGTATAAATGTGTTGGATCAATTTCAGATGAAGCTAATGATAAGCTTTATTTTTTTATTACTAACGGAACTCCTTTAGATATTGAACCAATACAAGATTGGACAGATTCACAAAACAACTGGATATTAAACAATAATGGTGCTAGTGCTATTTACAACAGTTATGGGTTTTTACAAAGTAGCTCTTTAAATTTACAAGATGGCGTTAGATACGAAATAACATATGACCAGGTTGTTGCTCCAACGTACAACGGTACATTAAAAATATGGCAAGGTACTGGTAATCCTTATATTAATATAGGTGGCCCTGGTTTAAATACTGATTTAGATGTTCTAAGTTCTTCTTCGTTTTTAAACAAACCTAGCAGGGTTACTGCACAATGGGTAAAAACTTCTACTAATTTCGCTATTGAAGACGATACAGACTACAATGGTACTATAAAAAATGTTGAAATACTAGAGGTTAAAGCAAGTAAAATAATACAATACGATACAGTTACAAAAGAAATAACTCCAGTGTTTGTTGATAGATATAACACTGTTTTAAAGTTTCGTTATGATAAAGTTATAACTGGTATAAACATTATAAATGATTTGTTATTTTGGACTGATAATCTTGGTGAACCTAAAAAAATAAATATAAACAGGTGTATACAAGGTACAAATGTACAAGACGCTAATTTTACACATACACAACTTATAAACGAGCCTAGAGGTATAACAAAAGATATTGAAGAAAAACACATAACAGTTATAAAGCCAGCGCCAAAGGCAATGTTGAATGCACAAGTTGCAACAAGTGGTCCTGCGCCTGGAAAAATAAACGCTGGTATATTTAGAACTTCGGCTAGCCAATCAGGATCTACCGCTGCAAACGATTCTTCTTTAAGAACTGTAGATGAGTATTGGAATAACTCAGGACCCCTTATGTATAATTTTGATAATGCTTTTGGAGCCCTTGGACATAAGTTCTACATGGAGATAGAAACCGATACTGTAGGTCAAAGTGGTTTTACTTTAGATTACGCAGTTGGAGATACCCTACTTCTTAAAGCTTACGATCTTAATTTTACCCCAGACGGAGTACCTACATTAACACAACCAGATCTACCTTTAAACGATTGGAACTTAAAAGTAAAAATTTTTGATACTGGGGCAAATAGTTTTGTTGACGCCGCTAGTGATATGATTGAAAACTCTGATCTTAGTATACCAAATATTAGTGGTACAAATCCAGAAGGTTGGGGAATGTCTTCTAGTGCTAGCGCTTTAATGACTTACAACGCTAACGATTCAAGAATGGAAATAAACGCTCCAGGATCGGCTAATAGTTATGAAAAATACTATTATAAAACAGCTTCTATGCCCTTGGGCTCTTTTGTTAACAACCGTAGTTATACTATTATTGTAAATGTATCTAATTACGTAAGTGGAGAGTTAAGCCCTAGAATATTAGTAGATGGAGACATTTATAGCGGTAACAATTTCCCTTACATCTACTACAACAACGACGGTACTATAGCAACAAACTGTGCGAGTGATGGGGATCATATTTTTAATATTAATACAGGTGGATATAAGCCTATCCCAACTACTGATATGACGTTCTATATGCAGAGTGGACCGTTAGTTTTACAAACATCAAATATTGGTTATGTAGGTCATATAAATAGTGTTACCGTAATAGATAACGACAGTAGTAATGCTAGGGTAGGCGTTAAAATTGTAGGTCGTCAAGGTAGTACGCCGTCTGTTCCACCTGGGTTTGCAGAAAGAAAATATGTTGTTGACAAGTTGTTAAAAGATGTAAAACCTTTTGAGTTTAAATTTCCTAGATTTGCTTATAGATGGAAATACTTAGATAATGAATACTCTACAATCTCACCGTTTACAAATGTTGTTTTTGAACCAGGTGCTTTTAATTACCATCCCACTGAAGGATACAACATAGGGATGACTAATAATGTAACCAATATTGGGTTGAAAAATTGGACATCTGATATGCCAGATGACGTTTATGAAGTTGAAATACTTTATAAAAACGAAGTTTCTCCAAATATATATATTGTTGATACATTATCTGCAACTTCAAATAGTGGTAAGTTTGATGCCCCGAATTACAATATTAATTCTGAAATGGTTAAATCAGCTATACCTTCTGATCAAATATTAAGATCATGGGATAATGTTCCTAAAAAAGCTTTAGCACAAGACGTTAGTGGTAATAGGATTATATATGGAAATTATGTGCAAGGTTATGACCTTGATAATTTAAATAATTTACCAGGAATAAATTCTTTCGAACCTAGTTTTAATTTTGCTGTTTTTGGAGAGCACCAAGGTTTGAATGCTGTTAAATCTATAAAGTCACTCAGAGAATATCAACTAGGTGTTGTTTTTCTTGATAAATATGGTAGAGAAACACCTGTTATATCTAACGAGACATTTGTTGATGCGGTTGAACAAGATGAATCTCAAAACCAAAATAAACTTGTTGTAAGTTTTAACAACGATAATTATCCACTAAACATGGAGTATATGAAGTTTTTTGTAAAAGAAACTTCTGGCGAATACTATAACATGGCTATGGACCGTTTTTATGATGCTGGTGACAATAACGTTTGGATAACATTCCCATCTTCTGAAAGAAATAAAATAGATTTAGATACGTTTTTAATATTAAAAAAGGGTTTAGAATCTAATGATCAAATTATACAAAAAGCTCGGTACAAAGTATTAGCTATAGAAAATGAAGCCCCAGAAGACATAAAGTATAAAAAATTAAAAATAGAATCCAAAACGCATGACACAACACAAAGTGGAACTCAATTTGATGTGTTTGCAGACGATATAGACGATGCTCCACTAGTAGGTGTAAATGTATTTAAGTTAAAATACCAACCATTTTTCCAAAGCACAGGGTCTGATTTACATAACGAAGAAGGGTTATTATATATAGAGTTTGAAGATAAAACAAACGGTATTACGTCTAATAGATATAGAGTTTCCTCTGTAACAACTGATTGGGATGGTCTTTCGGCGGGAGCTGGTACTGCTTATTATAGTTTTATTACAGAAAAACCCTTTGAAGGTGACGTTAGTTTTATTGTAAATAATTCGTCAAATCCAACAGCTGTTGAAAACGGTATTTCATTTTGTGTATATAGATATAGTGTTGAAAACACAAAAGAGTTTACTGGTAGATTTTTTGTTAAAATAAATAATGATGATATTTTTAATGGTGAAATTGCTGTTAAAAGTGTTATTGAAGAAGAGTATAGGGTAGCAAAAACTAGGAAGTTATATTTTATGAACGGAACAGATCATAACATTAAGCATTCTCACAACGTAACAGGACAAAGACATGGGGCGTACCACGATGACTCCGTTTACCAACATGTTAGCAACGGTGGTGGTATAGCAACTTTTAATCCAGTTTCAGGAAATGACGATTCTTATTTTACATGGATAACGGGTATTGGTATTGATAGTGGTACTGTTGTTCAAAGAGATAATCATTTTGGTAGATTTGCTCCGTTTTTTAGAAATTATGAATACACAGAAAGCAGTGAAGAACTATATGATGCTATTACGCCATACGATGGTAACAACTTAGTCCCATCAAATATAGCCTTACCCGCTAGTACTACTGAAAAACATGCTGGTCAATATAGATTTGGAAACGACACAAATGATTGGAAGTTTGAAATAACTTATATTACCACGCCTATAAATGATACTTATATGGGTTACTATAAGCCTGCCGGTGATACTGATCCAACATACGCATGTGTAGATCCTGGAACAGGTGCTGCTTTATTTGGTAACACAGGTTTTAATATAAAAGCTAAGGCTAAAATAGCAGATGGTAGTGGCTATACTGCTTCTGAAAGAGCTGGAAAGTTCAACTCTAAAATGGAGCAAGAAAAAGGCGAAGTATGGTTTATTGACAAAGGGAAATATGAAGGATATAGATACGACCCTGGTATACATTGGCAGTACACTTCCCCTAATCAAGGTCAACGTCCCGGCATAGACACTGCTAATGGTAAAATAAACATTGGTATGGGTGGTATTTATTATGAAGACGTTGGTTACTCTACTTATGGATCAACTAGCGCGGGTGGTGTTGCTGTTCAAGGTGTTTTTGGAGTTGGTCATTATGATGTATATGGTGAAAATCCAAACTACCAGCATGATGGTATAGTAAAATTAGTTAATAAGTTTTATCCAGGTTCTAAGTTTAGATGGAAAGATGACCCAACTAGAGAGGTTTACACAATACAAACGGGTCAAAAACTTTGGAGGCCCTTCCGACATAGTTCAACGGAATTTCCTTATGCAAGAGCTTATTCAAGTGGCGATTGGCCATTATCTGGGCAGACAACAAGTATTTACCACGGGGACCAAACACAAGTTTTAGCTCAACTTAGCACAAACACTTCTGTTACTTGGGATCTTCCTTATAGAAACTCTAGTGGAACTAAAACGATGAACTGGGATCCTACTAATGGTGGTACTTTAGGACCAATACCAAATGGTTTGTATTTACCCACTACCAACGCTATTAGCGCTACGGTTTATACTACACATTTAGTATTAAGACTAAGTAGTTTAACCTGCACAGATCCTGTTTTTGGATCAAGAGATATATCTGAAGGTATGATAATGACCAGTTATAACAACGGTGGTGTTAGTTTAGATGGCAGTAACAGTCATCAAGAACTTTTAGTACATAGAATTGTTCCTGTTGGTAATAATTATGACTTAAGACTTATTGGATATAGAGAACCTAATTTTTCATATGGAACTACGGGTGGTTTGTACAGTGATATGGGTACCTACAAAGGTACTCCTATAAGATTCTACGCTCATGAATCAATGAGGGCAGGTGGCACAGCGATAAACACTGCACAGCAAATTATATTCCAACAAGCCGCTATGAATGGATATAGTCAATATTCTGTAAATAGAATTAACGCACAAGACCAAGATCAACAAGGTTTCAGTTTAAGTGATCCAGGTGTTGGAGCTGTTGGTTATGAAATAGAGTTTTTAGAAGAAATAGATGCTGAACCTGAAATGCCAACCAACCCAGCTATATGGGAAACAGAGCCTAAAGAAACTACAACTGATATTGACCTATATTACGAAGCTAGTAACGCGATACCAATCAAATTAAATTTAGAAAATTACGAAAACGCAATTCCTCGTGGTTCGGCAATAGCACATGTTCAAAACGCAAACTCAATTAATTCTTTAAACAGGTTTTATAAACTAAGCTATCATAGTTCGCCGGTTGGCACCTCTTGGCCGAGTGGTACTAGTGGTTATTATTTAGAAATTAATAATAAGTTTGGTGATCCACTATTAGATCCTATAGTTGGAGGTCAGTATATAAACGTTGGTGATCAAATTAAAATAACTTCAATCTCTGGACAATCAGTATCTCTAACGGTTACTGGTTGGTGGGGCGCTACAAACATAAGTGATGGTAGAATCCCGTCTGGTGGAGCTGGTATTTATATAAACGAAAGTCTCTATAATCAAGATACCGAGCACGAGTTATCTTGGTATAATTGCATTTCATTTGGTAATGGTGTTGAGTCAGATAGAATAAGAGATTCTTTTAATTTACAAACTTTAACAAACGGTGCTAAGGTTTCTACAACTTTTGATCCTTACAAGGAAGAACATAGAAAATACGGATTAATATTTTCTGGTATATATAACTCTATTAGTGGTGAAAACGGTTTAAATCAATTTATTGCCGCTAATAAAATAACAAAAGATGTAAATCCTATATACGGTAGTATACAAAAGCTTCACTCAAGAGATTCAGATATACTAGCTTTGTGTGAAGATAAAATATTAAAAATACTAGCAAATAAAGATGCTGTATTTAATGCTGATGGTAATTCTCAACTTACCGCTAATATAAATGTCTTAGGACAAACAGTTCCTTTTGTAGGTGAATATGGTATATCTAAAAATCCAGAATCATTTGTATCTGAAGCTTATAGAGCTTATTTTACAGACAAAGTTAGAGGTGCTGTAATAAGATTGTCAAGAGATGGTTTAACGCCTATATCTGATCACGGTATGAAAGATTGGTTTAGAGATAATTTAAAACTAAACAAAACTTTAATAGGTAGTTATGATGATAAAAAAGAAGAATACAATATATCGTTACAAGAAACTAACGACACTGTTTCATTTAGAGAAGATGTGAAAGGATGGGTTAGTTTTAAATCTTTTACACCTGAAAACGCGGTTAGTTGCGCTAATGAATATTATACACTTAAAAGTGGTAGATTATACCACCACCACAACGAAAACTCTCTTAGAAACACTTTTTATCTTGATGCTGTAGAAGTAGAAAATATAGGTCCGCACCCATCTCTTGGTACTAATGGTCAATATTTTTGGTTTAATCCTGAAACTTTTATTACACTAGATGGTTGGAGTGGGACGTCAACTTGGATAACAAAAATAAAACAATACAGAAAAGGTGAGTTAATATATGATGGAGCTGTGGCTCTTTTTGGCTCATTAAGTGGTAATGCTTTAGAAAACGAACAAGGACAGCTATTAGCCCACGGTAGAAGAGAGCTAGATCCAGGTGTTGGTAATTATGGCTTACAATCAACCGCAGGGCTTGCAAATTCTGGTGCTGCTAGTGGTCAATGGCAAGTTGGTGATTTGGTTGTTATAGATCCAGGTGTTAATAATCTTAACGCTCGTGATAAGTATACTGAATCTAGTGTAAACTTATTGTTTAACGATAATCCTGGAAGCGTAAAAACATTCCATGCTTTAGACTATGAGGGTAGTCAAGCTAGAACTGAAGGGTTGAGACATGTTAAGGTTATAGATAATGATATTGCTACGTCTGGTTTTAATGCTGGTGATGTATTTGTAATTAATGAAGAAGGTATTGATAAACTTATTGACATGATAGGACCAGTAACTTCAGATCCATATCCTTGGTATATTGGAGATACATACGTTAAAGTTTATAGAGAAATTAATGGTATTGTTCAATACGTTACTACCGGACAAATACAATTTTATCCAAATGGAGACTTTACAGATTCTAGACCTGTTGGTTATTTTACCACCCAAAATAACGACTGGAAGGTTGGAGATATAATCACTACTTTTAATGAAGAAAGATCTATTGGTGCGTTTAACACTAAGTTCAACGATGGTTGGTATACGGAAACTGTAAAAACAAACAAACAAGAAGGTAGTTTAATAGAGTTTGTAGAAAAAGAAGGGAAATGGTTTAACTACATAAGAGGATTAAACTCTACTGTAACAACTGAAATAGATGTTGGCTCTTTCAATGCGCAGGGTCTTGGTAGTATTTTAGACGTAGAAGGGTTTGAAAGTGGAACAGCCCCAGGTTCGCAAAATAAATTTACAATTAATTTTAGTGATAACATAAATAGCTCTGTTAGTATTGGAGATACAATTTATACAACTACTACGCTAGAAACTACTATAACAACAATAGGACCAGACTTAGTGCCTAATATGACGCTAGCTAATGGTTGGTCAGATAGCGCTGGGACATTAGCATCAGGGATACAAGTTGATTGGTCCAACCCAAACAATGTAATATTAGATCACGATGGTTTTCTGCCTTTTTCGTTTCCCCAGCAAGCCCACGTTAATATAATATCTCCAGAAATCACGTTAGTGGATGGAAACACATATGAAGCTACAATTACTACTGGAAATATTAAGATTGGTGGTGTAATTGATGGCGACCCTAACGCGGTTACGTTTAGCGTGCATGGCGGTGGTAGCACCATCAACTTTGAACCTATGTATAGCAATCAAACCGCAACATATCAATTTACGTTTAACGAACCAGCCCTTCCAGGTGCAAATCTTTCTAGTACTCTTAATCTACAGTTTTTCGTAATGGCTCTTATATATGGAGGTGGTTGGAGTGATGGAACGTCTACATATGTTGAAATACAAGATATGACTTTAAAAGATATTACAGAGACTGTAGAGTTGGGTGAGAATCAACTTCAAAACAATTTATTTGGAACCCCAGCTAGTGATCTTTTTAAATTAGGTACTGTTTTAGATTATACAGATACTTCAATAACTATTGCAACCGACCCTGCAACGGGAGTTGTAGATACTTTTAAAGCCCAACAATTAGTAACTGCCTACACTATGTTTGTAAAACCAGAGGTTGTAAACACATCTAGTTTATTAGGTTATTTTGCAGATGTAAACATTAAAAACAATTCATTGGTAAAAGCTGAATTATTTTCAGTTGGTGCTGAAGTAACAGAAAGTAGTAAATAAATAATAAAACATGGCAAACGGATACTCACAAACAACTTATGGGGCTAGTAGTAGATCAACAACTAGTAGATCTAGAACTAATCAACAAGGTAAAATGGCGCCAGAAGGCTATCACTACATGCCTGATGGTAAGTTAATGTCTGACGCTGAGCATGCTTTAAAATTTGGAGCAGAACACACTATAATAGGTTTAGATTTAGATACTAGCGATTTAAAAATTTCAGGAGAACAAAGAAGTTTTACTATAGAGGCCACGCCAGGAGCTAAGTTTAGTATGTTTATTACTAATGAAGATAATTATTACTACAACTTTAACACTAGATTGTTTCAAGCAACTCAATATAGACTTAATAATATCACTGTAGAGGGGGGTTTTTATAGTAACAATATAGTTTTTCCGTTGGTAGGCGACGCTGATCAATACGACGTGTTTTTATTTGCAGAAGTAGGTACAAAGCACGCAGAATATAAAGAAGTTAGATTTGCGGATAATAGTATTGATATAAACAAAACTACTGGATCTGACTCTTTATTGATAAAAAAAGTATTATATCAAAAAGCAAATGTAGATTTAACAATTACACCTATATCCCCAACAAGTAGTAATGATTTTGATAGTATGTCTGTCACAACTCAAGTTATAACAACTCAATATGATAAAGTTACATCTAAGCTGCCTTTTAGTATAACAGCAACATCAGCCTCTACAAAGGCATTTCAAATAAAAAGTCAGCCAACAGCTAAACATGTCTTTGCCTCTGTAACAAGAACTTTAGGGGAACACGCTGATATAGATGGAGAAAACTTATACCCAACAGCTACAACTGCTTTCACGGGTGATGATGTAAATGGCGCTATAACTAGTGGAGTTGTAGTTAGGATGGATAACACTGATTTATCAGCTGTTATTAAACCTGGAGATAAAATAACTTCACCTGTAACTACTGATACGGTAAACGGTGCTGTTTCTAGTGGTGTAAACGTGAGAATGAACGCGGCTGTAGCCACAAAAATGGCCGTTGGAGATAGAGTTACAGGTACTGTGGCTCTTGATGCGAGGACAATTACAGTGGCAACATTAGTAGATACTAATATATTTGCTTTATCAGATTCAGTTGTAATAAGCGATGGTGTAACTTTAACTTTTAGTTCTAAAGTTAATAGAAGTTTAACAACTGTAGGCGTTGTGGAAACTAGCGGTACAGCCACTGATTTTACAATGTCACAAGCTATTCAATTTAGAGATGATCAACCTTTAACTTTTGCTAATAAAAGAAACTACAGCTTTGGTATAGACAATATAGATGGTTTAGCTGATGGCATGACGGTAACAGGAGCTAGAATTGATGATGCAACTACTATTAAGCGTTATTCAACCACTGCGATTGAAAACGAAGGCACTTCTTATGCTTCTGAAAAAATATTAAAAGAAAAAAGAGCAATTGAATCATATGTTAAACCAACTATAACAAGAAATGCTACAACAAAACTAGTTACAACTACTAGAGTTGGGGATATTTCTTTTAATCAACAACAACCACTTGACGCAGAATCATCAAGTATAACAATAAGAGCTTATGGTAGAGACCAAATAAAAACATTAACAGGTTGGGATGTAGATATTACTGACTTAAAAGTAGAGTTAACAGACGTAACAACAACCACAACAGCCGCTGTGCACTCAAGTACTACTGTGCCTATAGCTAGCGGCGATGGTATAGTTGAAGGTGTTAGTGTTGTTAGTGGGATTGGTATAGATTCTAGCGTTGCAGATCCAACTGTAACCACTATTAATAGTTATTCTGGAACAACCGCTTCTATTGTTTTAAGCGCAGCTCAAATTTTAGAAAGTGGAACAAGATTAACTTTTACCGGTAGTGGAGAGTTAGCAACTATAACTGGTAATGTTAAAATTATTAAGACTGGTATAGCTGCTTTAACTTTAAATTTTGATTTAGAAAAGTTTATGGTTGCTTCTAACGAGGCTTCATAAAAGTAAAAAAAAGCGAAAAAGTGTGATTATAAGAGTACACTTAAATTAAATTAAATGAATAATAATATAAACTTTAGATCTTTTACAGAAGGAGATTATGAAACTTGTTGTGAATGGTGGAGATGGTGGTGGGGAAAGTTTAAAGCAGAACCAATTAGAAGGGGTTTTTTACCAAAAAATGAAAGATGTTTTATAATAGAAAAAAACAATACTCCAGTTGCTGCTACATTTTTGTTTTTAACAGAAATACCAGCAGTTGCTTGGACGACTTATTTGGTTTCAAACCCTAAATACAGGGAAAATGATAGAAGAGATTTAATGCACTTGTTAATACAAGGTGTTGAAAAAGAAGCAGAAAAATATGGTATATTACAAATATTTACGGTTTGCAACGATGTACATGTTTCAGATATACACAAAGAATTAGGTTGGGACATGTCACCATCTAAATATGAAGCATTTAAGTATATAGAAAATAACTTAAAAAAAATAGATAAAAACTATGGGAAGAAGCGCTAAAAATAAACAAGCAGAGCTAAGTTCAGAAATGTTTGAAGCTACTGAAAAACAACTTGAAAGATATAATGATGAGCAGGTTGTTCAAAGAAAGTTGTTAGAAGAACAAAAAGATCGATATAGAGAGTTTGAGTTTAAAAACCCTTATGCTAACATGGAAAACGTCATGGAAGATATGACAGTTGATATGAGGGCAGCTGATTTTCAAAGACAACAAGGAGAACAACAAAGAGCTAATATATTACAAGCTCTTCGTGGCGCTGCAGGTGGTAGTGGTATAGCTAGTTTAGCACAGTCTATGGCTATGCAAGGACAATTACAAACACAGCAAATAGCTGCTAATATAGGTGCACAAGAAAGACAAAACGCTATGGCTCAAGCACAAATGGCTGGGCAAATAGATATGACACAAAGAGGTGGTGCTGCTATGGTTCAATCAGCTGAAATGGGTAGACAATCTACTTTGCTAGGAATAGCTTATGGTGGTATGGCTGGAGCTAACGCTGGTGTGCAAGCCGCCTATGCCAATCAAATGTCAGGCTTTGGCATGAGAGCAAACATGTTAAGTTCTCAAGTTGGTGCGGCTGCTCAAATAACAAGCTCTGCAATAAATGCAGCGTCAGATAGAAGATTGAAGAAAAATATAAATAAAATAGGTGAATCACCTAGTGGGTTAAACATATATAGTTTTGAGTTTAAAAATTCTAAATATGGTTCAGGTGAATTCCAAGGTGTAATGTCCGACGAAATACCGCAAACGGCAGTTAAAACAAAAGATGGTTATGACATGGTTGACTATAGTAAGTTAGACGTAGAATTTAAACAAATATAGATATGGCAAGTAAATTAAATCCAGGTGCTGATGCAACTTTGGTAGCCGCTGCTACTAAAGCGGCTATGGCTAATGTACCTAAAGATCTTAGCAGGACTTTTGAAAGTGTGGCAAGAGGTTATGATACAATGATGCAAAACATTGGCAAAGCCTATGGCGAGATTGCTAAAGAAACTGTTACACTAGGTAAATCAGTTGTTCAAGATGCTATTGCCTATGATCAAAATGCAACAAAGGGTGATTTTTACGCATTTAATAGAAAAATTACTGGACCTTTAACGGAAGAACAATCAGGAGAGCCTGGTAGTTTAATTACTACTGATAAAGCTGATGATCCTAAAGAACTATTTGAATCTACAACTATTGGAGATGAGTTAAGACGTATAAGAAAAGAAATATATCAAACTGGACCTTTTGGCATTGCTCTTACGGCTGAAGATAAAAAAAAGAAATATGCGCTTCAACAAGAAAAAGATCAATTATTATCACAACTTGCGGTTATTGATAACGCAGAAAACTTTAATAATGATGCTTTAAAAAATGGTACTGTTGATTTAAAAGCTACAGGAAAACTAAATCTTGTAGCAAAAAAAGCTTTAACAGCTTATAAAACAAAATCTGGAATAATACAAGATGGTCCTTATAAGGGTTATAAATCTGTTTTAGGAAAAGACAATAATGATAAACTAGTTTTTAAACTACAAGATGCACAAGGTAATTTTGTAACAGGTATGGATTTAGATGGTGAGTTAACAACAGATGGTGATAAAGCTTATTCAATACCAGTTGATAACATGGGTGGTATGCTTAACAAATCAATTAGTAAAGAAGATGAAAACGCTGTTACAAAAATATTTAGAGATGAAATGGTATCTAGAACAGAAACATACGCTGGTAATATATTAGCTAACAAATTAGCGCCTTACGTAGAAAGCGAAGATAATTTACACTCACTCATGCATAAAGGTCTTGGAGACAACGCAACTAGTTTTGTTGATGATTTAAGTAATCCTAGTGTTACATCTGCAGAAATGTATGCTACTATTGGCGAGGCAAAACTTAGGGAAATAGGTATTGTAGACACTGATGATGATGGTGATGTAGATAAAGATGATTTTGTAGGTATTGGAAATGAAAAAGCTAAAGAACAAAATTTTAAAACAGTAAGGCAGGCTGTACTAGATAAAACAAATAAAAATTACAACGCAGAAACAACGCGTTCTTTATTTTTAGATTATGCTAAAGGTGTTGGTGAAAAAATGTGGCAATACAGTAGGAAAAAAGTAGGAAAAGGAGGAAAAGGTGGACCTCCACCGCCACCACCAATAAAACTACCACCAGCTAGTGGTTCAACATATATGATTCCAAAAGACGAAGGTGGAGGTAAAATATCAAACAATGCAATAACAACTATTATGAGAAGAATTAGTTCTGGTGAATCAGTTCCTGCAGATGGTGGTGGTAATTACGTTTTTGATAAATCAAAAAACACATATGTCTATAGAGCAAAAGGAGAAGACGATATAATAATACCTAATTTAGATAGTTTGTTAGCTAATATTTATGGTGAAAACTACAGTAGATCAGCAGCATTACAATGGACTCAATACATGAATGATTGGGACGGAAGTCAGTTTGTAACATCATCTCAAAAAGTAAAACAAGGTGGTAAGACGGGTATAAAAATAAGATTAGGAAGACCTGATGCGGAGGGCACGTTAGACCATAGTGATAGCGGAAATAAAGCAAATAAAGATTTAGATGCTATGTTAGGTGGTAACTATTATGACCCTCAAACGTTTAAAAATTTACATGATGATTTATTAGCTGGTGACGATTGGTTTACTGATTTATTCGGGGCTGGTAAGGCTTATGATGATGTGTATATAGCTAAAAAGTTTGCAGAAGCTTCAGATTATTTTAATTTTGAAAATCCTGGAGGAGAGGGTAAGAATCGAGTAAAAGTACAATGGAAAGGCACTATGGGGATGGGTGATAAATCCAAAACATTTAACGTTAATGACGTGTCAGTACATAATTTTATTGAAGAAATGACAAAATGGATGAACGGGCAAATGAAGGCTTATGGCGAATGGAACCTGCGAGAGATAACTAAGAAGCAAAAGGAAGCGAAAGAAGTTGAAGTTGATCCAACAAAACTAAAGAGAAATTAAGTTAATTAGTAAATATAATATATAATACATGTCTGACATAATAAAAGATAAGATTTATAGAGCATTTTTTTCTGAATTTGCACCAGATATTTCTAACGAAAGTTTAGAAAGTAATGTAAAATATTTATTATCAAAAGATTTTGATACTGCTATTGATGTTGCTTATAAAGAGTTTACAGGATCGGGCCCTGGTATTGAGCAAATAAACTATTTTAACGAGCTTTTAGGTAAAGAGCAACAATCTCACGCGGAACTTGGTTATACTACAGAAACATTTACAGCTGAGTTAGATAGAGAAGAAGAAGAGCTTAGGCAGTCTCAGGGTGATGCTTTCGATGAAGAAGCTTGGCAAACACAAAGAACTGATAAACTATTTGATTTTGAAGAAGAAAAAGTTAACTTTCAAGAAACAGAAAGAGATAAGGCTCTTAGATCAGAAATTTTAAACAAAGATAAATTCACAGATGGATGGCAAGTATCTCAAAACGAGATGACATCTATGATTAATATTGAAACGTATTTTGGAGATTATGGTATTACTACTGATGATGGTACATGGGAAGGTGATGGTTATATAAAAGTTTTTGCACCTAACAATCCAAACGGAGAGGTTGATCCAGATAATTTTTACACGCTAGAAGTTAACGTAGACAAACCAGAAGCGCAAAGGAATTGGAAAGATTTAAAAACTTGGATATCAAAGCAAGATGGCTTAAAAACCCCTATGAGTAAAGAAGATAAGGAATATTACTTTAATGGAGCAACAACAAATACAAAAGAAGTTGCTGACATGACTGAAGAAAACTTTAAAAACGAGTGGATGCAAACTTTATTTGGAGTAGATGTTGGTGGTAATATAGAACAACAAACTGGAATTAGATTTGAACAAACAGGACTTGGTGAAGCTATACAGGTTCATATTCCTAATGAAGGTAATTTTAAAATAAATCTTCAAGCTGGTACTTTTGGTATAGGTGGTGATCCAAGAGAAGCGCAAGAAGTTATTCAAAAAATATTAGACTACAGGAAATCAGAAGTAGAAAATCCACAAGCACATGCTGTAGCCCTTGATTTTAAAGCTAATAAATTTGAAAGTAATGATATTGATGATTATAATGAGTTATTAGATGTAGATAAAACAGCAGAGTTATACAAGAATATAGGGTTGACAATAAGAAAGGGAAACCGTCCAGCGCCAGGTAAATATGCGGCACAACTCACAAATATGATAATGGGAGATACATATAATTATTATGTAGTTGAAAAAGATGGGGAAGTTATTTTTAGAGGCGCTGCTAGTGGAGATGGTAGTTATAACGTAGGTTTTGCGGGTAAAGACCCTCAGGGTTATGTTTTTTCAGGAGATAGAAATTACAATATATCCGGTAGAAAAGCTGTGGGTACTATTTCAGGAGAAACTGTTCAAGGTCTTAATTTGACTGATTTTATGCTTAAGTATGCTTTAGAAGGTAATATAACACCTGAGCAATACGAAACGTTAAATACGAAAAGAAGAGCCACTATAAAGAAAGCCGGAATTGAGAGTAAGGTTGGTGCAAAAGCCATGTCTGAAATACTTCAATTTGAAGATAGGAGTGTTCAAAACACAATAGCTACAGTTGATTTTTTAGATGTAATGGAGTTAAAAGAAAACGATAGAGCTAACGAAGAAAATGTCAAAGCTATTAATGAGATATATTTAAAAGATTATAATTTAAAGATCAAGGAAAGAGATGAAATATTTGGCGGCGCTATTGCAGAAGATTTTGACTTAAAATTAGTTAACAATGTGTGGGAAGTAAGTTACAAAAACCCAAACGTAGGACAATCTATAGATCCTAAAAAAGAAAAACTTTTATATGAATACGCTGGAAAAATAGGTAAATGGCAATATGAGGCCGAAACACTTTATGATAAATATGAAGCCGCTTTTATAGAGTACAAAACTATAAGAGATAAAAACCTAGAAAAAGCAGAATTACTTAGAAATAGAGGACAAGTATTAGATATGAGCTATGACCCAGAAGCTAAAGAGGATTATGCTTGGGGCAAAAGTTGGAGCCAATCAATTTATGAAATAGGAGCTCTTTTTGGTAGCGAAAGTGCTAAAGAAGCTTACAATCAAGAAGAGCAAGATTATTTAAAATCATTTCCACAATTAACTTATAAACAAGCTATTGAGCATGGTAAAAAATGGGAGTACGCAAAACAAGCTTTTGCAGAAAACAATGCTATGGTATTTACTAGTTTAGCTACGGCAGGGACAGGTACAGCTCTTAATCTTAGCGCTAAAACAGTATTGTGGTCTCAAGGCGCTATATTTGCTCTTCCAGCTGGTGGTGGTAAAAGAATTCAATTATGGAACGCTAGTGAAAACGTTGAAGAGTGGAAAAAAACGAAAGAAGAACTAACGGCTGCATATCAAAAAGGAGGTATACCAGAAGAAAAGTATAAAGATCTAATGCTTGAGCTAGATATGGCTATAGAAGAAAATGACTATGAGTGGTATCAAAAAACTGCCTCTATAGCTAGCGCTATGATAGTTGAAGGTTTGGCCGTTAGGTATATAGGTGGTCTTCCATCTGTTAAATATGCTAGACAAATAGGGGGAAAAGATTTAGTAGCAAGAACAGCAGAGAGAGTTACTAGAGGTAATACTAAGGCTTTTCTTTACAACATGCCTCTTACTACTGTAGGGGGCATGACTTTAGAGTCACTTGAGGAATATGTTATATATGGTGGTGAAGCTCTTAGTAATGTCGCGTTTCTTGGTAAAGACTTTGATATGAGCAATTGGGATGAAGTTGTTGTTAATGCGGCAATAGTAGCTGGACCAATGAACGGAACAGGTGCTTTTTACTCTACAGTAACTAATCAAGTAGCTAATGCTCCAATAAGAAAATATCTTAAAGAATTAACTAAACAACACAAGTTAAAAAAGGCCGAACTGCGTGATGAGAAAGATCCTGCAAGAAGAAAACTTTTAGCAAGTCAATTAGGTGAAATCAACTCTAGTATAACTAATGTGAACAGTGAGGTTGAGCTAAAAGCAATGGGTTTAAGTGGTAAAAAACTTCAACAACTTCTTATAGCAGGAAAACTTGAAGAAGAGCTACTGACAAAAGCTGGAATTGACCCTACTATGGACAGTAAAAAAAAGGAAAAGCTTTTAAAAGATTATGCAGAGGGATTAAATCCAGAGAAGAGAAAAAAGTTTATGAAAGATTATAACTCTGCATTAGAAACTAAAAAATCTATTTTAGACAGCGGCAAAGACTACATGACTATAATTAAAGATGTTTATGGTGAAGATGCTGATATAATGTTAAATAGTTTAAAAGATAAAAATCCTAATCTAAAAAACGCTGATCCTAAAGAGCAGGCTATTGCTGTTCATAATGAGTTTAAACGATTAATGGGTAATAGTCAGGTTGCCGTAAGTAGAACTAGACCTGAAAACGAACAGTTTGTTGATGAAATGACATATGGCCCAGGTGGATTTGACAATGCTAAAACAAAAGACGGTAAAAAAAGAAAAAATAGAGATATAAAAAAAGAAAACGATATCCATAGACAAATAGGAGCTTTAACAATGGCTAAAACAGACAAAGCAATTGTTATGACTACTAAGCAGAACAATGCTATTATAGATATGCTTAAAGATGAAGATTTAGATGGTATTAGCTATAAGTCAGCAAAAAACAATACAGAGCTTAAAAAAGCAATTAAAGAAGCATATGAAGATTCACTTCAGAGAGATATAGATGAAATAAACTCAAGAGATATATCTAAAGAACAAAAAAAGATTGAAATAGATAAAGCAAAAGAAATAAATAAACGTAATATAAACGATATGTTTGTTAGTGTTGCTAGTGGTGCTACAAATGCTTTTATTAGAGGTAATCATGGGGCTAAAGGAACTTATATAGTTAGAAGTGAAACAGCGGCTAGAAAACAATTAGAGGCTGGTAATATTTTACCCGCAACAGCTATAGCTCACGAGTTTAGTCATGCTTTAGATTTTAAAGCTTTTGACGAAGCTGGTTTGTTTGATTATAATAAAAAGCTACATAATTATATTAAAAATAATTTTAAAAAAATACACGACGAAGCTATACGTAGACAATCTAATATTGGAAACTATAGATTAAATAACGATGGAACTCCTGAATACTCTTCAAAATACGTAGAAGATTATGTTGTTAATGATATATTGAAAAAAGGAACAATAAACGAAAAAACTGGTAAAAAATACACAGAAAAAGAAGCAAGGGCAGAAACAAAAGAACAGTTTGCTAAGCGGTTTTTTGATGAATATACTAGAAGTGTTCAAGAGATATTTCAAATGGTTCCAGCTGGAGATACTAGATACGCATCAAAAGATGATTTAAAAAGTATAACAGGTCTTTCTCAAAGTTGGGCAAATGTTTTATCTCAAGATTATAAAATAAAAACAGATAAAGACGCTGCTGTTTATATGGGTAGTTTTTTAAAGTCTTTTCAAGAAAGCCCTGGAAAAACAAAAGCACCTAAACTAGCTAAAAGAAGAATTAAAGCTAGAAAGAAAAAAGGTTTAACAGGTGAAGAAGATTTTGTTACTAAAAGATCTATGACACCTAAACAAAAAGCTGACATAAAAAATCAAATTGATAAGCTTGGTAAAGTAGATCAAGATGGTAATAATCTTAGAGAAAAAGGTGTAGGTAAGTTTCTTTATCAAGCAGAAGTAGACAGTATTATAAAACAAATAAAAGAAAAAGGTTATTTAGATAATTTAATAGCCGCTAAATATAAAGCGGATAAAGTACCTGTTAATTTTGTTAGTGATGTTATGTCAGAATTAACAAAAGATATAAAGAACTTTAATCCAGAAGAAAACGATAGTTTATTTGGTTACTTACAAGGTAGAATTACATTTAGAGCGGGTGATGTTTACAACAAAATATATAAGAAAACAGAGCAAGAGAAAAGAGCTAAAGACGTAGACGATAGAACAAAAGAAGGTGATGTAAAAGTTCAAGTTGCGGCTGAAGAAGACTCTAGAATGAAAGAGTTTGAAGAGAAAGATATATCTCCTGCTGCAAGAGCTAGAGAAAAAGCTCAAAAAGAGCAAGACAAAGTTCAAAGAGAGTCTGATTTTAGAAAAGAACTTGGTATCGAAACTGGAGATCAAATGTATAATAAAGTTTTAGATGCAGCACGTCAAGCTTTATTAAAAGCATATGAAACTGGCACATCAGCAAGAAACATACAAAGAAAACTAAGAGATCAGGCTAATAGTTATATATTTAAAGAGATTAAAAACTTATTAGGTACTAAACAATATACTAGTAATTTAAAAAAGTTTAGAGTACCTATAATGAATTCTTTATTTGTTTCTGATTTAGTTCAATTAGAAAGAAACGTACCAGATGATCAAAAAATATTTACTAAGTTTGTTAAAAAACTTACAAACATAGAAGATGTTGAAGCAGCAGTAAATCAAAACTTATTACCTGAAAGCGCTTTAGTTACAATAGGTAAAGGCCAAGCTGTGAATTTATATACAAAAAGAATACCTACTGAAGCAGAGTTTTTATCTTATTTTGATATACCATCGTTTAACCCTGTTACAGGTCAAAGATCTGGTAAGCGTGGAACTAGAAAAGATACTTTAGCTAGAAATATAGCTGGTGCTTTGGCATACGATGCTATTTTACAAGTAGCTCAAGAACCTGACGTGGTTCAAAAACGACAAGAGATAGCTGAACTAAACAATGTTGAAATATTACAAAACGACTTAGATAATTTAGCGAGAACAATACAAAGAGATCCTAATGTTAAATTTAGTGAAGGAAGAAAAGATATTAAGGTAACATATAAAAATAGATCTATTAAAATAGTAGGTGATAAAGTTTATGTAGATTTTAGTGGTGCACAAAAAGTATTAAATGATTTATGGAACTACAATAATGAGTTTAACGATCAAGGTAAAATTAATTATTATAGAAACTTGTCAGAAAAAGATGCTAACAAGTATGGTGGTAAATTTATAGTAGACGTTACTGTTGATGCTTATGTTAACAGAGGTATGGAAAGAGTAGATAATAAAACTATAGTAAAATTTATTAAAAACAAATTAAAAGGAAGAAAAAAGTTAAAAGTTAGTACTATATACGAGCAATTTTTTATTGAACTAGCCGAGAATGCAGTAAAAAAACTTAAAGTTAAGGGTATAAAAACTGTAGTAGTAAACCCATACGTTAGAGAGGGAGGTATACCAGATGTTCATTTTACAACTACCAATGGTGTTTCTATGGGTCTTGAAATAAAAATGGATTCAGCAAGAGCGGTTTCTGTTACTTGGAAATGGGAGGGACCAACTACAAATCCAAACCCAACAAATACAACAGCACAAAACAACCTTAAGAAAAAGATTTTAGAAACAATGAATGATCCTAGGTTTATTGGTATGGATTTCAAAAAAGGTGTAGATGCTAGTCAACGTAAAGATTTAATGATACATAAGAACATGTTTATTCACAGTGAATCTGTTACATCTGCATATTTAGAGTATCATTATACTAACAAAGCAATACCTGAGTATTTCATTAATATTGGCGAGGCTGGAGCATATTACATGTTAGGTAGCAATCCTAACGTTAACGCTATGGTCGTTAGAATAGCAAACGAACTTGGTATACCTAGGTTAGGTGAAGATACAAATGGTGATATAACTGGAACTTTTGAATTAATATCAAGAATGAACGTTGGTTCCAAACCAAGATCAACAAAAGGTAATACTTATGCAACTACAATTAGAATAGAACCTATTATAGACTCTAAATCTAAGACAAACTTTCCCACTAAATCATCGTTTAACTTAGCTAACAAAGCTAATATGGACGCTTTCGTAAGCAAGATAAATAAATCACTGTTGAATTCTACTGAAATAGGAATGACTATGGATATGGCTACTAAACAATCTCGTAACCCTAAAGCCAAAACAAAAGGAATTACTGTTTTAGATTTTGATGATACATTAGCTACTACTAAGTCTAGAATTAGATTTACAAGGCCAGATGGCACTAAAGGTAAGTTGAACGCTGAGGAATACGCTAGAACTTACGAAGACCTATTAGGACAAGGGTATGAGTTTGATTTTTCTGAATTCACAAAGGTAGTAAAAGGTAAGACAGCGCCGTTGTTTAATAAAGCTTTAAAACTACAAAGTAAGTTTGGTAATAAAGACATGTTTGTATTAACAGCTAGACCAGAAGAATCAGCTTTAGCAATACACACTTTCTTAAAAGCTAATGGATTAAACATACCTTTAAAAAACATTACTGGTTTAGCTAACTCTACCGCTGAGGCTAAAGCTCTTTGGATGGCTGAAAAAGTTGGTGAGGGCTACAATGACTTTTATTTTGCTGATGATGCCTTACAAAATGTACAAGCTGTAGCTAACATGTTAGAACAATTTGACGTTAAGTCTAAGGTTCAGCAAGCTAAAACTAAGTTTAGCAAGGGTATGAGTAAAAACTTTAATGATATATTAGAAAGAGTAACAGGTATTGATTCTGAAAAACAGTTTGACAATGTTGAAGCTAAGTTGGCCGGTAGAAAAACAAAGTATAAATCTATAATACCAGCATCTGCTCAAGATTTCATGGGATTATTATACAACTTTTTAGGCAAGGGTAAAGAAGGTGAAAATGATTTAGCTTTTTTCAAGAAAGCTTTAGTTGATCCTTTTGCTAGAGGTGTAGACGAGTTAAATAGTTCTAGACAAGCTAAAGCTAATGATTTAAAAAACTTATTCAAACAATCACCTAAAATTAAGAAAAAATTAAAAAAGAAAATAACTGGTACTGATTTTACTTATGACCAAGCCGTGAGAGTTTACTTGTGGAATAAAGCAGGTTTTGATATACCAGGTTTATCAAAGAAAAATATAGAAACTTTAGATGGTATTATTAAAAATGACACTGAATTACAATCTTTTGCTGAAACTATAAGTTTAATATCTAAAAAGAAAGAGGGTTATACAAAACCTGGTGAATATTGGTTTGTGGAAAATATTAATTCTGATTTATTAAGCGAACAATCTGTAGATACTGGTAGAGCGGAAGTATTACAAGAGTGGCAAGCAAATGTAGATGTTATATTCTCTAAAGAAAACTTAAATAAAATAGAGGCAATATACGGTAGTAAGTTTAGAGAAGCTTTAGAAGATGTAATCTATCGTATGAAAAACGGTAGAAATAGACCTACTGGTAATAGTAGAATAATGAATGAGTATATGAATTGGGTTAACGGTTCTGTTGGTGCTATTATGTTCTTTAATATGAGATCTGCAATACTACAAACTATATCTGCTACTAACTATATTAATTGGAGCGACAACAACCCACTTAAAGCAGGTATGGCTTTTGCTAATCAAAAACAATTTTGGTCTGATTTTACAATGCTATTTAATTCTGACTTCTTAAAACAAAGAAGATCTGGTAACAAAAGAGGTATAAATGAAGCTGAATTATCACAAGCTGTAAAAGGCGTTGGTGCTTATGAGCAAAGTAAAGCGGTAATACGTTGGTTACTTAAAAAAGGTTTTTTACCTACGCAAATTGCGGATAGTTTTGCTATTGCTTCTGGTGGTGCTAGTTTTTATAGAAATAGAGTTAATTCATATGTAAAACAAGGTATGTCAAAAGCAGACGCTGAGTTAAAAGCATTTTTAGATTTTCAAGAAGCTACAGAAGTATCACAGCAATCAGCAAGGCCTGATATGATATCACAACAACAAGCCTCTCCACTTGGTAGGTTAATATTATCTTTTCAAAACACACCAATGCAATATGCTAGAATAATGAACAAAGCAGCTAGGGATATTACAAATCGTAGAGGTGATTACAAAACGCATATGTCTAAAATAATATACTACGGCGTTATTCAAAGTATAATATTTGGCGCTATGCAATCTGCTTTGTTTGCTGTTATTGGAGATGAAGACGAAGAAGAGTATGACAAAAAGAAAGAAAGAATAATTAATGGAATGGTTGATTCTTGGTTAGCGGGTATAGGTTACGGCGGTAAAGCCATTGGTGCTGCAAAAAATACTGTAAGAGAATATCAAAAGCAAAGAGATAAAGGTTGGAATGCTGACCAAACATATACGTTGCTACAAGCTATTGGCTTTTCACCACCAATTGGCTCTAAGCTTAGAAAAATATACTCATCTATACAAACTGAAAAATACAATAGAGAAGTAATGAAAGAAAGAGGTTTTACTTTAGATAACCCAACTTGGAGCGCTATTGGAAACGTTGTAGAAGGTGTTACTAATTTGCCTCTTGGTAGAATATCTAACAAAATGTTAAATATAGATAATGTTTTGGATTCTAATAATGAAACTTGGCAGAGAATAGCTTTACTTTTAGGTTGGAATACTTGGGATCTTGGCATTAAAGATCAAGATTTACTTCAAACAAAAGAAGAAATAAAAAGAAGAAAAAAGAAATTAAAAGAGCAAGAAAAAGAAAATAAGAAAAAAGACAAAGAAAAACAATCTAAAAAGGATAGCAAAAAAAAGAGAGTTATTATACAAAGATAGTAAAGAATTAAAAAAATAAGTGACTATATAAAAATGGTGAAAAAACTAATAATAATAATATTAACAACAGTTTTAATAGCGTGTACAACGTCTAAAAAATGTTGCGCTCAAAAGCTTGGCATAGAAGACTTTAAAGATATGTTAAAGTATTCTACTTTTTATGCAGCCGTTAACGGCGGTACATCATTGTCTGACGTTGATGTATTTTCAGTAGACAATGGTTTATCTACACAAACTGTTTCAACTCCTTATGATTATAATTTTACCATAGGTTTACGTAAGATAGCAAGATTTGGATATGAAAATAAAGCTCAAACTTTTTATGACGGAACGGAGTCTAACTATAGTGATGCGGCCACTGTAGGTAAAGTTAGAGGAGTTGAATATTTATTTGAAGTTGATTACAAAAGACAAGAAGGTGTTGATTATATGGATCAACATCATTTTGTTAGGTTTAGCTCCGATGATGGTTGTCCTGATGAGTTATGTGTAAACTTTTTTGCTTTAAAACTAGAGTATCTTGAAGATGGTTTTGCTGATATTAAATATTTTGAAGCATCAGAAAGATATAGACATCGTAAAAACGCTAACTTGTCTTGGAATATTGGCTTAACACATAGACTTGCAGAACCATATGGTTACAATGCTTTAGATGAGTGGATGCTTGACAACGGTAATATTCACTATACTTATTTAGCATTACAAGAAGGTTATACGGTAGATGTGTATAGCAGCGAGTATTACAATCCAGCTGGAGAACTAGTTGCTACTAGTGCCGAGGTTTGGGAGGCTGTAGTTGTTCCAGAAGTGTTATCGGATTACACACAAAAAAAAAGAAATGAATTAAAGAAAACAATACAACATTCTTTAGTTGTTGGTTTTGATTATTATAAATATTCTAAAAACACATGGTTACATGCTTGGGGTAGTTTAATGCCATATCACTATGATGATGGTAGTGAGTTTTCATATCACAACTACGTTGATGGGCAATGGTATGATTATTCAGGTGGTTTAATATACGGCATAAAAGTAAACAAACAGCTAGGTTATTTTGTAGAAGGTAAATATAATAAGTACTGGAATAGAGAGTGGTACGATTTTAAATTAGGATTAAATTACACAATTTTTTAATATGGCAAAAGAATTAAACGAAGATACTAGCTTTAAATTAAGTATAAAAACATTAATAGGTATAGGTTTTGCTATAGCTACATTAGCTGGTATGTGGTTTACATTACAGTCAGATATAGCTGAAGCAAAAGAACTACCTGCTAACGAGTGGAACCCTGAGTGGATAGAAAAACTACCACCAGATGAAGTTACACGTATGGAGTTTCAAATGAAAGATGAAATGATACGTAACACTATTATGACCACACAAGAAGATGTTACTGAAATAAAAAAAACATTAGAAAAAATAGAAGACAAATTATATAATAGATAATTAAATGAAAAAATTTTACGTTACTTGGGTATTATTTACATTGCTAGCTAATATTACTTTTGGCCAAATAAAAGTAGTACAATTTAACGCTGGTTGGAATAAAGCTAATGATGTTAATTGGGTGATGAGCTTAAAAGATTGTAAAACTATAGGCTACACGGATATAGCTTCAGATGCTGCTAGCGCAAGTAAACATAAAATAGCTGTAGTACCTACTATTATAATATTTAAAGATGGAGAAGAGGTTGCTAGGTTTCAAGCTGATCTTAGTTTTAAAATGGCAGCAACAAAAGAAGAAGTGCAAGAAGAAATAAGTAATCAACTAATGAGTGACTTTTAATTATGCCTGGAAGCAAAAAACAAAACAGTATGTTTAAAAAAACTAAAGGATACGTTCAAGAAGGTAACCCTTTTGCTGTTACTAGTTGTGGCCGAAGAAGAAATGATGGTTCACCATTACAAAAAAGCAATGAACCTAGAAAAACTACAAAAGGAAAAGGTCGTAACTTTAGAACAGTAGAAGAGGGTGCTGGGATGACTTCTAAGGGAGTTGAAACTTATAGACGTAAAAACCCTGGAAGTAAGCTTAAAACAGCTGTAACGGGAAAAGTTAAACCAGGTAGTAAAGCCGCAAAAAGAAGAAAGTCTTTCTGTGCTAGATCAAAAGGTTGGACTGGAGAAAGAGGTAAAGCAGCGCGTAGACGCTGGAAATGTTAAAATAAATAATTATGGGATACGTAAGTGATGCACAAAGAAAAGCTGTACATGCTAGTAAAGCTGATGGAGGTAAAGGTAATCCAAATAAGATGCTTAAAAAAATAAGTCCAGCATTAGCTAAAATATCTGCTAGTTGTAAAGCTCAAGCAAAAAAGAAATTTAAAGTATGGCCTAGTGCTTATGCTTCTGGCTGGGGCGTACGTTGTACTAGAGGTGATTTTAAAAAGAAATAATGTTTAAAGATTTTGATATATCAAGTTTCAAGAAAATGAAACCACCTAGTGATAGTGGCTTTGACACTGCTCAAGAAATTAAAACTTTAAAAAAAATAAAACTAAATAAAAGTTTTGTTAAGAAATACGACAATATAGAAGCTGCGTTTAAAAAAACAGCTAAAGAGCAAGGTATAAAAGATTATGACAAAAATATTGCTTCTAAACTTATAAAAGAGTCTGCACCTGTAATATTAAAACTAAAGAAATACCATAATAGACCAAGACCGTATGAGCTAGATAAAAACTTAAGCTCAGTTAAAATGGATTCAATGAACACTCCGTCATATCCATCTGGTCATTCTGCACAAGGTATACTTATAGCATCGGTATTAAAAGATAAGTACGGCAAGAGCTCTGCGTTTATGCAAACAGCTAAAAATATATCTGACAGTAGAAATGTAGCACATGCTCATTATAAAAGCGATAGTAAAAACGGAACAGAATTAGGAAAACAAATGTATAAACATATTAAAAACAAAATTTAAAATGAAAAAAGCACCCGCAAAAATGAAAAAAGCTCCAATGAAAATGAAAAAAGCTCCTGCTAAAATGAAAAAAGCTCCAATGAAAAAAGCATTAGTTGGTAAACAAAAAAACTTACCTGACGCTTTAAAAAAGAAAATACTAGATTCTCCGGCTAAAATGAAAAAAGCTGCAATGAAGTTAAAAAAAGAATCAGCTATGATGCTTAAAAAGTCAGCCGTAATGATGAAAAAAGCTACAGCTATGAAAATGAAAATGAAAAAGAAGTAGTAATGTACGTTCAGGAGAACAATCCTTTAAAAAAAAAGAAAAAGCAAAAAGGCGGAGGCACACGTAAAACATGTTTGCCTGCCGCTAAAATTGCCAGCATGAGTAAAAAAGAAAAGCAACGTTTAGTTAGTGCTAAACAAAAATCTGGCAAAGCTGGTAAGTATAAACGTTCTTCAAAAACAAACGTAAAAAGCGCTCGTAAAAAAGGTGCTACATTAAGAGATTGGTTTCAAAAAGAAGACTGGAGACAAGTTAATAATCCTAAAAAGAAATGCGGTGAAAAATAAATTAAAAAAAGTAGCTGAAGAATTAGAAAAAGCTAGTAAAATGCACGCTGGACAAGCTAAAACAGTTAAATCTATGTTAGGAAAATTAGGCCCATTTAAAATGAAGTCACCAATGAAATGTTGGAAAACGCATAAGCAAGCTGGTTATAAAAAGAAAAACGGAAGAACAGTTCCTAATTGCATACCAAAATAATGTATACTTATAAAATAAAATTAGACAGAGTTATTGATGGTGACACTATTGATGCTCATATAGATTTAGGCTTTGATATATCTACTAAAAAAAGAATAAGGTTTTTAGGTATTAATACTCCAGAATCAAGAACAAGAGACTTAGAAGAAAAAGCTAAAGGTTTAGCAGCTAAAGATAGAGTTAAGCAATTACTAGAAGGATCAAAAGAAATAACATTACAATCTCATGGTGTTGGAAAATATGGTAGATGTTTAGGGGAGTTATTTGTAGATATAGTTGACGGTAAAGAAAAAATGACTTTAGAAAGCATAAATGAATTATTAATTAAAGAAGGACATGCCGTAGAATATCACGGCGGAAAAAGATAATTATGAATTGGATAAACAGTTGGAAAAAAGGAAATAAAAAAGATAATGTATATGATATATCTATTAGAATTGGTAGGTTTACAATATTAGAGTTGTACTGCAACCCCGGTATAGATCATAGATGTATCATATTAAACTTTGGATTTGAAATATGAAAAAATTATTATTATTATTATTATTACCAATATTTAGTTTTGCACAAAACTGTGCGCCCACATTAGTATCTACTGATACATGTATGTATGGTTATGCTAGAACATGGGTAGAGTGGCAACCTTTAGACAGTGGTTGTACAATAAATAATATTCATAGAGGAACACCTTATAACACGTACTCTTGGAACTGGTATGACCAAAATTTAACTAATTATTCTTTTTATAACAACTATAGTCCTGGTGATCCGTTTGCTAGTTCAGCTGGTTTTTGGATAGTTTTAGAAATGAGTGATGGAAGTTTTACTGACACAGTTTATGCTAATGAATTTACTTGTATTTCAGGCTGTATGGATCCTTCTTATGACAACTACGATCCTTTAGCTAACATACCGGATGTTTGTTTAGCTATACCACCGCCACAAGATGATTGTGCTGATACTACAAAAACATCTATAACAATTGAGTTTACGCCAGATACTTATTCTGGAGAAACCTCTATGAAAATTGTAAATCAAAACGATAGTGTTTTACATGATATACCTCAAGGGTTTTTTAATAGCATTGGCCCTGGTAACTTTTATAGCAATACGATATGTGTACCTATAGGCGATACAATAAAATTTATTATATATGATTCTTATGGAGATGGTATATGTGGCTCTTGTTTTGGTGGTATTGATGGTAATGCTTTGATTACAGATGAGTGCGGTGATACTATATATAGTTTAACGCCTGGTGATAATTTAAATTTTGGACATAGCGATACTTCAGATTTGTTTGTGATGAAAGATTGTAGTTGGATACCTGTTGTTGGTTGTCCTAACCCAGCTTATTTAGAGTTTAATCCAGCTGCTGACCAAATGAACCCAGCTCTATGTGTTACACCTAGAGTGATAGGTTGCATGGATAGTACTATGTTTGATTTTAATTCTATTGCTAACACTCCACTTATGGAGGATACTTGTAGTTATACTATTGAGTTAATAGATGGTGGTGGTGATGGTTGGTTAGGCGCTTATGTTATGATAAATCAACTAGGTAATTCTTACGGTCCTTATACTAACACAAGTTCTTTTGTTGAAATTATAAATTTAGAATTAAAATCAAACCACCCAGTTACAATTAGAGCTTATTCACAAACAAGTTCTGATGCTACTATAGATCAAATAGGTTTTAAATTAATAAATCCAGAAGGTATTGTTATAGCTTCAGGAGGCACAAATCCTTGGAGTGATAGAATAATGTTGTTTCCAGATAAATATATAGCGCTACCTAACTGTCCTACAGTATGTACTCCTTACGTTTATGGCTGTATGGATTCTATAGCTTATAATTATAACGATACAGCAAACACTGATAACGGTAGTTGCTATTATAATCCAGGTTGTGCTGATCCACAATATTTAGAATATTACACTCAAGGTTTTACAGCTGATTATAATAATGGTGATTGTCAAATGGAAGCTATATGGGGTTGTACTGATAGTCTAGCTTTTAATTACGATAGTTTAGCTAATTTAGACAATGGTGGTTGTATAGGTGTTATATATGGTTGTATGCAGCCACTTGCTTTTAACTATAATCCTAATGCAAATGTTGATGATAATAGTTGTGTTCCATTTATATATGGGTGTACTGACCCTACAATGTTTAACTTTGATGCATCAGCTAATACTGATGATGAATCATGTTTGCCTTACGTTTTTGGATGTACTGATTCAACCATGTTTAATTATAACCCCTTAGCAAATAGTGATAATAATTCTTGTATACCTTACATATATGGCTGCACGGATCCTTCTATGCTTAACTATAACTCACAAGCAAACACGGAGGACTTTAGTTGTATTTCTTATGTTTATGGGTGTATGGATAGTACAGCTCTTAACTTTGATCCACTTGCTAACACGGATAACGGTTCGTGCATCGAAGTGGTTATGGGTTGCATGGATCCAAATGCGTATAACTACGAGTCAACTGCTAATGTTAATGATACTTTATCTTGTTTATATGACGCTGGTTGCGTTACTGGTGCAGGAAATCCTTACTGGCTTAATGACGAATGCTACGCTTGGGTTATTTCAGTAGATGATTACTGTTGTGAAAATGAGTGGGATGAAATATGTCAACTAACATATAATTACTGTGATAGCACTTGGGTTGGTGCAATACCAGTAAGACAAAGTTTAGATGATCATTTAGTTATATACCCAAATCCTACTAAAAACAAAGTAAATATAAATAAAAATGTTGATATAAACGTATATGATCAAATTGGAAATATAATTATATCAAAAACAAATACAAACACTTTAGATATGTCTAAGTTTAGCAATGGTGTTTATATACTACAAATAAATTACAAAAACAAATCAATAACAAAACAATTAATTAAAAAGTAAAATTATGGCAACAACAACAGCGACAATAACGCTTTCTAGTGCGGATTTGCTTAGTGACAACATGTCGTTGTCAGCTACTATGAATCTGTATAAAGATGGCACAACGGCTACTGGACTAGAACAATTAAACTATCACAGAGCGTTAATCCCAACGGGAACTAATTTTGACCTTATACCAGAAAGCGCCGCATTATCAGAAGACGCATCTTATGTATACATATGTCTTAAAAACACAGATGTAACAGATTACGTTAAAATATCAATAAACAGTGAAGAAATCGGTAGATTATACGCGGGAGATTGGTTATTCATGCCTTGGGATTGTGATTTAACGCACGCAACAGCAGATTCGTCTATAGAAATACAAGCTTTTACTCATGACGCTACTATAGAGTACATGTTATTTCACAGTGGTGAAACTTTACTAACAGCTGGAGATTAATAATTAACAAATAAAAATAAATAAAAATGGCAACAACAACAGCAACAATAACAATTGCAAGTTCTGATATAGCTGATAACGCTATTTCAGTATCTAACACTAGTACACTTTACACAGCAGGTACTGACACTGGTATTTCAGAAACTACTGGTCTTGGTAGAAAAAAAGTAGCATCAGATTCTAATATAGTTTTATTAGATGGTGGATTAACTTCTGGTATAGCGGCAGATGTAACTGCAGATAAATCAGCTAAAGTTTATATTAAAAATATGAATGACAGGGGTGACGGTACTAAATTTGTAAATATTTTATTAGCAGCAGTAGAAATAGGTAGATTATACGGTGGAGACTGGATGTTTATTCCTTGGTGTGCAGCGGACGGAAAAGATATTGAATTTACAGCTTCGGACACTACTGAAACTACTTTAGAGTATACTTGTTTTTACGAATAAAAAATGGCTAACCATTTCAATATATCTGGTGAACTTACTCAAGAGTTAATAGCTCCTGGCGATAATCTAAGTATATCTAAAGTTTGTTTAACTAATATTCAAAAAGTTAGCAAATGCAAGGTAGACTTGTATATTGAAAAAAAGCTTAAAGGAAAGTTTTATTTTTTAAAACAAGTAGAACTACCTATAGGCGCTACTTTAGTTTTTGATGATATAAGTATTAATAGTGCGTCTAAAGAATACGGCTTGTATATAAAGCTAACAGACGGTGCATCTTTTACTTTAACAGGATCTATAGATGTAACGGGCACTAACATAAATGTTCCTGGTACTAGTACCTTATATACTTCTGAACTTTCTGTAGGAGACGAAATAGTTGTATCTGGAGAAACCAGAACAATAGCAACAATCACAGGTGATACAACGGCTACGGTAACAGCAGCTTTTGGTAGTGATTTAGCAAACGATACATCTCCAGATTGTAATCCAACTGCTTTAGTAGACGTAATAATAACTTAATATGAAATGGATCGGGCAAAATATTTGGGATCAAATATCTAGATTTCGTAATGATGTATATTTAGAAAGTATATCTACTGGTACTATAGCTAGTGGTGGTAATTTAGGTTTAGATTCTAATAACAAAATAGTAAAAGCCACAGAAGCTTCTGGCGATATTACCGCTATAAAATTTACAACTGATACTGGTGCTGGTAGCCCAGCACAAGTTGATTCTGGATCAGCGTCATTTGGTTTATTAGGAACTAGTGGTGTGGGTGTGACTAACTCTGGTCAAGCTATAACCGTTACATCTGTTCCTGGAGAAATAGATCATGATTCATTGTTAAATTTTGTAGCAAACGAACATTTAAGATGGGATAATGATGTAAGTAGTACAGCTACAATACATGCTAGCAATATACCTACGTTAAATCAAAATACAACTGGATCCGCTGCCACACTTACAACTACAAGAGCTTTTCAAACTGATCTTGCTAGTACATCTTCCACTAACTTTGATGGAAGTGCTGCAAACACTCACGGTGTAACTGGTACTTTAGCTTTAGGTAATGGTGGTACAGGTAGTACAATAGGTGCTCAATCTGGTAAAAACTATAGAATAGTAAATTGTAACTTTAGAGCAAATATAGGTACTACAAAATATTATTTACCATTAAAATCACAAGATGAACAAACTGTATTAACTAGAGAGGAAATGCAAGAAGTAGCGGTTTGTGATGGTAGATTAGTTTCTGTAACATACAGAGGGGAAGCCTTCAACACTCATAGTGGTGATGCTACGGTTACTTTTGGAGTTGAAACAAACACTGTAGGAAGTTCGTATTCTGGTGGTTATTCTGTTCAAGAAACAGAAGCTATTACTATTAATGACGAAGCTGACCAACATCTATGGCATGTTGTTTTTGATTCGGCTAAACATTGGGATTCTACAGATATGTTTGCTATATCAATACAATCAGATACAAGTATAACAGGTAGTAATGAGAGGATATTTTTAACATTAGTAATAGAAGATGATTGGTCTACATATTTAGCTGGATCAACAAGAGAAATAGATTCAACACCTTAATAATAAAATAAAATGATAAGTAAACACATAAGTTACAAGGAGGGCGTGTAT
>Ga0098038_1000095_pt1 | contig 35586 bp, 38 predicted proteins | sample 5B_taG_FD_75051 | JGI IMG/M metagenome (GOLD analysis project Ga0098038, IMG submission 75051) | Marine viral communities from the Subarctic Pacific Ocean - 5B_ETSP_OMZ_AT15132_CsCl metaG | ecosystem: Environmental > Aquatic > Marine > Oceanic | place: Pacific Ocean | collected 2015-01-08 | reverse complement strand
ACGGGCGCATCGATTTAGCTTTAAGCGATGACGGTGGCGTGACCAGTGGCGGCGTTATTAGCTCGGCAATGTCCATTTTTAAACCCGCAGCACCCGCAACTCGACCCAGAGCAATGTTTTTCAGGCCCTCTTGAGTAATTTGGCCCCTTTGTTCTTGCTCTCTAAGCCTCTGGCGGCGTAGATTTTCCCAATATCCAGAGGATGCAGCTGCTTGATTGGGTTTTTTCGCCATTAATTCACCATCTGAGGTTCAAATTCCCACCATTCACTAGGTTCATCATCAATCTGCGCCAGGGCTGCCTCTTCCATACGCCTTTCTTCCTGCTGAAACCATCCATCGGACCCTACAACATGAATCGGATCCTCTGGGGTATGTAAAAATCCGAGCGATTCGCGCCAGATGTAAAGCAATGCGTCACAAGCATGGTTTTCACATGATGCTGCTTCCACCCATTTCCCCTTTGATCTCTCTATGTGATCCCATTCCAGCAGCTCAATCTCATCCACCAGGGCCTTGGTTGCCTCAGTTTCCAAAACCAGCAGCTTTCCTTTTTTCAAATCTGCATTCATCAGCTCAATATGATCATGCTTCTGCCGTTTTTTGGCCGCCTCAATACTCAGCGAATGCCTACGGTTCAGTTCCTCAATGATCATAACCCCCAATCCCCCGGTATCTGCCACGACCCTATCGAATCCATACTCTGCTTCCAGCCATCTAACACGCCGAGCAATATCATCAACAGCAAACCCGTGATGCTTTTCGACATCGACCACATAAGTTTCCGGCACTTCATCAGACCATGCCACAACCACCAGCGCCGTTGCATCGGAGAAACCCAAATCAATGCCCAAACCATATTTCCAATCAACTTCCGGCAGCTCTTCCACCAGGTTGCGCTTTTTCGAGAAACTGTAAACCAGAGAGTTTTCATCCCTGACCCATTGACCTAAGTATTCCCGCCGGAATGTGGGATCATCTTCCTCCCATCCGTTTTCTTCTTTCCTTCGATCCAACCATTCACGCGCCCCAGTAAGGTGCGGATTCTCCAATAACGTCCATGAGAAACTTTTCCAGGGACTACGCTTGAGCTGGTCTGCGTCATGGAAATAACCGCTTGCACTCGCAGACGGCGTTCCAAAGAGCCACATTTCTCCATTAAGGTCGATGGTTGCTGCTTCCAAAACATCATCTATCAGATTCTCCAAAATCGAGGTTTTGATCGATTGCGCCTCATCCACAATAATCCGGCCATACGCGGGGCCTCGAAACTTGTCAACTTCCTCCCTGTCCTGACAACCGCCTAAAATGATCTGGCTCCCATTTGGAAACCTTACCGTCAGCGCATTTTCCAAAAACTCCATGCCCATCGCATAACGCCCTTCCAGCTGCCTCAGCGTGGTCCATAAAATCCTTCTCGCATTTTTAATACTCAGCGTGATGTAGGGAACCAATGTTCCAGGAAATCTTACTGCTGCATCCACCAACCCAATTGCTGCCAAATGCGTTTTCCCTGCACGCCTTGAACACCTCGCTAATCTCTTCTTTGCTGTGTCATCAAAAAAACCGAGCTGCTGCTCATGGAGACTACGCACCATTGCAGCACGTACCGCCTCAAGCTTTTCCTGAACCGCCTTTTTTGCTCGGACCCTTCTTACTGCTTCCTCCGCCAGCGCCCTTTGCCGCGGATTCCACTGAAGATCCGCCCTCGCTTCCCTTCGCGCTCGCTTTTTCGGACTTCCTGCCAATACTCTTCCTCTGTTCCTCTGCTGTTTTAAAATCTTCCATCAACTCCATCATCAAAATATTCTCCAATGGAACCATGCGCCTACTCACCACGCCATCTGACGGATTTGTTGCGGTCACATAAACCATCCGATCCGTGTCATCAAAATCGATGGAAACTGCTTTCGAGGCACGCAATGTCTCGCCCCCGCCAGCACTCGGTACTTGTAAAAACTTCGAAAATTGAACCTTTGATAACTCTTTCATAAGCCTAAAATTTTGTAAGGGTTCCACAACCATCTAACCTCCGGCCACGCCCTAAACAATCCCGCGGTCCTATGGCTGCAACAAATTTGTCCTGAATCCGAAAATATCCCGTTATCCAATAAATCCCGTATCATTGACCCGCCTATCCCCATCCGGCGAAATGCACTCTTCACGTACACGTAATGCAACACCTCCGGCGAATACGCGCACCAACCCCAAACGGAAGAGGGCGCTAAAGGATCACATGCGACCATAATGCTCATATTCGGGAGATTTTTTTTGAGGATAGTGTCGTGGTAGTAAAGGGTGATATGGGGGGGTACGGGGGTACGGGCCACCCCGCCGCGGCCTCTGCCGACCTGGGGGTTCCAAGGCGAGTCATCTGCCACCCCGCGGGTCCAGGAATCCATGACCAGGCCCAGCTCCATCTCGCCAGCTGTCCCGTCAGGATCCAGAGGGCGCAGCAGCACTTCGACATCACTACGCGGGTTCACAACCCGATTGCCTAAGTCATAACCCATTGATATTGCTGGGTTTTGTTCCAAGGCGGTGGCTTGTTTATACATCGTTTAAACGTTCCAGCTCTGGCAGTTCGTTTGCCACTGCATGAGCAATCGTTTCATCGCCGCGCAGCTCATCCAGCAGCTGAGTGTCACTGAGCTTGCCCAGGTTCACCTGGATCGCAGCCACGCTCTGAATGTCATTCCAATCTGAGGGCCTTCGATTCTTGAGGTAGAACGCGGTGGCTTGATGATTGCCGCCCTCGATCTGCTCCATCAGATGCCCTGTCACCTTCTGCATCCCTTTCGCACGCCCGCGTATTATATGCTGATCAAGTTGATCGAATTCGTCTTTCTTCCGTGAAAACGTGGCAGGATCTAAATCCAGGTTATGAGCGATATCCTGCTCATTGAGGCCAAGCGCAGCCATGCGCTCGATGTCTTGGTAGGTTTTTGCGTCAGGTATCCATTTCTTCGCCATGGCTTCCTTGCCTTGTGGATGCGGCTGACGCGGGTATTAGAGGGACCGCCAGCCGCGTGGAGAAAAAGAATGAGTATTTTCACGCTATCAAGTTATTTGAGGGATTGTCAACTTTTTTGATGATCATGCACTTTCGAGGTATTCATTCAACCATTCGGGTTTGATGGCGCGAGCCTTTCCTGGCTTGATGGACTTAATCTTATTCAGTCGGCAAAGGCGTCTGATGGTGCAGGATGAGAGTTTGATGTTGAACATGCCGAGCATGTATTGCGAAGCCTCTTCGGAGTCTAGGAATTTCTTGTCAGCGAGTTGCTGCACGTTGATGATTTGCTGCATTTTCGATTACTGTTTTAAAGTGATGGAATTGATTCCAGTGCTGTTGAATCTGTTCCAGGTTAAGATCCGGCAGGGATTGCCGAATGATGGTGCGATAGAATTGGAATGATGAGCAGCCGCGTTGCTTAGATGATTGATCTTCCTGGCGTGGTTGCTCTGGTGATGCTGTTGGTTCAGGCTGGTTGTCGTTCATCCAGTTCAGCCATTCCATGTTCCTGAGAATATATTTAGCTTTCTGTGCGTATTGTTTTCGGTTGCCTTTGTATTCCTTTGCGTAGCGTTGAGCAAATTCAAGCAGCTGCTGTTCTTGCTCTGGTCCAATATCGTCATACAGCTCCCATGCTTCAGCTTTGTTTTCCTTCTTTGGATATGCTTTCCAGAATGCTTCAAAAGCCTCGGAATATTTTGGCTCGGCAGTAGTTATCTTTTTTCCTTTTTTTCTTTCTTTTATTTTATTCCCTTCTTTATGTTGTGGTTGATTGTTGGTTAGCTGTTGGTTAGCTGTTGGTTGATTGTTGGTTGATTGAGGGTTGGCCTGTTGGTTAGCCTTACCATTCGGATTCTGGTAAACGGAGTAATTGCAGACTCTGATCAGCGTTCCGCTGTTGGTTGGCTCGATGGTTATCATTTCGCACCGTTCAAGATGCTTTTGTGCAGTCCGTAATTCTTGCCGTGAAAGGCCCAGCTGAATCTGGTCCCTGGCGGAGCTGCTGATGAAGCTGCCGCGTTCCAGTAAATATTCCTGGTTATTCCACCATACTTTATGATCAACCCATGCGGCGGATTCCAGGCAATGAATCCAATATGACCATACAGCTGGTTTTGATCTCAGCGGGTGCTTGATCGAGGATCTGTGATATAGAATGAAGCCATCCATGGCGTTGTCTTTAGCTCAGTAAAACTTTCTTTTCTGGTTCGACATCTTCATCGTTCAGATACTTTTCCAAGCGGTCAAATACCTGGGCCTGTTGTTCATAAACCAGGGCTTGCTTGGCCATCACCTCTGACATTTCTTTCATGGTTTCTAGCAGCTGTTCCTGGGTTTCTTTAGACCATGCCATTTCTTTCAGCTCGGCCAGTTCCCGCATCAGATTTTCGTATTGTTCATCAGTCATTTCTTATTCTTCCTTGCCGCTTCTTTCAAAAGCTTTCTTAATAGTTTTTTAGGTTCGTATGGAATACATCCACGGTGAAGAAATTCAGCCTTGAAAGGCTTAGGGTTTTCCTCTTCAGGATTGATCTGCCAGATCACCATGGATCTCATCCAGAATGGTAGGTTCACTGTCATCCAAGAATGCCGGATTAAACGTGGTCGGCTCGACCTCTGGCTGGCGGCGCTCGATCTTATTACCCTGCTTCAGATAACGCTTCACGGCGTCATTGATCTGCGCTCTGCTTGGTTCAGATTTCTTTTTCTTCCTTCCTTTTTTACCGCCATTAAAAATATTAAATTTAAATTCTTTGGCGCGGCGCTTTTCTAAGTAGGCATCAAGATCCTTTTGCCGCACCAGAAACGGCGTAAGGGCGCGTTGATCCTTGCCCGTGCGCTGCGCTGGCAGCTTCCCATGGTTTGCAGCACGGCGGAGCGTGCCGACATGGATCCCCGTCATCTGCTCAATTTCTGGCAGCGTGTAAAGTTTTTCAGACATGTTTCACCTTTGTTTTTCACCTGGTAATGTTTGGCCACCCGTATCCGGCGGCAATTCAGCTTTGATGTTGATCCAGCTCCATGTTCCATCTGGATGATCTATTCGTATTTTTCCTTTATTCCAGCCGCCGCCGTTTCTTCCTGTCCAGCCTTCGCCATTTTTTTTACCAGCATGATGCGGTTTGTTTCCCTTTTTAAAACCAATCTTCAAAATGTGTTTCATCAACATACATCCGCATGACCTGGTTTTGTGTTTGCCTTTAGAGTTGTAAACGGTGTTATATCTAATCCTTTTTTCATTTCCGCATCGGCATCGGAATAAATACCAGCTACATGAATAGGGTTTTTGTACCAGCTCAAGAAATCGGATCGGCGTCAACCAAGTTTCTGGAGCTTCAACGCCGATTCTGACTTTGTTTTTTACTTTAGGCATAAGAGCGAGACATCTTCAGCGCGTTGCTTTATCGATTCCCCAGGCATGAAAGTGCAAGATAACTCGGCGAGCATTGTTCGCTGGACTGAGGGCCAGCAAGGAGGCGCCCGCCACCTGGTTTGGCCTCGCTCTAAATTGCTGCGACTGCATATTCCTCTTCGTCATCCCGTGCATCCTCAACTTCATGTCTTGGCTTCACCTGACTTCGAAGCTGAAACATTCCATCCAGCTCAGGGTTCAGCCGCATGAGGATCCTGGAAATGCACGCCGCATGATTGTTATTGAGTTTGTAATCCAGGGCTGAATCTTCCAGCATTGAATCCCAGCGCAGTCGCTCCAAGATTGCTTTGATGCTGTAATACTCACGGTTTCCGTTTCTCTTCAGCTCAATGGCGTAACGCTCAAAGGCTTCGATTACGTGCATGTTCAGCGGGAACCATGCAATGAAATCTTTTCGGTATCGGTATTTGACTTCATCAAGGATTTCCGGCTCAAAAGTAATTAGATGAGCAACTTGCTGATAGGTGATCATTCCGCCACCTCTTCAGTTCGTAGTTCATCCAGCTTTCCATTGGCAAGTTCCTCAAGATCCGCAATCTGATCGCTGCTGAATTGTTTCGGCCATTCCAGCTCTCTTTTCAGCGCCAGGTATGACTGAAGCGGGCCTGGTGCTTTAAATTTTTTGATCTTTTTAATCACCAGGTCCATCGGTGTTTCGCCATCAATCTCAACGGCAACAGGGCCTTTCTTGGTTTCCACAACCTTCGACACGGTTTCAACTTTTGCCTTTTCCATTTCCTTTTCAAAAGAGGGATCGCCAATCTGAACCTGGTCATTAACTTGAGCAGCTGCGAGCTGCAACGGATCCGCTTGCTCGCCCTTTGGATTGATCACAACCATTTCACGGTTTTCGGAATCGTAACCCATGTCCATAGCCTCGTCCTGGTCCAGCGCATTACTAATTCCAAAAGCCATTCTGACGCCCTGGCTGAATGCTTTATGCCGAAGCATCCGCTTTGGAAATTGTTTCCAGGGATCGGTGTTCCGTTTACATTCATCCATGTATTCGGTGATCTTTGTCGGCGCACTATGATCGCGGCGCCGGATAACCGCGGTCACGCTAACCAGGTTTCCCTTTTCATCAAAATTATCTTCATGCTCCCATCCATCGAAATTCCTGTTTCGCTGCGCCAGGCTTACCCATCCATCAACCCCGACCATCAGCTTCACACCGCCCTTCGATGGAAAGGCGTGTGTTTCATCAGATAGCGGGTTGAGGCCCAGGTCACGCGCCAGCACCAGAAAGGCAGCAACATCTTCATCCGTTACGCCGTTAGGCATCACGGTTTTTTTTATGGTTTTGACATAAACCTCACGGTCCAGGTTGACCTCGGCGGCCATGATTTCAGTCAAAGATTTTGGTTTTTCTATAACTGCTACAGCTGCATCACTCATCAGAATCTCCATATTTTTTGATGAACCAGGCGGGCGGTTCCAGGCGCTGCTGGTAATAGCCATATCCTGGGGTTGGATCTTCCATCCAGCGTTCCCAGCGGATGGATAGGTCATTCAGTTCAATGATCCCTAGATCAATAAACTGACGGTCCAGCGGATAGACCACGGCCTGGAAAGGCGGGGCTTTCTCCACAAGAATGTAATAATAATTTTCAATTGTAATTCCGGCGCTTTCCCAAACGTAAACCTGAAGGGCGGCCTGAAGGTAAATTTTATGATTGATTAAATCTTTCAGGAAAATATCGCGTGCAGCTGCTCCACCCTGGCGGCTTTTAATATCTGCCAGCGACATGATGGGATATTTTGAAATGACATCGGGCCGAGCCTTAACCGTCTGTTTATCTTTGTTGTAAAGAAATCCTGAAACTTCGACCCTAGTATGGTGCGGCTCGGTTCCGCTGATCAGCAGATTTGCTTCACGGTTTGACCGTACTGAATCCCTAACTTGCAGCGCCATTTCCCACTGGTCTTGATTCACCAGCTGCTTGCCTTTTGCCTCTTCCATATATTTGGCATAAGCCTCTTTACCTGCTTTTGATTGCCGATTAATTTTCGGCGTCAGCATATAGTTTTCTTCAAAGGTTTCCGGCTCAGTGATAACCGAGTGCAGCATCGAACCGTCTTGCATATCCTTGGTTGGCTTTCCAGGGTGCATCCGCTTGTGGTAAGCGTATTCTGGGCTGGTTGAGATATGCCTGAATATGGTGCTGCTCAGGCCAGGGTTGATTTCGCGGTTGTGGTAATCTTCAATCGCGATTCCTTCCTGGATCGCGGATCGATCAAAAGGGTAGATACTCACGTATTTTCTCCATTGTTTTTTTGCGTACATCAGAAAGCGCAGCCTCGGCATCATCAATGGAGCGCACGATGTAATAATTAGAAACTGCTCCCTCAAACAGTTTTTGGATTTTGGTTTGGCGGCCTGTTTTGGTTTTGACTTCAAGCCAACAGGAAACGGGGATTCCGGCCACCATGAGCTGGCAGAAGATATCGGCCATGCCAGCATTTCTTGAAGGGCGATACTTGCCAGGTTTTCCTGGAATGGGGATGCCGATCACATTCATCCTGAATAATTGTATACCTTCCTGGTATGTGCCCCATTCCAGGATCGCCTTTTGAATCTTTGCCTCGCTTTCAGGGAACATCATTCGCCGAATAACCTTCTGGCACTTTTTAAAATTTCGTCCCTTTCTTCTTGAACTCTTCGCACCGTGTCGGTTTTTTTAAGCTCTGGCGTGATCACCTGGATAAATAAATCTATCGTTTCAGCAAGTTTCTGATTGGATTTGGTGTTCTGATCTATGGCTTTTGCTAGATCAGAATTTTTTTTAGCATCCATGCTTTTTTATGTTGTACATAATGATCATATATGTAACGATATGATCATGCAGTTGATGATAGTGAGATCAGCTGATCAAAAGGCTGCATGAATGTCAATAATTTTTTTTGAGGTATAAATGAAAAAGCACCCACTACTGAGGAAATGGAAGCAAAACCAATACGGCGGCAAGTTCAAGCTGCTGCCTTTTGGCTATGGTCGCGGTGGCCGCCAGGTCGAGGATGTTACAAAACTAGACGCGGATGAAGTCAACCTTGTCGGTATATTCCCGCCAGCAAAACCTGGCGCAAGAAAGCGCCCGATTACATTGTGTAAAGTGTCAGAGCTTTCTATTGATACTTATGACATTGAAATGTTAGAGCTTTGGAAATCTAAGGATGCCGAGCTTGGCACTCCCGCTGCCGCCATCGATCTTGATAAGACCACGCTGAATGATCTGATTGACAAGTATGTGGATCCAGATCACGGCCACCTGAAAAACTGCAAGGACCAGGTTAATATGCTGCACCATATAGATTTCTGGCGTGAGCAGCTTGGCAAGGAGCTGATCAGCTGGACTGACGCTAAAGGCAAATCATACTGGCCCCGCAAGATCCGCGAGGTTGCCAATACAATTGAAAAAACCCGCGCCGTTAAAACAGCCAACAACTACATGGCTACCCTCGGCAGTATCTTTGCTTTTGGTAAAAGGGATGATGTCGGTGTTTGTGATGAAAACCCAATTGAAAAGGTTATTAAGAGTGAACCTAAAAATGAGCGAGTTAGAAAGCTCGATGAGGAAGAGTTTGAAGCCCTTCGATTGGAGTGCAAAAAATCTTCAGACTTATCGGAGCTTGGCGCATCACTTGGATCCGAATGTTTATATGACATGTTTATGTTTTCAATTTTAACAGCTGCTAGGTTTTCAGAGTGTAAAAGATTGCGCTGGGAGCATGTCAGTTTTGAGGATAATAAACTGACCTTTGTAGAACGTAAAAATGATGATGATCACCACTTTAGCATCGAAGATCCTGACCTTTTTGAATTGCTTCGTAATCGTTTTAAAAATGCCACCAGTGCCATGGTTTTCCCAAAGCCTGAAGTCAGGAAGGCATTTAAACGTGCATGTAAACGTGCAGGGGTTAAAGATTTTAGATGGCATGACCTCAGACATACTTCAGTAAGTTATGCCCTAATGTCAGGCGCTACGTTGGCGGAAGCACAAAAACACGCTGGACATAAATCATATCAGTCCACGCTGCGATATGGTCACCTAGATACGACCACAACCAAAAAAACCAGCAGCATGATTTCTAACAAAATTAAGGGGATTAACTAAGGAACATTATGAAAATTTCAGGAACAGCAACTTATGTGGACCGGAGATTTATTAGAGCTTGGCTTCATGCTTCAATTTGTTTACTCCATTATCATAATTGCCCTTATCCGATAGACATTGAAACCCTGACCATCAAGATTCTTGATATGTCTGATTGGGTTAATAAAGTCAATGGCAAGGGCGTTGGTGGTACTGCAAATTGGGCAACCAATACCATTCAGCTTTCCAAAAACCAAAAAGCGGAAGCAATGGCAAACATTATTCTACATGAATGTATTCACCTGGGCTTCCGAGACTTTGGTAAAGGAACCTTGGAATGGACCACAAGAACATTGGAAACCAAGTTGAAGCCCATTGTTCAGCAAATGGCCCAGCCAATGATTGATTCATCACAGAAGGTTTCTGCTTATGTTGCCCATACCAAACCAGGGATGGCATACAGAAACGATAATGAAAAGGATAACTACAATGAAAAAAACGCCTGGGAAAAGGTTGGGGCTAAAGATAAATACGGGGCCAAGAAGAGGAAAAAACTAAGAAAAGAAAAACTGGAAAGGCAACGGCAAGAATTAAAAGAAATGATTAGGGCTAAAAAATCAGCATGACAACCCTTTAAAAAAAATAGGAGAATAAAGATGCAGCTGCATGACCCTAACAACATGATGCTGATAGTCCCTGACGGTCAAGGGGGCTATACCGTCATAAGCCGCGGCGAGCTTGAGGGATGGATTAGAAAGGTAGGTGAATATTTTGAATTTGCTCACGTTGATGATCCATCAAACTGGCTGCCAGCTGGCAACTCAATTTCTGATGCTCGTGATTTTATAATTGCAAATTATCCATAAAATGATTATGAATCTACGCATGGATATAAATGAAATTGGTAAACGGATCCGGCAAGTTCGTAATTCGCACGGTTTAAAACAAGATGAATTTGCCGAAAAAATTGGCGTAAATCGTCACTCTTTAAGTCGGATTGAATCCGGCAAACAGCAGCCTCCGCTGGATATTTTGGGGGCATTGTGGAGCGTTTACAAAGTTGATGCGAATTGGCTTATTAACGGGGTTGAATCTAGTCCCGTTGATAATGTAGATGTTCAAAAATTAGAGTCTGATTTAGCAAAGTCAGAGCAATCGCTGGCAGAAACACGAGAGATTATTCAGCTTTTGAAAGATGCTGCGGGTGTCAAATGAATCAGAAAGAGCCTTAGAATACTGGGGCGCAAAACTATTAAGGAGAATATTATGAAAAATGAAACTAGTGGAACACTGCCAGACACCCACTTTAAAAAAATAGTATGGCATTCTAAAAAAGCCTTGGGTTGGGTTCCCGGTCTTTTGGGTAAAGCAAAATCCGGAGGTTGAAAATGAAACAGGGAACAATAGTGGAACGCACCTATGCCATTTGTAACATGGAAAAATACCAGGATGAGAAATTTTTATTTGAACTGGATCGGATAACAGAAGAAGATGGCATGACAATATTGGAACGGACGATCATCAATGATTCAGTGCGTATCAAAGCACGTTTTGATAGTGATCAATGGGATATATGCCGAGCATTAAAATATCTGACCCAACATGGTGTATCAGTAAAACCTATTTCAGATTTTACTATCGTTAAGGAAGGGATTCAACCTGCAATGATTATCAGCACCAAACCGGAAACTGAAGCAGAATTAAAGCTTCATCATGTTAAGAGAATTCTTAAAAGTTTTAAAGTTCCCGCCTGAATGTCTAAACGAATGTCTAAACGGACGTTTTTTACTGAGCCATGGAAGGCACAAATGCTTGTAAACCGTTGAAAAAACTGGTAGCGGGGAGAGGATTCGAACCTCTGACCTTCGGGTTATGAGCCTGACGGCCATTAGTAAAATCAATACTTTAGGGATGATTTGGATGTTTAAACATGTCTAAACCATCCCTAAATGTCGAAACAATGTATAAACCTATTTCCCTTTTTTCATGCGCTTTTTGCGCTTCGGCTTATTCATCATTGACTTCTTTCCGTAGTGTATTCCTGGCATTTGGTTCCTTTCATCTGGTAATAACATTAGTAGCTCCAAACAGCTTCACGCTCTAACGTGTCAAGATGGATGAAGCGTTGATGGTGCGGACCCTTCTGAGAAAATCCAATCCCACGGAATCCGACCTTGCGGGATTCTTCCATGAGCTTTAATGCCCTCGGTCCATATATCTGGATGTCAGCCGCGCAGCCCTGAACATGAGCTGATTTCGGATAACCCCCAGAATCTTTATTGTGCTGCTCGCAGCGGTATCCGCTAGTCACTTTTAACGGGCCGCAAATGTTTCTAAGTTCCTGAAGCATTTTCATGAATTCAGGATTCATTTCGTCACGTTTACAAGTGCCGCATTTACATCGCATTTCGGCCCTGCTGAAATTTGGTGTAATCATTTCAGCCATAAAGCCCCCCAATGCAATAATGAAAGTCCGCCGTAAAATATGCGATTCTCATTATAGTTTCCCATCCGCTTCAAGCTTGCCGCGGATTTCGGTAACAATCTTATCATCCAGGCTATTTGTGGATCGCGCCGCTGCCCATTCAGCAAGCATCAACATGACCCGCAAAACGACCTTTTCAGATAGCATCGAGATCACCATGGTTTTAGCTGCACCAGCTAATAATGGAACTACCATTTTATCCTTTCATCCATGAGTTAATTTAACTTCTCCCTCCTAATCTTCCGGCAATGACAAACTCTTTAAGGGATTCAACTTCACGCTCAACATTCTGCATCCGCGTGTCCAGTTGTCCGATTCCAGTTTTCACCTCAATCCAATCCGTTTTATCAAGACTGTCCCGCACCAGCTGCTCAAATTTATCTGTTAATTTAATCCGATCCTGACGCGCCTGGGTTTCTGTTCTGTAAAACCAAAAGCCGAGTATGATCAGCATAGCCCCCACTATGCCCTGGCCCATAAACATATCAATGATCTGATTAGGCAATTCATTAATCCCAGAAGCTTGCGGCTGCATTGCATGAAATGATTGGAATTGTGGCTCCGGCGGTACTTGCGACTGAGCCAGCTGTGCATCCATTGGATGTTGTTTGGCATGATGCCCTGTTCCAAATGCGGTTCCTGCTAATAATAAAAATATGATAAGAAAATATTTCATCATCCTCCAATCACCTGGGCGTCCTCCGCCATGGTCATGAACGGACCCGCTTCGATCTTGCCTCTGCGCTGCTGCTGCTCTGGCGGCTGCTGCTGATATTGCTCTTGCAGCTGAGGCACAAAGTTAAGCGTAGGATCCATATTGAATTCAAAAAATCTACTCAGATTGTTTCGGATCTGAGGTGAAAGTTTCGGCGTGCGGTTCATAAACGATTCCATCAACCGCCTCATCTGATCTTGGTAAAGCCGAGGATAAACTTGCTGTATGGTATTTAAATGTTCCGGCATCAGCGTGCCAGCTGCTACGTGCATGAGAATCCGATTCGGGTCATTCATGATTTCCACGCGGCGCATGAAACGGATGATGTCAGGAAACGGCGGCAGGATCGGCTCATCGTTCTGGAAAACTGCCATGTTGTCATTCAGTGGATTGCCTGGCATATTTTGGTGTAGGTATCCGATCCCGTTGGCCATGGTCTGAATCAGTTCCTGGTTCATGGTCTGATCACCATTGGATTCTGGAACCATTGCGGCGAGCCGAGGCTGCAAGGCTTGAGGGTTTCCCATCATATTATTCAAATCATCACGGATGGTCTTAAATTGGGAAACAGTCTTTTCCGGCGTGGGCGGTGTTGGATCCGACATGGTGGCAGCTGTTCCGCGGGAAATGGCATTGATTCCCTTCATGATCTTTTCCTCGGACTTGGTGGCAAAATTAAGCATTCCGCCATAGTCATCCATGCGGCCAAGCATACGGGCTGCCAGCAGATCCCCAGATTCTCGTAAATACTTTCGCCCTATCATTCCGGCTGCTGTCATCCCAGCTGCTGCCAATCCACCAGAAAGCAGAGACTCCGCGCCGACCATTACGCCCGTGGATCCGCCGAGTGCCGATCCCATGATGTAATCAGTTAGGCCAAACATATTGTTTCGCTTTTCCCTGGCAATGGCGCCCTCAAGAATCTTCTGAACCGTGGCTAGATTTCCGTAAAGTTTTTTTGTTTCCTTAAACTTTTGCACCAGGTCCAGCGGGATGCCTTTAGTTTGTCCAAGGCGTTGCGAAATCGCTTCCAGAGAATCCTCTGAACGCTCACGAATAATGCCAGCCATGACATTATAAAAATCAGCATCCCTCGGATTCTTGTTAAAATTCGCCAGGAATTTCTGGAAGATTTTCTTTTGTGCTTCGGATTCTTCAAAGGTCAGTGTTTTGCCCGCACGTATTTTTTTAAGTACGGGGTGCATGTTTTTATAAGCAAGATCCTCAAAAGCGTTGATGGCTTTTTCTGCACGCTTAATTTTTTTAAGCATTGTTGGATCATTAGTTACACCTTTCTGTAACATCCTCCCCAGGATCTGCTCGCGCATTTCATCGGCCACTGAAACGGGATCAAACATCAGATCCTCGATCTGACCTTTGAGGCTTTTCTGCTTGTCAGTGATGGATTTGATGATGGTTCCAATATCACGCCCAGCAGCTGGCAGCAGATCATCAGAAATCTCACGCCACATTTCTTCATGTTTGCCGAGATTCTGAATCACGCCCTGCTTGTCTAGGGATCTAATAAATTTACCTAGTTCCTCAACCCGTTCAGGATAGCCTAGCTTTTGGGTGGCCAGCATCAGCTCAGGGTTACGTGGATCTAAACTTTTCCAATATCGAAAATTTGCTGCATCGGTCAGTTTGCTTTGGCCTTTAGCAAGTACACTGCTTATGCCCCCCAACAGGCCCCCAGCAGCTGCACCCCAACCAGCGCCCGCCATGACATGCTCGGCAGCTAGAGGAATGTTAATTTCTTCATCCAGAATAAAATCACTTGCTGCATACATCGATCCGACTACGGCGCCCTCGGCAGCCCCCCCAGCGGCCCCCAAAACAGGGCGGGATTTAAAAGCCTTTTCTGCTATGCCGCCAACCAGCGGAGTACGTGCTGCACCAGCTGCGCCCTTGGTTTTCATCAACGCCTGGACCCCTCGGCCCGCTGCTCTGGCAGCTGCACCCGTTCCAAGAAAGGGAACAAAGAATGAAGCGATTTCCCCCGTGGTGGAGCTGATAGGATTTTCTTCGCGGTACATGCGAACCTCATCCGCGCTCATACCCATGCCTTTCAGCGCGGCATCCGATAATCCGAATGTCAGCCCACGGGCAAAACCCATAGCGCCGGATTTTACTTCACTTAATGGATCATCTTTGATTTCTTGCTGAAGCAGCTTTTTTTCTTTTTCCGATTCGGGCGCATAAGTATATCCCGCTTCCAGGGCCATCCGTGCATTCTCGGCTGGCACGGTATAGAGTGCCTGGTCAGGTCCAAGCAGAAAGATTTCCTGGCCTTTTATAAAAGAGTAATCGCCGGATCCGATTAGATCCGCAACGCGCTCATCCGCTACGGTGACGCCAGTTTGATCTCGGTAGGAATAAAGTCGGGCCATCAGTCAGTAACCTTTTTCACGCCTGGCACTTCTTTTGTGGGCTGCTGCTGTCCGTACATGCCAGCAAAATCTTGGAAATTTAGATCCCTTTGTGTCGGCATGATGCCCATGCCCATCTGTAAACCGTAAGCTCGGCTTTCCAGGAATCGATCCAGTTCATCCAATGCAATCCTCAGCTCGCCCAGCGTAATGGTTGCCAGCGTAGTTTGCGGCAAGACTCTTTCCACCAGCTGTTGCTCTGCTGCACTCATCGCCTGACCTACTTTCGCAATGTCATTTTTGTATTTCAGGAAAATGAGTGTCGCGGCTTGCTCAAGATTCTTATACTGCTTTCCTTTCAGTCCACGGATTCCTAAACCAGATTGAACCGTGGTATTGATAGCTCCCTCTTGGTCTAGCTTATCCATCATTTCAATGGCAATGTTGCGGTTTTTAATAATTTCGTAATAACCCGCTGAAAAGGTTTGTCCCTCTTTTCTAATGTTTGCCATTTCCTCTTTTGACGGGCTGCCAGTAATGACGCCCAGGCCAGGAATGTAATTCCTTCCTTTGCCGCGCTCTTTCGCCATCACTTGCGTCATCATTGCAAAATAGTTTTTGATCGCGCTTGCTGTGATCGTGTCAATATTCTGCTGTGCGCCCTGTTCCAGCTGCGCCTTTAACATCTGCAATGTCGATAGTGATTGAGCTGCTTGGCCTTTCATCTGTGCAGCTTGAATCGCCTGGTTTGTTTTGTTCAGTGCAAACTGAAGCATTTGGCCGCGCTGCTCTTGTAGAATACGCCGCTGCTCTCTGGCTGACAACATCCTCATTTCTTTAGATTTCAGCTTTTTCTGCTGATCCCGATCAATCGCCTTGTCAATAATTTGAAGTGCATAGTTAGGCGTACCGCCAAATGTCGAGGCAGCTGCTCCGAGTGCTGCACCGATCACGGCCAAAACTTTCCGCATGGTATCGCCTTCAAAGGGCGGGCTTATCTCTTCCTGGGCAATCTCATCGATTTTGGTTGTATAGTCTGAAATAGACTGATCAATATTTTTGGTAAGCGCATCGACATCTATTTTAATGTCGAAATTTTTATCCATAAATTCGTATTGAGCTTGTGCAAACTCAATGGCTTTTAATGCGCTGTCTTTTGCCTGTTGATTGAGAATGTTGGTATCAACAGATTGCTTAAATGTCGTACTAAAATCGACTGGATAGCCAGTAAAACCAGGTTCCTCATCGACTTCCACCTCAACAATTTCATCAACGGGTTCCTCTTTGACTTCCTGCTTTTCTTCCAGCAGCTGCGCAGTTTCTTTTAATGGCTCAGGTTCACTTTGAAACATGTCCTGAATGAATGAACCGCCGAGGGGTGAAGGCTTATCACCTTCTGGCCTTTGTAGTGATGTCCTTTTTGCTACTTCAGACTGATCTTGCATGGCTGTGGTAACAGCGGCATCAGCTGTTGGTTCGGCGTCTAAGGGTTCAATTAAACCAGCTTTTAGCGGGTCAACATCCCACGGTGGCCTGGATTCTTCTAAGGCTGTAATTTCTTCAGAAGGGGGCTGCACGTTTCCACGCGCTATCATATTTAAAAAATCCTGCACCAGCGGATCCTTGCCGCCTTCAGCGGATGGCTCGGCCCCTGGCAGATTGAAACCTAATGCGGTTAGGCTTCGCCTGGTAGCAGCTTCATCGCCACCCATTCGCTGAACCATGGCCGCAAATGCGGCAGGGTCTAAATACTTATTCGGATTATCCGCGGCTGCTACGGCCATTTTCCAGCTCCCTTATTCTTTGGTTTAGATTGGCTTGTCCTGCCAGAATCGCCGCAAGGCCCTGGTTCATATCAATCTGTTTTCCGTTTGGCGTATCATTCACAAAATTCCGACCCATCTTACTCCGTTCCATATCCTGGGCGCTGATTCCAATAAATACCCCAGCATCAGCATTGGGAGTGTTTGGGTTTCTATACTTATATTGATAAGCATTCAGCGCATCCAGGAATCCTTCGACCTCGGCATCGCCTTGGCTTACATCTTTTTTCATGCGGATGTCAGAGCTTAGACTTGCCCATGTTCCAAGTGCAGTTCCGGCAAGGCTTACCAGGCTTGAAAGCATTTGATCATCACGCTGCTGCTTTGCAGATTCACGCCGCCACTGTGCGCCTAATTCTGCAATATATTTTTGAGTTGCTGCATCCAGGTCCGCAAGATCCCGCTGAAGGTCAAAACCCATCATTTTAAGATCCGCTTCCATGCCCGCAAGATCGATGGTTGTTTCGAGCTGCTGCGCGGCCATGTCACCTTTGTAGGCGGCAATGGCCAAGGCGTCATCCATGGCGCGGCTTTGTAGGCTTAGATTCGCGTTGACCTGAGCAATCGATAAATCTTTCTGAAGATTTGCGAGCTTGGTGGCCAGGTCCAGCTTGCCTTGCTCCACGGCCATGATCCGCCTGGTTTCCAGGTTTTTCAGGTTTACATTCGTTTCCAGGTTTGCCTGAGTAATAACCCTGGTCAGTGCGGTTTGCTGGATAGCCAGTTCACGGGCCTGGGCAAACTCGGCATTCTTTAACGCGGTTTGCCGCTGGGTTTCCAAATTTGCCAGCTCAACTTGCAGCTCCATCGTACCCTTGACGCGGTACACCTCAATGAGCTGTTTCTCAGCATCGATGGTTTCCTGGGCGCGTAGCTCGGCAGCCTGGCCCGTGGCTTCCTGTTGGGTTGACATCCACAAATCGCGCAGCTGCTTTATCCGTGCAGGATCAGCAGCTGCTCCGGCTTGAAGTCCAAGCAGCTGTTTTAAATTTTGTTCTGTTGAGCGTTTCAGCTGAAGCTGCGCGGGACTTGTGGCAGCACCTCGGAGTCGATCCAGCAGCTCTTGTGCTAAATCATCCAGCTGGCCGATTGTATTAATTTCTTCCTGGTTCAGTGCCGTGATGGTGTCAACCGTGACAACGCCAGGGTCATCAACAGTTCCAACCGTTGCCGCTTCCGTACCTTTAACCTGGTCCATGGTTGTGGTAGCTGCATCGTCAACCACGCCGATTTGCGGAGCATCCCTTTCAAATGCTGCAACCTCTTGCGGAGTCAGTTCAAATGCTTCCGTTCGGCGGGCCTTCGACATCGCGGTTTCCCACATTGCACGCATCGTAGGCTCAGAAAGCCTATTAAAAGGTAATGTCCCGCCGTTTTCTACTGTGATCTGATCAATATAATCCTGGTAGGCTTTATCAAAATTAATATATTCGCCTGTTGTTTCGTCAGTAGTGTTCAGGTATGTGTTCAACAGCTCCGCAAGTCTTGGAACCTCGGTGCGGCCTTCCTCGGCTGCTACACCTAGTTGCTGGTCAAACTGCGCTTTGACATCATCCTCAGACAAATATTTGAATGTCGGCAGTTCACCTTTTGACTTCATGACCTCAAAATTAGAATCAGTCATAAGGCCAGTAAATGACCCTGCAAGCGTGTCCTGCTCGACTTTGATTTCAACGTTTGCCGCGTCCCTGGCTTCCGGCGTGCTGTATTCGTTTCCTAGCGTGTCGTAGTATTTGGGGGGTGGCGGTGGCGGCGTGTCGTTGTCGTTGTCATCTGGGCTAGATTTTCGGTTTACTATAACCTCTGGCCTAGTTTCAAAATCTCCTTGATCTGGTTTTTCTTCAGGTTCATTGCTACCAGTATATTCGCCTGAATATGTTTCCGCTTCGTCTTGCTGATAACTCCGAATCGGCCCGCCCCCTGGTCCCATGCCTGATGTACCTGGCAATGCTTCGCCAGCTCCGCCGAATGCTTTGAGCAGCTGCGCCTCACCGCTGTTAATGGCCGCCAGGCCCTCACCACGTTCTTGTAATATTTGCGCGAGGCGTTGCAGATCCGCCTCTGACATGCTGGGTATCATATTCATTTAGACCAGTTTTTGCTGAGGCAATTTCATGCCGTTTTTTCTAATTCCGACCTCAAGCATGAGGCTGCTGATACTGTATGCCTGTCCAGGGTCCACCTCTTCGATGTCAGATATTCGGAAGCGTATCGCCTGGCATTTCTGTTTAGCCATGTGAGCGCGAAATTGGTAAACGCCATCGGCTACGCCGTTGCTGGTTCCATAAAAATCTTCGGATCCGTATGGGCTGCTATCACCATATTCCTGAATGCCTAAATCAGATATATAGTCAAAAGTATGCTGTTCGTTGAAATAATCGGTGTAGTTGTGGCCGACTTCCATTTTAAGGGTATGGTCTGATCTGAAATCGCCTAGCACATAAGCGGCTCGGATCCGCTGGAAGCCCTGAACCTGGTTTGTTTTCATCCAGCTGGTTGTAATTGACATTTCAATAGGATCATCACCGTCCTTGTAGCTGGTTGAAGATTGCTGAAATATACGGCCATCAGTTCGCAAATAAACATAGTCACCCGTTGCGTTCCAGATAGTGGCGCCATTACCCTGGTGATTTGTCCAGGTTGACCATTTACCGTAAAAATAATCGTATATCAGTGCGCGGCCATCGCTGGTGAGGTATCGGATTTGATTTTCATCCTCGATCAATTCCGCCGAGGTGATTGTCAAATCATTGTAGGCTTCGACATCTGCGCCGATATAAATGGTTTCTAGGGATCGATTGAGCAGATAGATGCCTTTTTTACTTTGAAACATTAGGCCCAGCGGCATCAGCACCAGGCTGTTTGTGTTTTGACATCCGACATCACCCGTCACCAAATTAGGCTGACTGAAATCATTTTGTGCGCCCGTGCTGGTCGGTCCGTTTCCAGTAATGTAAAAAATCTGATTCGGTTCAAAAATAATCAGCTTCTGATCAAACTCTGCCATAGCCGTGACGCGCTGCGCTTTGTTCAGGGTGATGCTAAAAGTATCCGTAAATTCCACGGGGCTTTTTGGAAGCCGCGCCTTGCTAAATAAAAGTTTTTTAGGATTTTCCGAGCTTACGCATATAAGCCTGTTTTTATAAGGTGCGATTACAAGGCTGGCGGGCGGTGCGCTGTTGTCTAGGATGCCGCCATCAGTATATAAAGATTCCTTGGCTACCAGGTTTGTGTCAGATATGGCGCCAGCATCTGCAAAGCTAACTGAAATCGCACTTGTGCTGTTTGCCACGCTTCCGACTTTATAGAAAAGCGTTCCCGTGTCCGTTGTTCTATATACTTCAGCAATGACGCCAGTTTTTTGTGTCAGCCTAAGCGTTGGAATGGTCAGCGTCACGGTGCTGCTGCCGCCTGTTGTGGTTGCTGATACAGCTACTGAAGGCGTGCTTCTGTGTATTTGTCCGCGGGCGTCAGTCCAAAACCAAATCACTTTATATTGATAGGCTCCGGCTGCAATACTTCCGGCGCTGTTATTTACTGCCGCGCTTATGTTTTCAGGGTACAAATGGAAATTCATTTCTACGATTTCCTGACTGTCGTAAATAGAAACGAACCCGCCGCCAACATGAAGATTCTCACCAAGTTCAGCAGCTTCAAAACGCTCAACGCTGGTAAAATCTAATTCCATCCGACTGATGCCAGCCAGAGAAAACAAATCATTATTTTTTGATACCAACCTGGTTCTAACTAACCCACCAAATTCAAACAATCCTGACGATCCACTAACTACGGAAGGCATCAAAGTTTTATTAGGCAATCCGCCAGCTGTTCCAGGTAGCATTTTGGCAATAATCAACCCCGTGGTATCCATCACAAAATAAGTCGGCTGCAAGTCTGTTTCATGGACCGCGATCATGTAAATTTTAGATGAATACTCAAACATTTTGCTGGCTAACCCTACGCTCAGTTTTAGGTCAGCGGCTGCTGATGTTACTGCATTGCTTGCAGGGTCATATACTGCTGTTCTAATTTTATGATCGTATGTATTTGTTGCATTGAGCGTGTATGTTATCTGAAGATCACCATCCTGGCGCATTAAGAAACTACATCCATCAATTTGGGTGCTGGTGGCTTGTATAACTTCTGTATCTTCAACAGATAAAACAGGATTAAATCTTTTTAGTACCAAGCCCTGAGAGGAACCTGTTGAGTAATAACCTACATAAACTCTGTCAGTTAGTGCGTCAGATGTATTTACGTTATCTGCATGTACTGCAATCCCGTTTGTGGCGTCACTCGATGATACAACCGTAACGCCCGTAAATCCGTTGCCTGGGCCGCCTACAATTCCATCGTTTGTAATAAATCCAATCCCTATCGAGGTGCTTGCATTATTATTGTAGGCAAACACGGCGCTGCCTGTTGTGGGATCGGTTGAATACTGAGCAACATCAATAAACGGAGCTGCTGCTTTTACATCTGAAACTAACGTGTTAGCACTTTTAAATTGGGTTGGACTGTCAATATCAACCTGAATCGCTTTTGCGACATTAGGGCTGCTGCTGGTATCGACATATACAAGCGTTGGATTTGGACCGATCCCTACGCACCGAGGATTTACTGCTGTTGAGTCAATTAATGTTTCTGATTGCAGCACCGCCCCGCTGGTCTGATCCACTACGGAAGCATACACCCCTTCCAGGCTTCCCGTTGAATCGTATTGCTCCCAGGCGTAAAGGATTAATCCTGACGCAATACAACTATCTTGGTTTCTGACTTCTGAGGTGTTTCTAACAACATCCGTAGCGTTTACTTTTAAAGATAAATAACTGCCACGATCCACCCATTTTGTAATTCCATCAGAGTAAGAGTATAATTTAGAACCACTAAATTCTAAAAGCTCATCTTGGAAGGCCGCCAGCCCGTCACCCGTTGTTAGTTTTGACGCAGACCCTGCAATATCTTGAGACATTGAGGTGTACCCTAATCTTTTAGAAATCTGACTTCCAACAGTGTATCTCCCATTTTGCAAATCTGTTAATTTTGCAGTCAGTTTAGCGTCTGTTTTTGTGTCTAATCCTGCAACAATATCAACAGGGACCAAAGCTTTTTGAAGTGCCATTTTTATTTGTTAGCAACTTTTAATTCTGGCTTTTTTTCATCATTTTCTTGTAATAAAAGAATTTCTTCCATACCTAATAAACGATGCAGCCGTGCTTCTAATGCGGGTACTTTTGCTAATTCGTTTTTAATAAAAACTATTTCTTTTTGGACATCTTCTAGTGTCATGATGCCTCACATTTAAGGGCTTTTAATTCATCAGTAGTTTTACAAGAATCAACTTCCTTAGTAATATCCCTTAATCTTTGCTTTTCTGCTACGATTGCAGTTGTATCTGCACCACTTTCTTGAGCTTGCATAAATTTAATATCCTGTTCTTGAAGTAAGGATTTTCTTTCACCTCTTAATCTCTGTTTTGTTTGCCCTTTTGCAAGATCCATTTTGAAAATTTTTTTCCCATTTTCTATGTCATGACATAATGCAAAATCATCATATTGTTTTAGATCATTGCATACAACATAGTCAGCTATATCTGGATGATATTTTTTAAAATTAGGTTCTAGCGAATCATCATCAGTTGAATGAAATAAACAAAACTCATTATCTTTTTTAAATCCTATATATTTCATGCGCCTCCATATACGACTATCGTCGCTCCGTCAAGTGCACCTGCATCAGTATGATCCGTGGCCCCCTCTGTGTTTTTACGATAACTGGTTGCATGACTTGAAACCAATCCCGATGATTGAGTATTAAAAGAAAAATAATAATGATTCTCAGTTGAAAATCCCCAAATAGAAATGATGCTTTGGGGGTTGAAAATCTTCTCTATAAAATTTAATGTGACTTCTGAAGACGATGTGCTAATTGATGAAACATTATAAGAAAAATCAAACGCTGAACTCGATGGATTGGCTGAAGTTATTCGCGCATACGCTCTAATAGTTAACTTTCTTTTATCTACTATTATACCACTTCTACCAAATGGTGTAATTAATCCACTCATATCAGCTCCAATCTTGGTCTATATAATTGCAAATAGCATCTATATTTGCCGAAGAACCTGCATTAATAATTAATTTATCACCACCCGTTAAAACCAATCTGTCATTCCAGACGAAAGTGCCGTAAGCAGGTAAACTTTGTGATTGAATCAATTGAATATTATTAGATCCGTCATTCATATAAAGGTTAATGTCTTCCCCAGCATTTGCTTGTTCATTAAATATGATATTTATTACTGTAATTATATGATTTGCAGTAACAGCATAAGTGGAAGTGCCAGTTGTAGCCATAGTACCATCCCACCTAAAAGACGTTGCAGTATTAGATTGTGCGTGAATGGTTGTTCTTTTTAAAACCTCTGATCCATTTCCACTAGGTATTCCAGACATATTAATATCCCATTATAATAGATTGATGAGTTGAGCTTTGGAGACACGCACCTAATTGTTTTACTTTAGAATTTTCAGATGTTTCCAAATCTTTAGAAATAATAATTCTTTCTGTGTATGAATTAGATGAGTTATTAGTTGTAACAAATTTCATATAGGAGTTACTTGATTCTGTTACATTAAGTGCATCTGCAAGATTGTCAGTTAAACTAATTTTGTTTGTTGTAGTATTTCCACCAAAAATTAAATCTAGCCCGACAGCTGCATCTGCGATGGAAATACTGTCGCAATCAATGTCACCCACGTTGGCAATATTCCCATTAGCAACATCTAAAGATGTAAAAGAGCCAGATGTAAAAGATCCGGCTACTGCCGTTGATGCACCAATAACACAATTATTGATAGCAACTCCATCAATGGTTCCCCCATTAATATCTGCCGTGGTGACAGTTCCAAGGTCCGCAATTGTGGTACTTGCAAATGTGGAGTTTTTGCCAAAAACAATCTGTTCACTAGAATTTGTTGTGACAAATTTTATATAGGAATTTGATTCCTGGGTAATGTCTAAGGCGCTGGCTAAATTATCTGTCAGGCTTATTTTATTAGTTCCAGTATTTCCATTAAAATTAACTTCTAATCCATTCGCAGCATCTGCCATCGATATAGAATCACAATCGATGTCTCCAACATTTAGGATTGCTCGATCACCTAAATCTAAAGTTCCAGATATGGTTGTAACGGATGCCGTGCCGTTTCCAATGGTTACATCAATCTCATCCTCAGCCGATCCATCTGTGATGATCAAACCTGGTTGCATTTCGCCATCGTGAGATGCGACTGAGAATTTTAGCTGTCCGCCTTCTTGACCATCGGTATGGACTGCAACAATTCCCTCCACCTTTGCAAATTCCATATTTGTTTGGGCTGCATCATCACCATAAAAACTAATGATGCCACAAATATCATTTGCTGCACCCGCTGCGCCTTTGTCATTTACAAATTTAAAGGTCGGCCCTGTTGTGCCTGAATTTGTATTTTTAAGAGTAAGAATAGGCTTCAGGTCCGTTGTGGAAGTGATATTAATGTCAGTCACCGTTGAGTTTGAAGTCAACATGGTTCCTGTTTCACCTGGGACTGTAATGGTTCCGGCTGCGCCTGAAATGCCTGAATCTGCGGCAATTGTTATATATGCAGAATCTGCTGAATTATCATCTGAAAACTTATATAAATTGACATCAGAAAAATTTATTTTTGCAAAATCAGAGTTATCTTTATCTGTAAAAAAATTAAACGCACGGGAACCGTGAGTGTAAGATGCGCCAGCCTGGTTACCTGCATCAGATCCCATGCCCGTAATTGTTCCCCCAGCTCCTGAAACGCTTGATCCGCTAGTGATTTGCACCGCGGTCCCGCTGCTATTTCTCCAATATAGATTTCCTGAAGTTGAATAAATGGCTGCGTTATCTGTTGACGCATTGGATTGAGATAAAATTAATCCCTTTAGTTCCTTTGCTTGATACTCATTAAATTCCAGGTCGGCATTTATATTAATTGCTGCTGGCGTGATTCTGCTTCCTTTATTTGTGGTATGATCATGCCCATCCACCGCATCGATACTATTGTTTAACGCAGTTGCCCATCCTGGCCCCGTATCAACGCCAACCGCGGGCTTTTCTAATGCTGTGATATTAGTTCCGTTTGTTATTGCCATGTGACCTCAAAAAAAGAAAATATCAACAGTTACAGATCCGCCAGCTTTTAAAATTATGATGCGGTCAGGAAAATCGTTGTCTGATGCCGATTCATAAACTGTTTGTGCCGCGTTTGATTTGGTAATAATAAACCCTTCTGGCTTTTGATTTAATCCGTGATTTACAAACGTGTCAGAGGTGGACAGCTCAACATCCTGCACTCGATTGCCAGCTGCAAAAGGAAGATCGAGCAGCGGCTGCAATGCGGTTGCTATATAACCCTGCACCTGGTCAGCAGCTGCATCGCCCGTGTAAAGTTGCGTAAAGTTCCCGCGGCTCATGCTGTTTTTAAAGTAATGGCCACATTAAGTGATGCGGATCCGCTGGTGCGATCAAAAAAAATGCGAACATATCTTTCATATAAATCTTGATAAAGAACATTAGTTTCAGCGGCGTTGATTGCGGCAGATCCTGTTCCAATTCCACTATTCACCCATGTAATGCCATCATTTGATGTTTGGATGTAAATAGTGCCATCGGGCGAGGATCCAGATGTATTAACGCACGTTGCTGAAACTTTTGACATTCGGGCTGCATCTATGGATCCGCCAGTAACATCGGCGGACATATCGCCGCTTGAAATATATGTTTGATTGTTTATGTATTCGTTCATGTTAATACCAGTTCATGTTAGCGAAATCGGTGTAATATCCTGAAATATCTGTTACTGAAACAGGCTCGCCCAGGTCGCGCATATTTGACACGGCTATGATGCGATTTTTGGTTTCTTCCTTCATCATCATCATCGGCTGAACATCGGCCTCTTCTTTAACCAGCGCATCGATTGCAGCAGCACAAATGACAAATTCATCCCAGCCTGAATAAAAATCCAAACGGGTTTCAATGTTTCCAAAACTGGTCGGATCCGCGAGGCCGCTGCTGTCCAGATCCGTTGTGACGGTGGCCGCACCTACGGCGCTGATGGTTTGATCCACGTTATAATTTGCAGCATTTATAAAATTCACCCCCGTAATCAAATCCCCAACTACAAAACCATGATTTGCGCCTACGGTCCACATGGTAGAGCTGCCACGCGTGATTGCTGTAACGGTTTTTTCCAGGAATTTTTTAGGCGTTGGAATATACCAAAGGGTCATAGAATCCGAGCTGCTAGGCTTCGGATTTAGATATATCTGATTTCCCTGAAGGTGATACCTGAGATTTCTTGCGACTTGGTAGCGGCTGCCGACATTTCGCTGGCTGAAATTATATCGTCTAATCGGCATGACATCTGAGCCTACGGTCAGATCCAGGCCCCTCATCTTGTAAAAATCAGATGGAAGGTCGTATGCCTTTGTGCCGGATGTCAGATTAAAAGAGTAGGAATTTAGGAAATAATCATCGGAATTTGCTTCCGTAATGATTAAATCATACAGCTCCGCGTAACCGCGGTTAATATAACGGCGCAGCTCCGTGTCCGTTACAAATTGGGAATTCTCCATGTCGGCCCTCTGACGCACTAGCTGTCTGAGGACCGTTAAACTGACAAAATCAGTCATGGCTAGGTTTTAAGAATATGACATGTATATTCCGTGAAACGCATCCAGTACCGCCTCAGAGTCTCCCGCTTTCATCGCGCTCATCAACTCATCAGCCATTGCCAGCTGGTCATCAGAATATTCATATTCCATTTCCTCTTCCTCGATCATTTCGCCATCGTAACCTACCGAGGCGGCTTCATCTTCGCCGCCCCGTTTCGGTGACATGCCGATCATGATCGCGGTTCCTGTGTCCATTCCGCGCTTCATGAAATCCCCCTTATTGAGTTAAAGAGGTATTTCTAAGAATCAAACAAAAATGGACGCGATTGTTTGCATTGGCTGCAATGTCCGCGGCAGCTGTTCCCGTGATGGTTCTAATCACCACGGTTTTAGCTGTTGTGACATCGATGGCGCCAAATTGACATTTTGAATCGCCAGCTGCGTTTAAAGCCAGCGATACTTGTGCCGAAATCAATCCAGGATAAGAATCCTCAAGCGTTACCGTTAGCTCACCCGTACCTGTTCGAGCAACCGACCATCCTGCCCCCGTGTTATTCGCGGGGACTGGATTAGAAGTGTTATTCGTGGTAAAGGATCCGGCTAAAATCTTAACGTGGGGATTAACCGCCTGAACATCATAAAAGGTTTTATTGGCCATCGTTTTCTCCTATTAAGATGGGAGCGTCACGCGGCAATTCCAACCTGGTGCTGAACATCCGAGCTGCGCGTATGAATGCACTCTCACTTCAATACCGTCATCACTTGCCTGGCGCAAAACGCGATTTCCATCGAGTTGCGTGAGCTGAACGACTTCACCGATTGAGGCTAATGTCCAGGTTCCAATTTCCAGAATGTAAGCAACTCCATCAGCACAATCTTTATCTGGAATAACTTTTGCCGTTCCAGATGGGCCGATTAAGTCAAGACTGTCATAGCCGGAAAGTGAATCACTACGTTTCACCTCACGCTTAACTTGTGCGCCAAGTGCTTTTTCCAGTTTCACAAATTCTGCAAATGAAAGGAAAATGTGATCTGGGTGTCCGCCTTCCCTGGCCGTGATTGCCATTCCTTCGATTAACGCCTCGATGATGGTATCCGAGGATCCATCATAACGCTGTCCGCCTAAACGGGTTGGATCGACTGAACGATCTACGCCGAAAAAGGACGCGCTGGATGGCGAGCTGGAAGGAACCCAGGCATCAAGACCCGTTATGACTGCATCATAATCACCTTCTTGATAAAGGTAATCCCCTGTCGCTCCTGAGTTAGCATTCCAATTGGCCGAGGCCGTAAGCTGGTCGGTATCGCCAGGCTTAAACTTGGAACGGTCAACCGCGGTGATGGTTGTTTGGTTTGATCTTACGGATCCACCACTTTTGGTTCCAGAAAGATCGAGCTTCATTCCAACCTCAAAATTGAAAACCGTACTTGGATCTTCTAAATCGCATGAGGTTGATCCTATGGTTGTGGTCGAGGCAATCTGACCAATTGCGCCGGATCCATCGCCATACAATCCTTTGGCAATTGAATCGCCAACAGACTTGATGATGTTGTCAATTTCTGTGGTGCTGGCCGATAAAAAAGCATATCGATCACCCTCTGAAGCAGCGACAGCTTCACCCGAAATTGTTGCTACACCGTATTTTGATACACGGGTAAGCAGAAAATCATCAATTTTTGATGCTGATGCGTTGGTTTGGGCGGTTGAAAACGTGCTAGAAACCCCTTGCCCTCTTCCATAAATAATTGGAATAGGCATGTTGCGCCCGCGAAATTTTGTGTCTTTTGGAAGTAATTCCATCAGCGGATGACTCTTGTAAACAAGATCATCAACCGCCTTATTTCTATAATATTGTTTTAATGCCGCATCCCAATTGGAAAGCGTGGTTGCAGATGCCATATAAATCTCCGTTGTTTAGACATCATGCGGACCTCCCTTGTGAGTCGAACACGGCAAGAGCTGCTTCGATACGCTCTCGGCGTGTTTTCGGCTCCCGCGTAGCTGGCGGAGAGGGCCGCGAAACACTGTTTCTGAGCGTTCTCGGTCTTTTCCTTGGAGAATTATCGGATGGCGTTTCCTGGGGGGTACTCTGGGCTGCATCCTTCAGCCCGATTTTGTCTGAAAGTTTTGCTGATCCAGCAAGACTTATGACAATATCCTCATAATATTTCTCAATATCGTCAAGCAAATTATTATGATCGCGTAATTTTCCGCTTTCTTTTGCCTCAATTTCTTGCAGCTGAAGAATCATCGGGACTGTATCATCCCATTTTGATCGTATCAGTTGATAATTATCATCGGAATCTACAATGTTTTTTAGGTTTGCCAGATAGTTATCAATTTGCTGTTTTTTCTGTGATTCCTCAAATGCTGATAATCGTTTTTCTAGTTCAGGATTTAATGCCTGGTTTTGCTGCTGAGGCTTCCCATCATTCAGCACCTGGTTGGTAGCCTGTTCATAGTTCCAGCCGACTTGATTCATGGCGCCAAGCATATCGCCGGATTCCGCGGCTTTTTTTGCATCCATGAAAGGCTTCAGCTCATCCTGCATTTTTTTCAGCTCTTCACGCTGGGCTTGCAGCTCGCGCTCTTTTTTTGCTTGTTTTAAAAATGCTTTGCTGGTCGATGTTTCTTTTTCTGGTGCAGCTGCTTCCGCTTCCGGCTCGTCTTCCGGCGGCGGCACTACTTCCAGAGGCACTTCAGGATCTGCATCAAATTCCTGCTGATCTACTTCGACCTCGGCCTCTTCAGAGGGTATATGGTCCTCTATCCATTCATTAATCTGCGCCGCGTCTATATCTTCCTGGATCGGCGCCTCTACGGTTTCCTGTCCTTGTAAATCTTCCATAATTATGCGGGTAAGGATTCAGCGGGTGGCGTGGCTGGTGCGCCGCCCATTATGTCCGCCATACTCGGCGGGGTTTGGCCCCCTTCAGCCTGGGGTGACTCCGGCAGCTGGGCGGGCTGCTCGCCTGGGGCCGCCGGAGCCTGGGCAACATTTGCAGATTGTTGCATCAGCTGCTGACATTCATCGATAAAAAGCAGCATCAAATTTAATTTATCCAGTTCCATTCCATCCTGTTGACCTTCCAGGTATGCCTGGATCATGCGCTGGCTGGCATATTGAAGATTCATGACAGGCTCAGGCCCATGGTAAATTCCATTATCTTCAATTTCCTGAATGCGCCAATCGACATCATTTTCCTGGGTTTCGACCAGGCTTGTAACGGATTGTAAATCTGGAAAATCCAAGAGCCGCACAATCTGGCCTGGATCTGTAATAATCTGATTATTGACCAGCTCGGAAACCGCCTGAAGCCTTCCGGCTGGGGTGGATGGCAACAGACTGACGGGGTACGGTTGCAGGATATAATCTTTTTCTGCCATCTTAATATCTTTGAAATCGATGGTCCGCATGGTGCGGTGAGCAATCCCATTAACAGGAAAAGATCCGCTTTCTGCTACGATTTCCTGAGCCAGATCCATGAACCATTGAGCTGCATCCATAAAAGCATTTTCATAACGCTGCGCTACGGAAATGAAACGCTCGGTTTCAATGTCATGATATGCTCGCAATGCGGCGCCGCTTTCCAGGCCCGCGGGCTTTTTCCCTGTTGCAGATAGTTCGGATACGCCAGCAATTTCATAAGCCCGTTGAAACAATCGATCCAGGTGCGCGTAGACTTCAGGGTGCATCGCCTGGGGCGTGTAGGTGACGGGCGGCTGACCTACGTAGGAAATAATTGAACCAGGTACATTTCTAAGGTGCGAATCGACTACGCGGCTGCCAGCCTGGACAAAAACCCACGGCACGCTGAGAAGGTGCATGGCTTGCTGGATCCGTAAGCAAAGTTTATTAATCTCAAACTGAACATTCTTCAGCTGCTCGGCCAGGGATATTCCAGCAAATCCGATTCCAGCCTCACCCCATTTTAAGAAAACAAACGGGTAACGGTCATAATCATATTGCTCTGAGCTTAAAACTAGATCCTTCATGGTGATGCAGTGCAGCCCGTCATCGCCGCCCATGACTGAGGGCAAATGCCAGGATTCAATAACTTCCAGCATGTCCGCTTCACGCCCCTCTTCACCGTCATAATTACTAATCTGTTCTGCCATAAAACGGATGTCGGCCTCTGCTTCAGGATACATCATAATAAGCGTTTCCATCGGCATCGATTTGATCTGATGCAGTGCTGGCGGCATTCCTGAATACATGGCGCTGTCAATATCCCAAACCAGTTCATTAGGAAAAACGCGCTCCGTAAAAAGATCCTGGCCATCACGCCCTACTTTCAAGGCCGCAATGTCAAAAATGCAGCTGTCCATAAATACATTTGGCATTAACCGAAAAAGATTGGTCTGATGAAATACACCTTCCATCATATCGCCTAGCAGCCTGGCCTTTTGGCGCAACTTATAATCACCGCGCTTGGTAAGGTACATCGGGCGCGGCTTCGACTTGCCGATCCGCGAGGTGAGCGTGTCCACCATGTTGCCAATCACATTCAACCGCATCCTAAAATCTTCAGCTCTGAGATTCATGGCGCGGGCCTCTGGATTAAAACGATCCAGGGCTTCATAATCCCGTTGCGTATACATGCGGAGCATGTCGAGATTCATGGTAAATCGGCCATAATGATCTTCCTTCAGCTTGTAAATAATATCGGCAACCGCGCTGCCAAGTTCGTTTTCATCTTTTTGCCACCAGAAACTCATATCGCCCTCCTGTTCAAGTATTCATCTTGCAGCTGCTGATCGTTTAATTGTGGCGGCTGCTCCATCATTGCTGATACATCTGGATGCAGATCCACCTCGATACCCATGCCTTTAAAACGGGCCACGCGGTTGTCACCAAGGAACCTTACCAGCTCCTTAACATCTTCAATTTTTTTAGTTAGCATAATTTTCCATAATAGGGCGAGCAGCTGCTCGGTTTATTGGGGTGCGGTCCTGTTCCTGGTTCATCATCATGGCAGCGGGCGGCACTACGGCCATGTACGGCAATCCTTTTTCTGCTGCTGATTTTAGTTTTTCGGAAAGGTTCAGGGTCCAAACTTTTTCTTGTATAGGCTTACCCATTCCATATTTGACTTGAGCATCTGGCACGTTTTCCTGGCCTGGCAGTTTCACCATCGGCGCTTCCTCTACTGTCAAATCCCCAACCCCTACCTTAGCGTCATATTTCTTGCCTAGTTTCTGCGCCGCGTTTTTCAGCACTTTGTCGTAAGCAATCATCAAAAAATGTCGCGGATCCTTTGGCAGTTTTAAATCGTCAACGGGAACCTCAATCATGTCATAGGCGTCACCGCTAGGCGCCAGATCCACCTCTGGATCAGTGCGCGTGTTAAAATCATCTTCTATTTTTGCCGCAAGTTGCTCGCCTACATATTCATCTAATTGGCTGCGCGAAATATCACCTGAATCCATATTTTCTTCACCTACGCCCTGGCCCATTATTCGATACTGTTCTGAACCATCTTTTTTCTTTGCCACGGTAAGCTCTTGAATACCCTCGACCAGCTGATTGTAACGCTTCATCTGCTGCTCGCCCGTGGTCCAGGCAATCTTCTCAAACCCGTTTTCTGACGCCCAGAGGATCATGCGCTTGAGGCCCAGCTCCATGTAATCTTTGGTATCCATAATGAACGGGCCGCGGTCCAAGCCCTTTTCCTGCACTGATTTAATAAAATATTTAGCGTTATTTTCAGCTTCTTGTGCAGTCATTCCGTAAAACAGATCACGGTTTTCGTATTTTTGGGGAGTCTGAACCAAAAACATTTCTGGCGCCCCTGGCCTTTTTTCGCGGCTTTTTTTAGTACCAGGCGGCAGCTCTATCATTGCCAGCTGTTCCGCCTCTATCAGCTCATCAATTTTAGAATCCCTTGCTATTAAAGCATCATAAGCGTCTTGAGTCATGCCAGCCTGTTCTCTTTCATTGGCTGACATACCTTGAAACTCCAAAAACTTTTCTGTGTTTGCCTCTTTTTCTGCTTCCAGCTGTTTAATTTTTTTGTTTGTTGCTTCAAACCCTTTAGGCCGGAAACCTTTTTTCTGGCCACGTTTTGCAATATCACTCTGGATTTCTTCGATCACCAGGATGCGCTCGCCAGCTGAATCTCTGCGCTCACTGAATCGGATATGCAGCAAGGGATTAGGTTTGTCCGTGTATTGATGGGATCCCATCCAAAGGGATTCAGTACCTTTTTCTATTTCAAAAAATTTATTAAATGCTTCGATTGCCTCTGCTTCTGTATCGTATGAGGTTCTGTCAACAATAGAACCATCCTCATCTACAATGGTAAATTTGCCGGATCCTGTTGGAACCTCTTTAACACTAAACCCTTTAGGCATCGATGGCTGGCCTGGCTTATCCCAATAAAGCACCAGCTCGCGGTATTCGTCCCGCTGACCTGGTAGGCTTAGGTCGGCTTGTGGATATTTAACAGGGCCAAATGCTTTTTCATCACCTTCAATATTCAATGCTTGTCTTAAATCTTCTTGTGTCATTGTGCGGGCGTCACTTTCCGCAGCAAATTCAATTTCCTGGTCGGCCCTGCTTTGGCTTTGAAAAAAACTTATATCACCGTCCCTGAGCCGCATAAATTCACCATTTTCATCTACAACTACATGAATATTTTTTGTGTGATTTTCAAAAAACGCCCTTGCTTCATCTTCTGTGTTTAACCTGGGCCTATTCATGTCTGCATCTAAAATGACATTATTGTGCAGTCCAGAAACTAAGCTATACCCGCCTTTCCAATCCTCCACTAATTTATCGACCTCTCCAGCAATCTCATCCTCAAATTCTGGCAGATCGCCAATTCTTAATGTGTCGGATCGGTTTGTTACATCTTCTATGTAACGCTGCACCAAAACATCCTCATCCATGCCACCATAAACAACTTCCTCAATCTTCAGCTGGTTTTGCGTGGTCATATACTCTTCCAGATCGGCACGGCTTACTTGGCCTTTCTGCTGCTTCAGCCATTCGCCCAGGCCGGAAAATTCCAGCTCATCATCTTTAACGCCGTTGCCTTTCAGGAATTTCAGCCATTGCTCTTTCGGCAGCTGCTCCCTGTTGCTTTCCATGATCACGCGCAGCGCGGGGCTGGTAAAACCTACGTCTGATTTTGGTACATTAACGGCGGCAGCTGCTGGAACGGTAGGGACTTGATCGCGGGGATAATAGAATGCCAGCTGCTCAGGATTGCGGTCATACGCGCCACCATAATCCTGCATGGCGGTAGGAATTCGATCCTCAAAACCTAGCTCTTTCTCCAAATACTTTTGTGCCTCTTCGCGTGATTTAAATTCTGTTGGCGTTAAATCATTTGTGCCGCTTTTAATTTTAAAAAGCCCATTATCAGCTTCGTAAATATCAAATTCCTTAGTCAAATTTGACAAAGCTGTAGATGTTTCAAAACGACTTTGCACCGCCCTGGCTTCCGCTTCACCCGCCAGCCGATAATACAGCTCAGTTTGATAATCAAACGGGTTGTCGCGCCTAAGTATTTCCAGCCGCTTTGTCGCATCCTCGACTTTGCTTAATACTTTTTGCTCACCTACGTACTGATCTGCTTCCTTACTAAGCCGCTTGATTGCGTTCTTTAAAACATTTTCAGGAATTGCCATCCAGTTGGGCTGAATGATCTCGTCAGGGTTTGCCAGGCGCTCATTGTTTTCCAAACTGATTTGCCGACCTTCATAAAATTTTGCGTTTCCAATAAACCGAGGATCGTAATTTCTAACGCTTAAATTAGAAACATCGACTTTTCCGCGTTTGTCTTCGTATTTCAGCACCGAATTTAGTGCATCCTGAAAAGCGTTATAATGACCTTGGCCGGATTCCTCACGTTTCAAAATGTTGTCAATGACCTTGGCCTGGTATAGCTCCGCCTTGCGCCGTAGATAATCGCCATATTTTGGGATGTTGCGGCGGCTGGGCTGAGGCCCTAACCATCGCTCATCTGCCATGGTCATTTCATAATTTAAACTGCTGTTATTGATGAGCCGCGCCGACCTGGTTGGATTGTCGCTGTTTTTAAAACGCTGCAAAAATTGCAAATAGAGGATTTTGTCGAGTGCCGCAACTTTTGAAAGCGTGTAGTTTCTGCTTGCTACGGCTTGCTTCACTTCAGTTAAAGTTTTTCCTGTTTGCTCTGCCAGCTGCTTGATTGCTGTTTCAGTCTGCATTTCAGCAGCTGCTGGACTTCCGCCACGCGGAAAATTTTCAATATCCTGGACTGCATGTTGCAGCTCATGGGTCAACGTGGATCGAACAGCAAACGGTATGTCTGGCTGGCCGCCATCGCGTAGCTTTTGCAGCTGGGTTTCAATTCCTGCAATGGCTTTTTCTTCATCAATAATTAGTTTCTGTAATTTTTTATCTACTTCTCCCTCACCAAATTTTACATTTCTATCTGTGCGACCTTCCAACATTGCCAGCTCATCCATTTTGTTGGAAAGATACCCTTTTTTGCCTTCTATCAGAGTTTCAAGCCGTGATATTTCTGATTCTCTGGTCGGCGCCATTAGCATAATCACGGGCCTGGTCCCGTCTGTGCCATCTGGCAACGGTACGGTTTCACCCCTGCCGCTTTGGTATCCTCTTGCGGTTCCGCCACCGCGCCATTCACCTTCAGGATCAATCTTAATGTAATAATCTTTTAGCTCAGGGTAGGCTTCAAACAGCTCTGGATGTTCGACTACATCAGTGATCGGTGCATAGCGAACACGCTTCAATCTTTCAACCTCGCCAGGCGCTCCGATCAACAGCTCTTGCTCCATGATTTCCTCAAAGGATTTTAGAGCTTCCGGCTTAAATTTGATGTCCTTGTCATCGATCTCAAAACGCCAATCACCTTCTGGACCCTTCCAAAATCCCGTTTCCTCGTAAATCTGGTACTTACTTAATCCGGCTTTTTCGCCTTCCAGGGCGCGGTCATAACTCAGTTTCGGTAAATT
>Ga0098038_1000093_pt1 | contig 35731 bp, 18 predicted proteins | sample 5B_taG_FD_75051 | JGI IMG/M metagenome (GOLD analysis project Ga0098038, IMG submission 75051) | Marine viral communities from the Subarctic Pacific Ocean - 5B_ETSP_OMZ_AT15132_CsCl metaG | ecosystem: Environmental > Aquatic > Marine > Oceanic | place: Pacific Ocean | collected 2015-01-08 | reverse complement strand
CATCCACACCGTTTGATGTACTGGTAAATCCACTATAGTAAGTACCTCCCGTCGCGTTAGACCCTTGAGTAATTTCCGTCATCTGAGTATTGTTAACGTTTGCGTTCCCTACCGTTGATGTTGATTGCATTTGAGCTAACATTTTATCTGTATTCAGTAAGGCTCTACTTAAGAAATTATAGTATCTTCCACCGTTTTGTATGTTAGTAGTATTAGTAGATTGTGGAGGTGCAAAAACAGAAGGAGTAATGTCCACCTGCCCATATATATTCTGCTGTGTAACACCCATATCCACATATTCGAGATTACCCATTATCACTCCCCAACTACTTAAATAATTTCCAGGAGATAATAATCTCATATAAATGTTATCACCAATAAATGTAGTAGGTACACCCATTTGTGCATCACCATAAGAAATATCAATACTACCATCTAAATAAGGGGTAGGTATAGGGTAATAGTAGTTTATACCGTTATATTCATTTAATTGTTTTCTAGTTCTTATCGTTGGTATAATATATTCTACCGAATCATAAGTCCCTGCTTGGACACCATTCGTCCCCACAGGGTCTACTGGGTTCATATATGATGCTGATACACCATTTGCCCCCATCATAGCATTGTTAGTTAATGTTAAAGGTCCACCACCCGTATTAAAGTTTTCTAATAACCAAGGACTAACAAAACCTAGAGCGTAAGTAGCGAAATCTTGTGTCCCCGTAGCATTCTGATAATCAACATTTGTGTTGAAAGTTGCATTCTGCCAATCAGGATATCTCGCACTAGTGTTTAAAGTAGACGCCGCAAAACTATTTTGTTGTGGTAATACTAAATAACCAAATCCTTGTGAAGATAATCCTAACCCTGCTGGTCCATTACCGTGGTACTGTGCTCCTTTATTACTAAATGATAATTGGTATGGGTGGTTTTGCAGGTATTCACTACTACTACTCAACCCATCTTGAGTGGCTAATCTAACTGGTTTAACAACATCCAGTTGTCCTGGTCCTGAACCACTATCTGTGCCCATAGAACCTGTATCAAATATCATTTGTCTTTGTGACAGATTGAGGATATTATTCATTAGAGAATCAGTCGTAGCTGAAACCCTAAAATTATCATCTAGAAAAGATGCTCCATCTTTTATTTTTACCTCATCATAGAAATCTAAAAATTGTCCTCTACCTGGAGAAGATTGTATTAAGTTTAAAGCTTGTTTTAAATGACTGGCATTAAATGTTTGTCCACTTAACTGTACAAAACCATTTAAGAAAGCATCTTTCCAAATTTGTGGTGTTATTGTTCCCCCTGACTGGTATTCGTATAATAACTGGTGTGCATCAGGGAAGGCTTGCATTAAATGTTTTTGTAATACTAGGTAATCATGTAGATAAACCTCAACCTCTAAAGAAGAGTAATATTCCATCTGATTAGTTATATCATTAGTATAACCTACCACTACTTGTGGTGTAGATATAGTACCCGTTGGAGTACCCCCACCGGTATTAATCGCGGCTTGTACATCCATCTGTAACATCGCGTCAGGATTTTGTTGGTAACCCGCTGTAATAGCTCCTGAACAACTATTATGTGTACCTGTAACATCTGTTAAAAACCCTCCTTGTGCAACTACAGTATGTCCTGTTGATGTAGGTTGTCTATAATCTATATCACCATCTGATAAAGCAAATTTAGTTATTGCCTGACTTAAATCACCTGTAACCATAGCAGTTCTACCCGCGTCGGTTAAGTTGAAGTCCATATAGACTGTTGATGCTGAACTTATATATCCCATATTTTTATTTCTTTCTTATTATATAATTATCTTAATTATTCTTTTTTATTTGTAAACTATTCTCTTATGCACATAAAGAAGGATTTTGACATTGTGCCGTAGACCCATCACACATAGAACTAGGGATATTATCACACCCTACAGCTACTATATATGAATCTATTACGTTATTAATAGCAGTTTGCATACTAAGGTAACCTGGTGTTGGTATTACGTCTCCTTCAAGAACACCTTGACAATGACACTTCATAACCCATGATAAATCACTACACGCTAAACTACCGTCACCATATACATCACCAACAACACCCCCTGTATCACTAACCATAAGTTGAGTTTGAGTCCCTATTTGTGCGAGTAAACCGTCGGCAGGACCCAGTAAACCAGTTAACGCTGGTAGAGGTGTGTTATTCTGTATAGATAGATTTAGAATGACATTCAGTACTGCCTCATAAGATGGATAATAGTAAGCGAAACCTAACCAACCACCCCCCTGAGTATTAGCTGGGGTAAGACCTGAATCATTCCAACCTAGTGCGGGATTATAACCACCCGCTATAGTCTCTTGCATATTCCAACCATTAAATATATTTTCCGATTCACCAATTAAAGGTTCCCAAACAGTCCCATAAGTGGTACACGCACAACTATCAGGATTTGGTTGTTGACCGAATGTCGAGTCGTACCCCAAATCAAAACATACTGGAGGTGGTGGTGGAATCACTTCTTCTTCTTCTATTTCAGGAACACTAGGAATTCCAGGTTCATTTAAATACAATAGATTATCGTTGATTCCTAAATCTTCGAATGGTCCACCCGCTTCGATATCATTCAAACGTAACACAGTTTTATTACATGGTGCATTACCACCTCTACCCCTTATGTCAGCATAATTAAAAAAACACGTACCCGATAGTCTTTCATTAAATGGACTTGTACTATATTGTTGGTCAAAACAAGGCCCATCACTAATGGTAACGGTTGAACCTGGTACAGGGGCGGAAGAGAATCTTCTATAATCCATTCCTTGGTCTCGAAGAGCGAATTTAGCACTAGCTAAAGTGGTAAATAAACTAATACCTCCACCTCCACCACCAATTAATGCCTTACCTCTTTCCGTAAGGTTTAATTCTAGTGTATTTGTATTTCCTGTGTTAACAAATCCCATTCCATTAAAAGTCTAAACTTAAGACAAATTGTTGTGCTCCATCTCTTAATTGTGGATTCATAAATTTAGCTATTGCCATTAGTTCTGGAAAATTATTATCATTATTAAATAAACCAACTTCAGTAATATAGACGTTAGGGTATATTTGATTTTGTTGATAATAATCTTTGTAGGAAGGATTTAACGAATTACCCACACTTAAATTATTAGTGTCTCCCGCAAACTGAGAACTTGCTAAATTTATATAATACTTCATTTCGTACATGGTCGCCATAATATCAGACTCCAGTTCACCATAAAAGAAGTATTCATCACCAAATTGTAATAGGTCTTTTTCTGTGGTTTGTAAAGGAATATTAATGTAATCATGTAAGTTATAAGTTGTACCTGTAACTTGATTTGCTCTTGTTAGGTATATCTTGGTTGCCGCGCTTGATATTTGACACCCACTTAGAGGCAGTTGATTTCCAAATCCAAAAGTATCACATGGACCAATTTGGTCGGTTACTTCTGTTCTAGTCCATTGGTCTGGTAATGGGTCTGTCTGTGGTGCTGTAACTCTTTGCCATAATAAGTGAACTTTATTACCTTGCCATCCTGTTCCTCCTGATGCTCCTGCTGTTCCACCTAAATCAAAAGGTTTTAAGTAAGGAAACTCTGCACCAAACTCAATTTCTAAATCGTAAGACTTACCATCATTAGGGTTTTTAACATCAATATAATAATTACAATGTAATCCCGTAGTTAAACCCGAATTACTCTCCACTAGATAACTTACAAACATTTTTTGGTATGGTTGGGTGAATACACCTAGTGTTGATGCGGAACCGCAACAATTGGTTCCAGCATTAATCATCTGAATTCTAGGAGCTGGTAATGTCCAACTTCTATTAGCTTTGTAAGACATGGCAGCAACTAACTCTTCATCATGAATTACAGCCATTTTTAAATCAGGAAATACCTTACCTACTGGATTAGGTCCCGCTACTACCGAACCTTCACCAACTACAGTGTCAGAATTATCATCCCAGAGATAATAATATCTCAGACCATTATGGTTCATATTAGGATTTACCGTAGATTGCATTATATATGGTTGTGATGGAAATATATCTGGATAGTTAGGTGGGTCCACATAGAAACATTGACCGTACTTATCTGCTCCTTGACATCCGTCCTGTGCGGTAGCAGCTATAGATGTTCCTGTATTTTTCTTATGCCACATTAACCACGGCATATTAATTCTAAAGTTTCGAGCTTCTCCTATCCCTGTTTGGGTACTTCCACTCTTCTTAAGAGCAAACTTTTCACCATAAAAATTAGAAATTGTTTGGTTGGTGTAATGTAGGATAGCTATAGCTTTTTGTCTTTCTGGGACTACGCATTTAATATTATGATAAGAATCATAATACCATGAAGAACTTTTTAGTCCAGTATAGAAATCAGTTCTTTCTCCCGTATCTACCTGACCTTCACTATTAGAATAACCTAAATATTCTTTAGTACCACAATAACCAGTTGAGCCATATTCATTTACATTTTCATAACCCTCATTAACTGTGTCTACACCTGCGACAGTTTCAGTCCAGTTTATATTCATATTCCAAACTTTAACGTCTTTAACTGACACATCACAATTATTTTCAAATGAAAGTGAACCTGGTGACCAGTAAGGTATTGGCGTGTCAGCTCCAAAATATGTTAACATTGGATTCGCGGAGTTTGCGGAGTAAGTACCACCACTTGTGGATGGGTATACTTTTACACATGCCCCCACTAATGTTCCTGTTGCACCTGTATAATTTTTTATAGGTACAATATCTGTCCCTGCTGAACCACCAGAAAAAGCACCGAAGTCTGGTAAATTCCTATCGACTGTGAGGTATAAAGGGTCGTTAGAAGTACCTTTCCAAGTACCTCCGGTTCTCCCAGATACCGTATTACCCGCTGTAACTTGATAAAATAATTGAGCGGATGGTGTTGTACATGGTAAATTAAAACAATTAGTAGTTCCTGTTGCTCCACTTTGAAATATGTATCTAATACTCAACAGGTCACCTACAATTGGTGAGTAACCTGGTATACTTCCTGGACCACCTGAAAAAGCTTGATTTTGAAAAGTATTAGCTGAAAGAAGTGCTACTTGACTTCCACCTGTCATGGCTGAAACAGGGAAAAAGAAATTCGCATTTAATGTATAAGCTGACCCAGTAAAAGCTGAAAAACTACAACAATCACCTGTATTCGCACTATAGAATCCTCTTTGAGATGCACGATTAAAAACCTCTTGGTAATTGTGAGCAGCTTGTACCGCTCCAAAAGTTGTACCTGTAGCATTTTGTGATATAGGTATTGGGTATTTTACGTGTGCCTTATTCCTTTCAGGGATAGGGTTAAGATTCTGAGCGTTAAAGTTTGCCTGTTGGATGTGTATCCCCCTACTTTGTTGAGGTAAACCGTTATAACAGTCGTAACAATATTCACTATCCCCTAATTGGAATAGTTCTATATTCAACTTCCCCTCAGATAATTTTTTTCTTCCAGCGTCGGTTAATTTAACCGAAACTTGTCCTTGTGTTGAGTCTTTTAATATATAAGCCATTTTTTATTATTTATTAATAAATATTATATTTCAAATTTTAGTATCCACCTCGGTTATTAACTTGTCTTTGTCCGGGTAGTTTATAAGGTGAGAAGAATGTTTGTCTACTTACTTCAAATCTCACATCTGGTGTAATTCTACTGGTGGTCACTTCCTCACCATTAAAAAGTGGGTAATATCTAGTAGCAATTACCCTATAATTATATGTCCCTGCACTAGGAACCGTAATTTTAAATTTTTCTTCTTTACCTCCAAAATCAGAATGTTTATAGAATTTATAGTTTTCCTGGACTACTTCACCCGTGCTATAATTATAAACCATCTGTTTTAGAGATTCTTTAAATCCTAATGTTTTAGTGTAAGTCACTAAAGAAGTTGGTTCTCTGGTACTTGTTCTACCAACAACAGTGTATTGTGTTAAGTAATATAAGGTAAAACTACATTCACCTAATTTGGCACAGTTATTTAAATCTCCATTGTCATAAGTAATAGTTAATAACTGGATTAATCCGTTACCTACTCTTTGGAAGTCACTGTTTTCCACTAGTATTTGTCCGTTATATACAATACCCACAGCACCTAAAGCTGGATAATCTAAATTAATATAATAATAGAAACTATCTCTATAGAGTGTTGAAGCACTGTTAGTTGTTATGGTTCCGAAAAAGTCTACAGTTTGTTTCCAATAACTCTTACTATCCCTAAGTGGGTAAATCACATTAACTACATCACCATTCCTTAGTGTCCCACCCCTAAATGTAATTTGTGAAGCTGTTCCTCTAATACTACTTACTCTATAATCCCCACCGTTGGTGTCCGCAGATGTACTACCAGTAACAAATGTCCCTGAAGGAGTACCAAAGGTAGTACTATAACCTTCTTCACGTACAGTAACTCCGTTTACACTAACCAACATACTAGAACCTACATTATAACTTAAGACAGCTCCTGACCAAGTAAACGCAGAGTAGTTTGGGTCTGATGGTTCAGGAACTCCAGTAACCGTAAACGCTTCACTTTCTAGTCTTGCTTCCACGTTTGAAGCGAACTGAACTTGTTGATTTCTAAGTGAAGGTTCTCTAGGTGGTTCTACTAGTGTCACTATAGAATCCCTTTGTCTATCATAGGTAACTTTATCTAAAACTGTTGATGTGTCAATATAAACATTATTTGTAAGGTCACTCTTATCTCTAAATAAAGATGATGGTTTTATTAAAAACTGCCATGATGTACCTGTAGAAAACGCTGAAAAAGGAAAAAATGTTGTTGCGGATATAGGTGTAGTCTTAGTTGTTAGGGTTGGTGTGGAAACTCTTGCTGGAACATCAAAAACATATCTATAATCTGGTTGTACTGAAAATTTTTCTTTCGAGAATTCATAAGGATAAACATCCAACTTAAGGTAAGCCTGTTTATTTATGAAATCTGCTGTGTTACCACTTAAAAACACATTTAAGTCCATACCTGTTTCAGCAGATAAATTATAAATGGATTCACCCGATATTCCTAAATTATTACCTAGAGTACCACCCGACAAATCAAAATCAGGTTCTGGTAAACTCTGAAATATGGCATCCATCTGTGGTCTTATCTTAGGTACCGTATATTCACAGTCATTGTAATAATCACAATTTTTAGTTGTTATAACATTAGTTGTGGCGGTAGAAGTTAATGTAAAAGCTGTACCAGAAAAAATAATAGGATGTTCACCGTGACTTACTGGTGTTATTGTAGTCCCTGTATTACCACTTAAACCAACATCATAATAATGGGCAAGTCCCAAACTACCAGTAGTTTTACGTGGAGCGGCTTTAAATCCAATTTTCGTAGTTCCTAAATATTTAACCAATTCATTACCAATCACCCAAGATGGTGCACTAAAAGAACTACCAGACCAAGTGGTCTTATCTAGTAGATTGAAGTTCATTTCAAACTTATCGTTAAATTCGTTAGTGTCTCCAACATGTTTTGTACAAGCGACGTAAATACTGTTATCCCCCATAGTATCAGTCATTTGTACCCTAAATTGTTCTCCTTCAGACCCACTCCTAGTAATTCTAATACGCACTGCTCCTTGTAGGGACATTGTTTTATTAGCTCTATAGGGTGATGTAAGTGAAGTTGTTGCACTTACACTAGCATCTGGATACCTTAAGATGGTCCCATTAAATTCTTTAGTTTGTAGTCCTTCACTTACATAAGTCACTGGGTCACCAAACTTTTCATTTTTAACCACTTTACTATAGTCAAACTTTACTGATGGTAAAAATTTATCTTTTCTATTTGCGATTTCTTTTTTAGTTATCATTCTAGGGGGTTGTAACACATCACTTGTAGTGTGGTTATCTTCTAAAATAATTTCGTCTCCGTGTAAGTCTCGTTGGAATGTTAGTCCTTGGGTATATTGTAAGTTGTTTTCAATTGGTGATGAAGATGCTGCCCTTTCCAATACATTACTCTCTAACATCTCCATAACACTAGTTCCAGAGGCTGAAATTCTTAAAACTAACTGGTGTGTCTGTCCACTCATACCGTACAACCCTCTACTATCTCTCATTTGTGCTAATACTATATCAGCAATACAACCTCTATTATCTGATGTGGTGGTTCCACTAAAGAGAGTACTCAATTGGAAGGTATAATCATTGTATTCACATGAACTTACAAAACTAAGACTGGTAGCACTTGATTGTGGTGTGAACCCGGTAAAAGCGTTAGCTGTAGTATTAGCTGGGTTGGTTTTGATAAAGGACTGAACAACGTCTGAATTAGTTATTCCTGGGTACGCGTCATTTGAACCTATGGGACCCATACATGTCCCAGCTACATCTAATTTTTGAACAAAAGGACTATATTTTGCTGTGGTTATAGCTAAAGAAGATGTAGGACTACCTGAATTGGTATTAAACCCAACATTGTATCCAATATTATTATCCTCTCTACTAGGACATAGTGTTTGCCATCCCATAGTAGTGAGAGTACTAGATACACTACCACTAATTGTTCTAAATATTACAAATTTTTGTATGTTATTATTATAATAAAAATAACCGTCTTGCCAGTCATGAACTATATCTACGCCATCTAAATCTTTACTTGTACCATCTACTAAAGGATGTCCACCACCACCTGATGGTCCCCAGTTATATCCTTCTTGCATATCAGTTGCACCCGTAACCCCTAAATAGAAATTTTTAACTATTGTTGTTCTTCCACTGTTAGGGTTACTAGTAGGATAATTTAATGCTCCTGTTTGTGAGTTACCCGTAAACAACCAGTGATTCGGGGAATCTGTAACTATACCATTTTTAAAGATACCTGTGGTATAGTTCTTTATTGTCTCCCCTACACTTGTAGGTTTAATCTGGATTTGACCTGGACAAAAAGTATTGGTCATTGTCCATGCTGATGTCATTGCTGAGAAGGATGCCCAGTTAGGATGGTTCCCCATTATTAGAGTGTCACCAGCATCTATAGTTGTACTCGCGGTACATACAGATTGTCTTACATCTCTTCTGTGTTCTATATGTGAAGATACCGTAGAAATATTAAATACATACTCTCCATTAGTTAAACCAGAGAATACATAATAACCCCCTCTACCTGGAGCACCTTGATTAGGTGATGTGGTAGCACTACTTACATAAACTTCTTTTACTAATTCACCATTTTTGTATAATGTATAATTAAATGTGCTTGCTGACTGAAAAGCAGTATCTGTACCCGCAGACCACACTGTAAATGTACACGGTAAATTAGGGTCATTTACACAACCATTATCACTTACTGTTGCTGAAAATTGTGGAGCTGTAAAAGCGGATACTGTTATTTGAGTGTCCGCACTTAACCCCACATAATCTATAACTCTTCCACTATAAGTTCCAGCGGATAACCCTGTTGGGTTAAATGTACTACCTGAATTTAACGCGTAAGTTTGTGGGTGAGGCCCTGGACCATACCATTGTATTATATAAGGTGCTGTCCCACCACTAATGTCTTCTACTGTTATAGTACCAGTAGTTTGACCTGATAGTGTAGGTGTAACCGTATATTCACTTATAAAAATATTCCCTGTCGCCATTTATCTTTAAATATTATTTTCTTTTTTAATACCCACCACTTATATTAGTATTTCTTAAAATAGGGTTAGCATAATTACCTATTGTGGTGTTAGTACTATTCCCATTATTATTTTGTATGAACCAACTACATCTATCTTCACATTCACCTAGACTCATATAAGGACCATTAGTATCTAATATACAATCACCTAATGGGCCACAATTATATCTATGATGGCCAGTGGTGTTACAATAACACATACTAGTAGTGTCATAATATGATTGTGCTTCACAATGAGTACAAGACGTATAAGGACATTGTACCCCAGGATTATTCGACATAAATTCCGCTGTACACTGAGTGCAATTCTGTCCTCCACCACCACAAGTCCATTTAGCATAATTGGTTTGTGTTGGGTCTGTTATAGATGTAGGTTGACATTCCGTAGTGAATACTATGGATTCACAATCACCTGATAGGTGACCACAATAATTTGCTGCTAATTCCTCACATTCCTCACAATCAAACACAGTATTATCCGTTATAACAGAAGTAGTACCAAAATAAGGGTCCACACCTTCCATATCTAAATCTTGACATTTACAATAAAACTGACACTTAAAAGTGTTAGGGGCTTTAGTTGTTGTTAAGGGTTGGGAACGTGAAGTTTTAATTACCGCTGGTTTACCATCTATTAAAAATTCATCATTATATTGTTCTACTGTAGCTCCAGATAATAATTCAGTACTTACTAATTTATATTGTTCATCTAAAGGTGGTGTAAAACAAGGCACTTGTAAATTAAGAGAAGGTGTTATTACCACATACATTTCAGAAACCGCATTATTGTTATCCGCTATTGTAGTTTTAACAACATAACTATGATTTATCTGTGGGAAAACATAATTACAACTCAAAGCGTACTCTTGGTCATACCTTGGTAGGTTAAATGTTAGTATCCCGTTATTCACTGAAATCAACTCTCCAAAAGGTAAGTAATAGTCTTCTAGTGTGCCAGAACTTAGTTGTTTAGCCCATTGATTTGTAGGACTATTTGCCTCTCTACCGAGTTCTAATTTTTTAGAACCTATAATATTATCCACAAAAGTTAAAGTGTCAAACGTGGTAGGGTCGACTTTGGGTACTGTGATGGGTTCATAATTATCATTAATAGTATATAACGCTCCTTGTGAAGATTTTTTAGTTTTTATACCATTCTCAAAATAAGTTTCAGCTCGTGATTGTTTATGTGCGTTAAAGAAGAGAGTTTTATCAACATATAAACTATCAAATTTAACCACCCTATAAGAAGGTGAGTATGTGGGGTTACCACTGACGTTTAGTCGATGACCTAAATTAAGTTTAATAGCGGTAGTCCCTGTTGTCCCTTTAGAAGTGGTATCCCAATCTGCACTATATTTTAATCTTACTACATCACCACCACTTAAAGATATTAAACCCGTATCTAAACTAACAGGAATCATTTTTCTAAAAACAGTATTAGCTGTAGCTGCAGCGTCAAATAAATTAGTGTACCCACTAAAAACATCTTGTACGATATTAGTGCTTTGTGTTAGATAAGCGTCTGAGTCTATACCACTTACTGGGTCATTTGATACTGTAAAAATATCTAAGTTAGTTTTAGTTGTTGCTGTAGTTTCTCTTTCAATAAAGACTTTAAAGTCAAACATTGTTACTCCACTACCTCCCGCAAAACCATTTTTACCTGGGAAAAACTGTCCGTTAGTGTCTTCTAATACCACATCACCTTCATTGGCACCTGCTCTAAGTATAGAAGAATTTATTAATCTTTTAATAGCATAGTCACTAGTAGGATAACCTATAGACTGTGTAGCAGCGGTTAGGTAATTAGAGAATACATAATCTGCCCATTTAGAATCTTGGTAGGTGACATCTAGATAAGCGTTGTATTGGAATCTGTAAGTTCCGTTTTCTCTTACTCTATAGGTCATATAGTTACTACTATTACCTGATTCTATAGTTAGGTTACCTCCATTACCTGAAAATACCTGATAACCATAGTGTGGTACATAACGTGGGTCTACTACATTTGCTAGAGGTCGGTGTTTAATTCTTTTAATGTTAGAAATAGGAATAATAGTATCACCAGTAAAAGTACTGGCCGAAATATATATGTCATATGTATTAGCAGAAGTAGAGGGCGAATTAGTATAACCAGAATATAGTTTCGTACCACCTGTAAAAACTTCTTTAAATGTAGCGTAAGTACTAGTAAATAAATCAGTTGCATAATTTCCTATAGGGGCTGAGTAATCCTCTTCACACGTCCAACAATCATCCCAACCTTCTACGTCTTGTTGTGAAGTACAACATTTTACACAATCACCATCTGGACAATGTACTTCTACCTCAACTATTTCTTCATCGGTACTATCAGAATATTGGCAATTACATTTTTTCTGGGCTTTAGAATATATCCCTTCATAACCATTTAAAATGGTGTCTTTGGATGGACAAATTTGTAAACTATCTAATTCACCTTTACTATCCCTTATAATTTGTAGGTCACTAAAAATATCGGAACTAGACCTTTCTAACCACTGATTTAAACCTGTAAAAAATCTAGGTGTATAACTTAGGGTTTGCATGTCATTTAAAAAATAATCTTCTTCTAGATTAGCTATTTGATTTTGTCTAAGTATTTGACCGAAATTATCCTCATGAGCTTGTGAATAAAAGGAAAAAGACATACATTGTTTACAGTCTGAAAAAATAACATTATTACTTAAATCTACAGGCCATGAGAGTGGGTATTTTTTTACACCTTCCTCATAGTAAGGGGTAGATGGTGTAATTTTACCTCTAGTAACCACTCTTGTCACATTATAGGGTAGTTCCCTAACATCCTCTTTTAATACATTACATAGAGATAATGAATAATTTTCATCATTTTTTATAATAAAAACTTCATTTTTTAATATTTTAAATTCAGTAAAATTCTTAATGGGGTGATTAAAGTTGAACTCTACCTTACCTTTTTCCACTTCTTTTTGTTGTAGAGAGGTATAGAAAGTTTGTGTACGTGGGACCCTTGCGGAAACTTTAGGTTTTACCACTTGTACGGAAGGGACAAAACTTAAAGATTTTAACCTCTCCCCAGAATTACTACCATTTTTCCCTATTCTAGCACCTGCTACTGGGTCTATATGGTAGAAACCAATATAATTAGAACCGTCTAGTCGTTGGTATTCGAACCCTTTGGTGTAGAGATTATCAATAGGTCTTTTAACTTTTCTACTTTGGGTTTTTCTATCTGTAGGATTAATAGTAAATTTATTAACAGGGGTTTTACCATTACGTGCAACAACCTCAACATTAAAAGAAATAGGTTGTTGATTGAGATGTAAAAAATCCGTAATCTGTGGCATTACTAGTTGGACCGCGTTATATTTTCCTTGTTTAGTTGATTTAAAAGGTCTTAGTTGTAACATAGATTTACCCTGTCTCCACATTCTACTATTAGTTAGGGTAGAAGTAATATTAGCTTGGGTTAATTTTCTTAAACCTAACTTACCATTATCAAATATAGGTATAACAACATCAGTCAAAAATGTAGTCTTAGTTTTAGAACCCAAATATGTAACTTCATTATCTACAGGTGGAGTATTAACATAAAAAGAATCTCTACTCGCACACCCTAGGTAAGTAGATTGGCTCATACAAGTTTGTTCACAAGTTTCACCATTTTTACTAGTAACAGGCCAGTATGTATTTCTCGCAGCTCCCGCATAACATGAACAAACACAGGTTTGTTGTGGGTTGGGGTTGACTGAAATGTATGGATTGTCTTTTAAAGGATTTAGGGGTTTTGTGGGATTCCAATTTTTCTTAGGTGCAGTTTTTAATGTTATCCTACTAAATAGGAAATTTTTTCTTTCTAAGTAGAGATACCCATCTATTATCTTTCCGTTCTTATCATAAGAAACATACATATCTACAGGTTTTTCAATGTCATATTTTAACATTAAAATAGGTGTATTTTGATACGGTATGCCCGCATATCTCCCAGACATTGTAAGTCTTACGGTAAATTCCGTAAAGGTCCTTCTTAAATCTATTTTTTGTATGTAATTTGTTACTTCCATCTACACTAAAAAGTTATTATATGGTATCAAATGGTAAAGAGTTCCCCTCTGTTTCCGCTAATTGATTTATTTCTACTTCTATGTCTCCACCACTCGCTATTATTTCACTATACCCACCCTCTACAGTGTAAAGTGGTAAATTATCGGGGGTAACTAAATTCTGATTATTTGCTCCCGCTGTATTTACTACTAATAATATGTTATTTATAACACCTGTTGGTGGTGTAAATGTTACGTCGTTAGGATTTATTCCTATAAAATTATAATAAGAAGGGTAGTTAGACTTACAGGTGACTTCAAAATCTGTAAGAGCGAATCCGTTAGGGAAATTAGGTGTACGAGAAGCTAAAGTCATCGCTGTTTCTGGTAAAATACAAGTGGTTCCTGCTGATGTGGTAGCAGTAGCTATCACACTATTAATGTCACTTCCCACACCTATCACACCTGTGCTAACATTAACTGGGACACCACTATAACAACATCCTTCAACTACCGAATTAGACCCACTTAATACAGGAGTCCAACCACCAGTAGTAGTACCTCCACCTGTTGAGTCAACGACACCCCCTTCTGGGTCACCACCAGTACCATTGTCACCACCATTGTCACCACCTGTAGGTCCCGATACTGTACCAGAATATATACTATCAGCTAAATTAGTGTAGTCAAATTTATTTCTATGAAATATGGAATTTTCTATTCGTTGTCCCCCTTGCCATAAGGTGGTAGCTGGAATAAATTGTTCCATAATTTTTAACCAATCTGTACCTATAATAGATGCATATTCAATTAATTTACTATACGTATAATCATTATTCTCCCCATTTTTTTTCTTAACATAGTCTAAGAATAGCATATCTAGTGTGGCGTACCCACCGGTTTTACCATCAGATATGGTTAATCTATTTTTAACATTAATAAAGGTCTCTATAAGTCCTTTTTTAAATGCTTTAAATGGAAAGTCTTTAGCGTTAATTAGTGTTAATGTATCATCAAGTTTTCCTAACCCTGGGTAAGCTACTTCGGTATTATTCCACCCATATCTAGATGGTGTAAGTGGTGTTCCGTTGAATGGAGAACCACTTAAAATTGAGTTCTTCCATACATCATAAACAAACCCTTGTGAGGGGTTAATGAAGACATCAGTATTCTTTACATTTATAATGAATTTTTCATTATCTGTAAGATAATCACTATATCTATTTATTGTAAAATCATATACTCTCTGTATTTTTTCTTGTGGTTCTACATATGTTTGTAACATTACATTAGTAGCGGTTTGGTGGTCTTTACAAGCCATATACCCCATTTCATTATATAAGGTGTGGGTATGTATTCCAGGGCAGCCCACCTCACGTGCTTCCATTTCTGCTGTTGCACGGTCTCTCCATAAAGATATTCCATCTATTTTCCCTATTAAATTAGGATATTGTATAGTCTCTACCCAAGATTTTTTATCGTCAATTTCATGTGTTAACCCAAAACCAAATGGCATAAATGGAAATCTCCTAAACCTTTCAAGGTAAGGAGCTCCAGGGTCATCAGATGTCACACCATAAGGTACATTTCCAAAGAATCCACCCCACGTAAATTGATTAAATTTAGTATTAATTACTGGTGTACATCCTGTAAAAACGGAATTCGCTAAATCTATTATTACTTCACCTCTATGTTGTAAATTTTCTTCATACCATCCAGCTCCTCTTTGGAAATAATAATTGTTAGTGTATCTAGGTTTAGTTGGGTATCCTTCGTCGTCTATCGGATAGTCTTCTCTGGTGTAACCATGTGTTTTAATTTCTGGTGTAAGATAACTAGTACCACCATAAGTAGACATAGCAGCATTATATTCTATGTTTGGATAGGTTATTACTCCTGCCGATAAGAAAGACCAGTAGTAGTCAAAACCGTTATCATATTCCTCGTAAACAACACCTAATTTTCTATCCTCAACCATCTTACCCGTTTTGTACCTCCCGTCCGCTAATACAACATACTCGTTAATCTGAGTCATCGCTTCAGGTGCACCAATCAATTCAAAAATAAATTCTACTACTTTTCTTGTCCCCTTAGATTTAAAAAGGTAAGCAGTGTTCATTATTATTCTTCTGTATAATTCTATATCTAACTCAGCTGGTGTTAAACCTATAGATTCACCAGAAAATTGTGGGGGAGCGGTATCTAATAATGTGTCTAGAAAATCCTTCCTATTTATAATATTAGGTGTTTGCCACCCCAACATTAATGCAAAATTTCTTAGAAGTTTGTTAGGTATATTTTCTACACCATCATATGTGACATTGGTCATATATGATATCCCATCTATAAATCTTTTTACATCATCAAAACTTCTTCCGTATATTTGTAGGGTTTTCTCAACTTTCCTATCTCCCGTATCAAAATCTTTTAAAGCTCCTGATGTTAAAAATCTAGATACTAAATTAGTTTTTTCTTCATCTATTCTATTCCCTATATCTACCAAATTTTGGATATAGTTAGTGTATTCTTGAGATGATAAATCTAGGTTTACTAAATCACTTTTAGGCCAGGTATATTTAATTTTTTGTATATAATTTCTTCCACCATCTGTTTCACTCATCACTTTAAAGGTGGAAGTATATTGAGGTACACTTCTTTGGTTTACTATGAATTTCTCTACACTACCTAAATTATCAAATACTTTCTGACTTTCTAACTTATTAGGTTTTATATAAAAGTTGGTAGTTGACGGGGTTGGGTTTAACCCGAAAGGTTTACCCTCTATTGTTATTGTTAATCCCGTACTATTATCATCTATAGGTGTGTAATCTATTACTTTATATTCTGTGGTTCCACTACCATCAAAACTTAGTACGTAGTTCGGATATTGTAATGAAAAGTTTCTTAGTGGACTAAGTTCTCCTAAATCTACCTTAGAAGCTACCGTACTAATATCGGTATTTTCTGGAATTACCACATAGTCCATATCCATTGAACTTTCTACACCATATAAACCTCTTTCGGTATATTCTATACCAAATGGGTTAGAAAATTTAAACTTAGAAACCACAATAGTTGTTTGGTCCGTAACGTCAGAGTAAGTCACACTATGAGTAGTGTTACCACTAGACCCATCTATAACATTAACACCATCAACATAAAATGCTGCGGGGAAAAAATTAATAATTTCTTGAGTCGATACTCTTAATCTTTCTTTTAAAGAACCATACTGAACCAACTTACTAATATCGTCGTGGTCATAATTAAATTTTATAAAGAGAGATGAATTAGAAAGGTACTCTAATAATTCTTCATTACCTTTCGCTAAAAGTTCTAGTGTTATAGGTTCTGAAAAACCACCTAATGAGTAGTTAAATACATTTTGTTGAGTTGTACCTTGATTAAAAGTAAAATTACCCATTGTAGCCATAGAAGAACCATCAGTAATCTGAAGTCCTACTAGATTATCACTAAATGTCCCGGCTCCACTACCAGGTGCTGGTGGGTAATAAAATTTTGCCATTACTGAGTAATTACTGTATTAAAGTTTTTACTGAAATCTATCTGGGTTCCTCTATCTTGTCTCACCTCAAATAATTTCTTATCAAACTGGTCTCTTATTTCAAATAAATTATATTGTTTGTATATGTTATTAGCTCCAGTTAAGTCATAAAGTGTATATATACCATCTTCTATAGACTTAGTCTGGTTACCATATAATCCAATAGCTAAAGTTTCAAAATCGTGGTCCACCATTTCTATATCTAACGTTATAGGATTAAAATATGTATTAGTTATAACAACACCTTGTGTCGGTTGACCGATAAATGGTATCGCATTAGGTTGATTTGTAGGTGCGGCTGTTGGTGATAGTGTACAAAAAACTAGATTAGTAGGGTTATCGGTATACACATACCTAGGAGATACTTGGTTGGTTTGTGTAAGATTAGCTGGAACTGGTTCACAATAGAAATTAGAGGTAACTACTCTAAAAAAGTTAGATATCTTACTCCCGTCATTATTCAAATATTCTATCCTATATCCCACTAAACTCATAGGTGACATTCTATTTCTATACTGTGCTGGTACATTATTTAAATCAAACACTAAACCTTTAACATTTGGTAGAGCGGCGAGTATACCACAATCTACAATTGTTGTTCTAATTTCCGCTGGTCTAATATAAACAGTATATATCCCTTTTACATTAAATTGGTCATTAGGTAGTGTCAGTTGATATAATCCACCTAAAATCTCAACACCTGATGTTGGTGGGTTAGTTCCTACCGCTGTATTATTATTATGTAAATAAGGAGCTAATACCTGAGCTGAGTCAAGTCTCCTTAATTGGAAATTACTACCCGAATCTCTCGTTGGAGAGTAGTGGTATAGTACTTCTACGTCTTCTGGTGAAACGTCTGCTGGTCTTTTTATTCCGTATGCTCCTAATGCCATATTTTAAAATCTTTGTTCGTTAATTTTATAGTACCCATAACCATGAATTGTTAATTCTCCTATGGTCGGGGTCTGTGCTAATCTTTGGGTTCTTTCAAAAACTGAAGTTTTCCCTCTTTCAATAAATACATCTGAACGTGTTTCTGGTTTCTGTGCGATGTTCATTAAAAATTCTTCTTTAGTTAGTTTTGGTAGGCACTCTGCTACTTCACCTACATCATTATACTCACAACAATCTGGAAGACCGTCAGGTGGGCCTAGAGATACTGGATTACCCCATTGGTCAGTACCCATTTGTGGTAAGTCAGGACACGCTAGGTCAGCGGTTGGGTTATAATTTACCGCTATAGGGTCCATACAGCCTATGAGTAACTCCTTACAACAAGCTACCTCTCCATTCACAAGAGATAGACCTTGTTGTGCATACCACACAACATCAGTTGGGTACACACCTGGATAGTCGTCAGCTCCTGGTGATTGCCAATAAGGTATACCTATACCACCCGCACTCGCAAAACCAGGTATAGAAAACCCATCTGTCCAATCATTCGGTGTTGAGTCGTTAAATGGTGGTATGTTATGGACAAGAGATATATATTCGTGTACTCCTGGTACATTATTACAATTCCCTAAAAATTCTACTATTATCCCAGACCCTTGATTAATCCATTCTTGGTCAACCCAATCATAATCAGGTAACTCAAATTGAGTTATAGGGTTTGATAATCCTTGACCTGATATGAAGTTAATCCAGTTTGGGTCCGAATGACTTAATAATATACCTAAACCATCATTGTACCAATCCATAGTGAAGGTTTCACCTACTTGGTACCCTATATTTGGGTCCCATGGACCACTAGGGTATGTTTGATATGGGGTGGGACTTAAGTCTTGGTAAGATAAGAACTCATTGGGACAATCGTTAGGGTTCTCTGTAGGTCCTGGGTCTACCCCACATGGTACCCACGCATCGTGTGTTGATGGGTTGGTATTTGTCAGAGCCCAAACAAAAGGAGTACTAACTGTATATCCAATCGCATATAAAAACCAGTAGTCACCACTTCCTATAGGCCATTCTAGGTAAGTACCAGTAACATAAGCTCCTTGTAAACTATATGTAGCAGCAATTACATTTGTGGGTTGTATACCAGTATTTAAAGCTGTCGTCGCACATGGATTAATTACTGTATTAGGACAATTACAAATTTGTGACGTAATTTGACACCCAATGGTACTAGTAGAATTATTGTATTGTGTTGAACCGATAATGGTAGCATTTGCTTTATCACACACAGTATAATAATCTATATTGATATTTGCAAGCATTGCACCCAGCAAAGGAAGGTGAATGGTCATATTTATCGCATCTACAAAATCGGAGTAGGTTGATTGTGGAGGTATACTATAAGGCCCATTATTTGCACCTTGACCCCCATATTGTCCTGGGGGAGCTAATATATGTATAAATTTATATTCTTGGACATACACTTGATATGCCATAACCGCTCCTGTAGTATCATACACTGCACAAGGTGCGGTTTGTCCAAATGAACCCCCTATATTGAAAGGGCTACTATTAGTTGGACTCATTACACTATTATATTCCGATGGTGTGATGAAAAAAGTATAATCAGCAATATTACCGTTAGGATAATTGGCCGCTATATATGCTACCCCATCCGTAGTACTTCCTGTAATTGGAATTTGTATTTTACCTGTACATGTATTAGCCATAATTCTTGTTTTTTATATTACCACACATAGTTTTTAACTTGAGATGGGCACCCATCAGTAACTGACATACATTCACAATAACTATTATACACTACTTGGGTGTATATCATACTATTTGCGTCTATTAGTTCCGTTACAGGGTTTATTTTATTAGCTCCAGTTAACGCACCACTAATATCTCTACCAAATGTACCTGGTGGTATTGCCGCAAAACCATTTATTGTGGCGTAATATGGGTCTGAACCAGATGACTGTACTCCACCGAAGTAAGTTGCGTATTCCCAATGAAAACAATTTAATGGGTAAAAACAACCGTAATCTGTTGGTCCGTCAGCATAAGTTCCTGTTGGAGAACTCCAGTATTGGAGGTTACGTGGATGCCATGCTTTGTCAATTTTTACACACCCAGTACCTCTACCGCCTGATGCGTTGGTTGAAAACTCTACTTGATTCATAAGACCTGGTAAACCTAATGTGCTTGTACAATCTGATATTTCTGATTGGCTAGGTGTAGGTACCGCATTTGAACAGTTAACTACTGTGTTTGGTGCTGTAGGTGAAGTCCAACCAAAACCAATATGTTCGAATTCTGCTGGATGTTCTACTGCTGAACATCCAAGACCTGTTAGGTTACCAGCAGAATTTGCCTGACATCTAAGTTCTAATGCATTATTAGGGTCACACACCCATTGTCCTCCAGTAGTATATGGATAAGTACATAAAGAAGCGTCATTGAAAACACCACTTTGACCGCAATTAGGGTCCGTATTATTAGCTAGTGGGTCACAACATGCAGCTGTAGAAGTTATGGTACCAGTCGTATTTGTACCTGTTCCACCCGTACTTACACCAATTCCTACATCATCATCTATCCCATAATCAGGATTACTTGTCACACCACCACCTAACCAGTCATCTCCATTATAAACACAACTACCATCGTCGTTGGTGGCAAGGGGATTATAATTTAATGCACTACTATCAGTACATCCATCAATCTCAGCTCCAGTAAAAATATCAGTCGCTTCACAGACCTGTCCTGGACACGGCCACCACCCTTGTAAACCGGGTGCATAACCAACACCAGTACCTTGTGTACCACCTTCAAAAGCGTCAGGATTATTAGGTGGTACATTATTCATTGGTGGTATCGTACCCCCCGCATACCAACAACACCCAGCGAATCTAACTAAATCACCTACTTGGTATCCTGTACCTGTTTGCCACATACCTTGATTAGTTGTCACTACAACACTTACACCTGCAGGTGGGTTTTGAACACCTATACAGAACTCACATATATCTGGGTCTTCTTCTAAATCTTCTAACCCTACTGGGTCACAACTCTGAGTAAACAAGTTATATTCATTTAAACCTACAGTATCTACTTCAAATAGTGTAACACCATTTTCATAATCAAACATAGTAACTGGGTTACCTCCTGCTCCACCATCAGAAATAGTATACGCTGTAAAATTATTTGAAGCACTTATTATCTCACCGAATAGTGTTGGTTGAAAGTCACCTAACCCCATTTCAATTTCCCCACCAAGAGGTACTAGTTGATTCAACATATAACCATTAGGTAAATAAGGACTATTAGAAGGAGCTGTAGAATATAACTGGAAGTTACTTAACTGACTATCTGTTGTCCCTGTAACTGAAATAGGTACTGGTGCAAAATTTGCAGAAACATAATCGTAAACATTAGTACCACTATCTAAAGGACCGAAACTAGAATACATCCAATTTTGTGTTACGGGTGCCCCTCCCGATGGTGGATTAAAGGTAAATGATAGATTTGGATTGGGTATATTCACTGAACTACCCGTCAAGTATGGTAAAGTTATAGGTTGTGAGATAGCTGTTATCCCCCAAGGTGCTACCATCTGTATTGTAATATTAGCACTATTTTGTCCAAATGGGTAAATATGTGTTATAGAAATTGTTGGGTATTGTAGTGTCTGTACTGACCCATCTCCCCAATCTATAGAAAAATTAAATCCTTGAGTATCGTTATATAAACCAAATGGGGTACTATTTGTAACTGTGATAACATATCCCGCATTTGATTGTGATAAGTCTGAAGTTACTATAAAGTTAGAGAATAGGTCTTTCTGGAATATCCCACCGTCAAAAGGTGTGTAATACCCAATATCATTAAAATCTTGGTCTAAGAATATTGGTATCTGGTGGTCTGGTCCTTCATGAGCTGTAATATCAAATATATCTTCACTATCGCAACATACCCAAGGGCCTCCATCATAAGACCCACCACCTGTACCTGTACCAGCATAAAGTTGTGGTCCTGCAGGCATTCCTACTATTCCCATTCCGGGTTCGTAGTAGGGTGAATCCATTGGATATATAGGTGACTTCCAGGGTGCTGGTCCGTTTGGTGTGGTAAAGTAATTGTATCCTGTAAAATTATAATCTTGTTGTACATATACAAAACAATGTGGTCCTTGTTCATTTAAACATCCAGCACGTGGATTAAAAGGTGTTATCGCGTCATGGTCGGCTAAAACCACATCCCCTAATCTATAACCACCTAAAGGAGACACCGGTTCGGTAGCTTCCCACACAGAAGTTCCAGTGTTATATGTCGTACCACTTAACCTATCAGGGTCTAATAATCCTGTAAAATTAGTAGATAATGCCCCATACCCCCCACTAGGAGTAGTAGCCATCACAAATGGTGGACAGTTACAATCCGTCATTGTATTGGTTGGGTTAACACTCCCTCTACTACATGGGTCTATTGGTTCTGACCCCGGGATATTACCTGTCCATATTGTATATTTGTAAACGTCCATTATGGGTTAAGATATTCATAAAATTTTATTGAGTTGCCCAAACTATCTCCAACTATATCAGCTGCAGACCATAGACCTTGTTCATATTCTCTAAATTTATAGGTGAAGTTGGACCTGTCGAATGTAATCCTATAAAAGAAGTAATCTTGTCCGTTTAATGTGTACACAGGGTTACCATTACCGTCTATTGGTTGTGGTTTGTTTATAAATCTGTGAACCTTTCCCGTCGCTGCGTTAAAAAATCTACAAGTCATGTAGAAGTTTTTATCAGGAACTACAAAATCATCTTTTAACCACTGTATGTAATAATTTTCTTTACCTTTTCCCACACTATTAAATACAAAATCTGAAGATTCTATATCATAATAATAGGGCCCCATAGTAAAATCATCATCCTCTGCCAAGGCTCTAGTCCACGCAAATTGGTCATAATTAGGTGAATTTGGGTTGTTATCTATCTGTCTACTAACTTTTAAACCATTATTAATAGGCATCGTAACAGAAAAACTTATTTTTAATTCAGTAACAAAGGGAAAGGTATAGAAGTCAAACTTAAAAAAACTTTTATTAAATACGTCTCTTCTTTTGTTAATATCTGGATAATAGATACCTGCCCAACTATAATCATTAGAATACATAGCAGCATTACCATTAGGTGTGGTCTGTGTCGCAAACAATAAACTATAAAAAATTTTATTATCAGGTAATATAGTTGCCGGTGAAAACCTCATAGTTTCAAAATCTAGGATTGGGTTGGTGTGTCTTTCTATCTGGTCTCTATCCCAGAGTGCTAATTGTTGTTCTTTACCTAGTACCTCATCAAAGTCCTGAGCTATAGGGATAACTACACGCTTATCACTATCTTTAGTTTTTATTCTAATTCTATTCACAGTCATCTACATCTAATGGTTCTATTATTCCATCCGAAAGGAATGGTTTATCCACTAACCAAGGTTTTATAAAAAAATCAATATTAGTGTATGGGTAGTGTGCTCCATTTACAAATGGGTAATTTACTCCGTTTTTATCAGAATCAAAAAATCCAATATTTAAAACATTTCTCCATCTCCAAGTTTGTTCCGATATAGAAAAAGTAGCGTATGATGGAACAAATCTATAGTCCGGATAAGTAGAGATACTATTAGCTATTTTTCTTATGGGTATCCTATAGTGTGGTTGATAGAAGTACCCATCTGTTATTTCTCTTTCCTTTCCATCGTGAAATATCTCTTCATTAAAATGGAGAGCGTGATGAACTTCTGATATAATTCTTTCCTTTAGTTCAAACTCATTATATTCTACAAATGCTCCAGCGAACATGTCGTCTTTTTTAGGTATGTCGTCTGGGGTTGATAGGTTCGAGAAGAAGTTATTGGGGTAACTATCTAAAGTTTGTCCAGAAGGTACAAAGTTCCAGTCCCACCCCATCCCATATCCAGCGACGGCAACTAGAGTAGGCACACCTCTTATTATTTTTTTCTCTACTTTCCTTTTTTGCCAAATATTAGTTTGATTTCCAACTAAAATTGTTGCGTACAAATCTAATATAGGTCTATTATAGTTATCTTTTAATTTAGTTACGTCTATATCTTTAGAAAAATTCCATAAAAAGCTACTGCTTTGGTTTTTTACTACTTCGTGACCAATACCAAAAGGAGGTGAGTGGTCTTCTCTATAATATCTAAATCTTTTATTGTATATACCAAACTCAAAAGCGGTTCTATCTACTACAGACTCATCCAAATCAGTTAAAATGGTATGTTGGTGTACGTAATAACGTGATAAGGTTTCATCATAGTTACTAGGGTCGGATAGTCTTTTAAATACACCACAATCACCCCCAATTATAGTGTTAGGGTTATTGACATCAGAACGTAATAATATATTAAATATTTTTTTCTCGGAACCAATCATTTCATCCCCAAAAGAGTATACTGGTACTTGGATTCCTCCATTTATAGTAGTTATGTGATTATTGTTTACTGTATTAATACTTCCACTATCTTGTATCTCTACATACTCATTTTCCAATAAACCGTGTTCAGCCGAACATACACATTGTAAGGCACTTTTTCCATTAATCTTTACTAATCTTACATGAAAAGCTATGCCATCCCTACTATTAAAGTTAATGTACTGATTAGTATCTTTATTAGCATAGTATCTCATTGATTTATCTATATTACCTCTAACATAAGAAGCGTACACTAACCAATTATCTTTGTAACTATTAGGTTCTGTATAATTATGTGTAGTAGTTAAAGCTGTGGGGGTAAAAAAATCAAAAAAGTTTATAGATGGATATCCTTCCGCTCCAGAAGATGTAGACGCTGGAAATGGTGGATAATAATAGGTTTGGAATCCACACATTAGGGGGTCAGAAGTATACCCAGAAACCACATTGTCTACTAGTGGTTTTATTTTACCATATGGTCGATAGGTTTTAGATTCTTCCCTTTCTATAAAGTATTGTTCATTTAAATTTAGAACAGCATTTCTTTCTGTTTCAAACAACATCCTATGTGTCTGTTCTAAACTATGACGAATAACCACATCCTTATCTAAAGCCCCCATATATCTTTGGGACCCTCTTAAAGCTCTTATAAAATCTGGAAAACTCATTATATTACAAAATATTCATCTTCCTCCACTTCATCTTGAGGTAATGGTACGTACTTTTCGAGAAAAATATCGTAAGCTGTTGCACCTGGAATTAATCCAAAATAAAAATGTAAGCCTGGACCCAACCTAACATTATCTTCCATGTTGGTATAGATTGGGGTTGTTGGGAAAGGAGAAGTTAGTTGGTGTTGGTAGTTCATTGGTTGAATCCCATAACTTGTCATTCCTGCTACTCCTTGTCCAGTATTCCATTGGGCTTGTGTCCCTATAAACCCTGTACCACCATTAATATTAGGGTCTGTCCAGAATGGATAGTAAGGTACTGTTTGAGATGAACCACTATTTCTATTAATAATACAATCTCTTACTTCACTTCCTGGTGATTGAGCAACTGTAGGGAATGGTACATCAACAGGGTAAAGTATTCTAGGGGACAACGCTATTAATGCTGGACTAGGGGAACTAAGTGAGTAATCACCCCAAGAACCCGCTGAAGGTGGAGTTATATTAATATCCCAAGATGGTTGATTATTACCATCATCACAAGGGTTAGTATTTTGTCCTGTACATGGTACTAAATCGTTGATACAATCACCAAAGTGTGCATATTCACCATAAGGAGAGGTATAGTAACCTGCTGGGGCATAATTTACTTCCATTAAATCTAATGAAGGTGGCCCTGGTGGTGTTCCCATAAAATATATACCTGGTACACCTTCTAGATAACCCCAAGGGTCACCTAAGGCACTTAACTCAGCAAAGTCTAATTCTTCATACTCTAATACTCCAACTTCTTGAAACTGAGAAAATATAGCCGCTATATCTCCACCTACTTGTTTATGTTCTTTTCTAAATATTTGACCTAGGCTCCACCAATCCCAATTTCCAAACTGGGTTATTCTTTCTGTAAGTCCATTATAAAGAATGTTACCTGGATTAGTAAATGTAGTATCTTCGAGGTCATCACCCACACTACAACCTTCTCTATAACCTTCTTTATTACATATTTCCCCTATATATTCTTGTACTGGACCTAAATCTAAAATAGTGGTTGGGAAGTGTATGTTTCTATCATTCTCACCTTTTAATCTACCGATACCTAAGAACCCTCCCTGTTTACGGTTTGATATTAGTGCGGTATCTTCATCACCTAGAAAGTCACCTTGCCCACCTAAACCTCTTCTAAGTTCCGTAGGACAAGAACGATAATAAAATTCTTGCATTATAGGGTCAAAATGCATTACTTCCGCACAAAACTTTGCTCTATAACCATTAGCGTAACTATCATCTGGTTTTAATTTTCCTTTAAACTGAAAAGCGTAAAGAAATCCATTCATCCAATTATTAGCCCAAAAATAATTTAAAAGACCGTCACATAGTGACCTCATGGTAACCTCCATCCTTCTCCACCTCATAGGGACATTAAAGTTCTGGAATCCACCACTAATTATAGTACCTATAATAGATGTAAAATTAATTAGATAACAACCATCTGCACCGTAGTTGATTGTATTTCCTGCATTAGTGTCATATTGTAAATCATCAGGTCCATTACACTCCATATAATCATCGTCCTCATTATGCATTGAACCGTCAGCATATATATCTGGGTCGTCCGCAGGACCTGTACAATCCCCAATACCACAACTCATAGCATTTTCTGAACATCCACATTTTTGACATTCTGGATATTTCGTAACTCTTAATTTAACACACGGAAATAAATCTTCACAAAATATTTCTGGGTAAGTTGGTGTTGGTAGAATTGGTCCTCCACCTAATAACCAGGAGATAGCGTTAACAATAAATGCTATTATTTCATATATTACTAATATAACAGTCACAATAATCATTACTACTGGTACTATAAGACATAATATATTCATTATAATCCATATAGTTTGCCATAAAATTTGTAAAAATCTAGTCACAAATTGATTAAATATGATAGCAAAGGTAACGTTTCTACTTGCGTTATTTATTGGGAATGGTAGTCTTTCACATCTCTCAGATTCTCTAGGGAGTACTTCTTTTATTCCAATAAACCCATCCCTATGTCTATGTTTCCAGAAATTAAAAAACTGAGATACTGTATATACCTTAGCAAAACTAAACTCATAAAAATAATCCTCACAGGTGATAAGGTTTCCATTTTCTATAGCTTCTTCTGGATAATCAAACCATTTAACCGAAAAGGCGTAAGATTTATATTTTTCCTTCCCGGCTCCAATAGGAGCTTGCCCATATTGTTGTCCTGGTGTTTTACCATAAGTACCACTACCATTATTATAATTCCATTCACGAATATTAGGTACTAAATAAGCTCCTCTTCTCCTTAGTCGTGATGTACCTGTAGTGTTTGATGGTTTTATCCTAAATCTATATTTTCCTTTTGTGGGTATTCCTTTTTCTGGGTCTTGTGATACAACTTGTTCCCCAAATTCATTAGTTACTAAGTAATCTAGATTCATGGGTACGTTTACAAGGAATGCACCGTCTTCATTAATATTGTGACCACCATCAATATTAAATCTCTCTAAAACAGGAACTAAGTCTGTCTCTCCAGGTCTATTTACGTAGTCTCCTGGTCTTTCCTCTTCTTTCCAAAAAGGAGTCCATCTAATTCCTTCTATGGTACCTTGTTGGGGTTCTGTATAACATAATTCACCTTGTCCCCATCTAGGTCTACAATTTTTATTAACAGAATCTTTATTAGTGTCACTACCTAGTGAGCCCATAAAAACAGCTGTAGGTTTTATTTCTATACCTAAATCCCTTAAATCAAAATCCATTCTTGTAATGGAAGCATCACAACCTGCTTCATCGTCACCCCAAAATGGTTTTACGTCAAGTTGTTTTTGTTCTTGTGCTATCTGAGGGAGTGATGAAAGGTCACTGTCTGATTTAAATCTAGCACCGTCAAACGCAGACTCTGGAGAACCTTGTAATTTAAAATCTTCAGGAACCATGGAGAAACACCCCATATCGGATAAGTCCAAATTCATTACAATTCTTTGACTACCTGGTGGTACACCATAAATCATATAGTCACCCGATTCATTAGTCTTCGCGGTGAATTTATAATATTTTTCGTATACGTATTTTACCTCTTGGTTTAATAGTACTTCGGAAACTTTAGGAAAACTACCTGTGGGAACGTGCCCATTATAACTAGCATCTTGTGGTAATAGATTATAGACGTACCCATCTTCATTTCTAATACTACTACTTTTATATGGGTATAATTGTTTTATTACTTCATTTTCATTATCTACATCATCTAACCCAATAAAAATAGAAACTTTTGCGTTTGGTACTCCGAAACCACCATTAGCTATGACTCTTCCACAAACAACACCAAAATCAGCACAATCTCTTCTATAGACATCTACTTGATGCATATTGAGACTTAATATTTCTAACATGTCAAAATCCTGGTTCAAGTTTACATTAACAACTCGATTGCTACCAACTTTTGTTCTTATACGTATATGTTTTGGCATTTAAATTCTTTAATTTATAAATAGTTATATTGCTAAAATTAAAGATAGGTTTGGTTAAAACTATGTAAACCTTTATGTATAGGTTACGTTCTCCCCTTGTTTAACCCTAACCCTAATGTCTGTAGAAGGGAATCTTACTTGAGGTATTTCGTCTGGTTGGAAAAATAAAGCCCCATCTAATAGTGATATTTCATTGTCTGTCTGAGGTATAAATGGTTGTTGTATAACGGAATTAGAGTATCTACCACCTACTTTATTAAAGATTTTAATATCTACTAAATTAATAACTCCTGGTTTAGTCACTATTTCACTAACTAAAGTACTAACATTAACTAGTGTTCCCATTTCATTAGAGTCTACACTAAAAAATTCTTTAACACAATTAATAACAGAAGAAACTACCTCACCTTGTGTCGCTGTATTTTGTATAAGTAAGTCTACATCAACACCTAAATCAATTACTTTACCTCCACCCACTTCAATATAATCATTTATCATTCTAAAATTAGATAAGTATTCCGATATATTTTGTTTAAGAACCGATGAAACCATAGATGTTAATTGTCCTTGTGGGGTGTACGATAAGACACTTACTCTAACTTTATTTTCGGTTTCTATCGCACCTACTTTGGCTGCGGCCCCAAATTGTGCTGGCATCATCCTTACTTTTGCTACATAATCATTGAGTGTGACAGCTCTATTTTGTGCAGCAAAATTAAAAGCTATATAATTTCTTATTTCATCTGTACTCATTAAATCGTCACCACCTATAGCTGCTGTAACATTATTGACTTTTAAACTACTTCTAACTCGTTGATTAATCGCGGGTGCAGGTCCTGAAATAGTAAAATCTATTAACCCTATCGATGATATGGAACCTGGACCTAAATTAGATGATTTACCACCACCCACCCTATATTGGATGAATAGTGTTGTATTTGGTCTAACCGCTGTACCTAGAGAAACGTTATTTAAATATTTACTAGGGGTTACCGTAGTCCCAAATTTACTAAAACTTTCTAGTAGGTTTTGGGAGTTGTCATTTCCACCACCAAAGGTTAAAAAGAAAAACCCTTCAGGTGTAAATTCACTTACAAATCTTTTACCTGTTTTAATATACCTACCTGGTTTTACCCCGGGTTGGTCACTTGGTGCGGAAGGGTCTAAAGCAAATATTTCTTGCTGAGCTAGTGAATCCACCTCATAATACCTATCATCAGATGTAGTTATAAATTCACTACTAGAAGGTAATGTAGAATACCCCAAACCTGACTTTTCAATTACTGATGTTACACCTAACACATTTCTATCAGGTAAATAAATTTTAAAAAATGGTTTAGAGTCTACATCTGTTATAGATTTTTTAAACACTTTAGTTACACCATTTACAACAACCTCTCTTTTAGTCATAGTATAACTTACTATTACCCCGTTAGCGTCAAAATTAGGGACTTTAGTCCTATTAGGTACTCCGTCTACTGAATATGGTGACGAAAAATCACAATCATTTGCTGTTTCAAATACTTGTGAACCACCTCTTACCTGACTTCCTCTTCTAAGAAAACCTAAATACCTTTCATCTTCTTTATCACCGAAAGGTGGTACTATAATAGAAAAATCACACAAACAAACAGACGGTCTATTTCCCGGGATTTTTAATCCATAAGTACGAGCTATATTATATAATGATGACCTTTCTTGAGCATATTGTAACACCGTTTCCTGTAATGTCCTATCGATTTGGAAGTTGAGGTTATCAGCTACTGCCGCGTTTAAATCTAAAAATACGGAATATATAGAACTATCATCTGTATTCTGTATAAGGTTAGGGTAGTATATGTTGGTTAGTCTAATTAACTCATTCCTAATACCTACAAAATCTCTTTCGGTATATGATATTTGTTTACCTGTACTTGTTGGTGTGTATGCCATATTATAAATTAATTATTACAAAATCTCTGTTTCCAAAAACATCATCTTTTACTGTGAAATCTATAGATATTTTTGCCGTATGTTCTTCAGTCCCATCACCAGCAACTCTATATATACTACTATTTAATTCTGTAGCTGAAACATCATTCTGGTCTGTAGGTTGACTTAGGTCTAACGGTTCTATTTTTATTTCATTTATTTTAATATTAGGGATATACGTATCTACAGCTTGTTTAATTTCAGCATCTATCGCTTTAAATGTTGTTGCGTCTATAGGTTCAAAAATAAACTGGTATAATCTAGTACCAAAATCAGGTAAAAAATACCTACTACCCTTTCTAGTTAATAATAAATGTATTAGATTACTTTTTATTTCTTCTCTAGGATTATTAGTAGTTCTTAAAAAATAACCACTAGGACTATCCCTAAAAGGAAATGCTACACCATATCTTTGATTTGTAATATCCATATTTTATAAATACCTAACGCCCTACTTTTGCAAACATTTCATCCATAATGTTCTCTATAGCAGAAATAACCGCATATTGGTCATCATACCATTCAGATTTATGTTTGGTGATTAGTTCTTCTAAACAATCTTTTAAGTCATCAGCTAATAAATCCCACTTATCAGGTTCTTGTTCCCAATATTCTCTTAATACTTTTTTGATTAATGGTTTCATATGATATAAATATATCTCTATTGGGTAAGTTGGGTTTGTTTTACCTCATCTCTTAACTTAGTATTCGTTTTTTTGTGTGGTGGGGAATACGGACAATGTTTACATCCACTCCCACAACAACTTCCTCTACGAATGTGGTATCCCTCAGTCATTACCTTCATACCTTCTTCATTAATATAAAAATCTTCTTGTTTTAAAAGACTTTTTCTTTCTTCTTTTAGATATAATTCTGATATCCAATCATCTTTTCTCATTTTCTATCATTTTTTCAGTGTGTTTACAGTGAGGACAAGTCACCTTTTTATTATTATCTATAGATAATAAATGGTAGTCAGATACTGACCACCATTTATTACATTTACCACAATTAAAGTGGTATAATATTTCTCTACTAAATTTATGCTTCACTCTTTTCTAACTTGTTTAAGTCAACGTCAATTTCACAACTTCCTCCCGCACAAGCTAATTCACCAGATAAATCCGTATTATCATCTAATTCTATAACATTGGATAAATTAACGTCTTTTAATGATTTCATCATTTCTTCATATTTCTCCTCTGTAATATCCTCAAATGGTGCTTGAGTATATGTACCTCCGTTATAAGGTAGTACCGATAACCCATTATAGTATTTTCTATTATTCCACATCCATTCACCAGCTGCTTCCCACTCATCTTCTCTCAAAGAAATAGTGGCTGAAACATTGTGTGAATTAGAACCTTTTCTGTGACCAGAGTTAACCCATTCCGTCGCAACTCTTTTTACTCTTTCTAATAAATCAAATGGAGATTCAGTTCTCATAATTGAACCTTTAGGTGCTTTTTGTGGAATACTAATTACAGCTGTATCATGTGGTCTGAAATATTCATCTTCTACTAATTCTGGGTGGTTAACATTTAAATAAGTGTAAATAGCTTCATTTTTACCAACACGTAATCTTCTAATATAAAAATCATTGTGCCATGCATGAATACCAGATGATGTTCCTAATGTTAATGATGTTGTTCCCGCTGGTTTTACTGTAGTTGTTCTTGCTGCTTGGTTAATTCCTAATAACTTAGAAACTCTTGTATTTTCTCTTTTTACTAGACTTGCAGCTTTTTTCATATCATAATTTAATACTTTACCCGAACCTATACCAGTCATTGAAACACCAATTAATGCGTCCTTTTCAGTGGTTTCTCTCCAAACATCTCTTAAATAATGAAAAGCAGTGTATCCCGCTTGGAGTGTTCCAATGAATGCTGCTGCTTTTACTCTCATATTTAAATCTTCTTGAGACTCAATATTTGAAACATTTACTTCACATAAGTTACAAAATTGATAAGGTCTTAAAGCTATCTCACAACACGGATTAGTTCCCCAGTCTTTATCGTTATTAAAATAAATTCCTGGTTCCCCTGCTCCTGATAATTCTACACGTTTCCATATTTCATTAAAAAACTCTCTTGTTATTTTATGTCTCATTAATACTGCTGAATTATTTGCTCTTCCTCTTTGTGGGTTAAGTTCCCACCAATTACCAGCTTTACATCCAATCATAGAATCATCATCAGCACTAAACAAACTAATAAGAGCTGCTCTACGAATACCACCGGCCAAGACAGCATCTGCAATATGACATACGATGTCATGTACTTCAATAGTTGTAAGTTGTTCTCCATTTTCTTTTGCGTTTAATAATCCTTCTACTTTAACCAAACATTCTTTGAGTGGTTGAGGTCCTGGTGCCTTACCTCCAGAAGTTATTAATCTAGCACCTTTTGGTCTAATATCTGAATAGTCAAATTCTACTCTTGAACCGCCTCCATTCATATATGATTTCATTAAAACTTTAACTGAGTCTGCCCATCCTTCAATAGAATCTCCAATTAAAAATCTTCTTTTTCTCTTTGGGTATGGTTTTTGAATTACTGGTAATTTAGCAACGTGGTGTTTTTGAACTGAGTAACCTACACCTGTTCCACCTAATAATAAGAACATACATTCCGCGAAGGAATCAATATGGTCAATAGGCATATATGCACAATTGTATATCCTGTTAGGGCTTATCTCTATTGGTTTACCACCGAATTGCATACTCCTCATTGATGGTAGTACTTTTTTCTCGTAAACCAATTTATATTTTTCATTAATTTCTTCCCTCAAATAAGGATATTTTTTAATGTGCATGTTTTTATTTCTTGTTACTAACTCTTCCCACGTTTCTCTTCTATTTAATTCGGGAAGGTACTTCGCGTACTTCATGTAGACAGTAATGTCTGATAAAATTTTGTTAGAAATTTCCATATTCATAATTTTATTTATTGTTTATTTATTGTTTTAATACTTTGTTTCTTCTCTCTAGAGCGTCTAATACTCTTTGTCGATTTCTTTCGGTTTTATCTTCTTCAAAACCTAAGAATGTTTGTGTGGATTCTGTATCGATTTCTAATGTACCATTATTAAATGTACAATTTTCAAATATAATCCCATCTTTCCCTATTCGGGATTTTGTTATAGCTATAGTAGCTAAACCTAATTCTTTTTGTTGTAGAGTTTTTGCGACTGAAATAATGACATGTCCTACCTGAGCTTTCTTGATAGAACCACCCATTTGGTCTGTTGTTACTACTTCTGATGAAATTGAGGACCTATTTCCTTGAGTTGCTGTCCAACCCACTAGATTTAATTCATGGCACATAGCTTCAAATTTTCTCATAACAGAACCTTCACCTTTCCATTCATCACTAAAACTTCTATCAGGTATTACACAATCGATGTAATCTAAAACTACTAGGTCTACCTGATTACCTTCAGAAATTACTTTTCTAATCTGATTTTTAATAGTAGTCATATTAAATTCATCTGAAGCCATCTTCTTAAGAATTAATTTACCACCATTTTTTTTCATTTCATCTGCCTTAGAAATTACTTTTTCTTTATTTTCACTTAACTCATCTGGAACAATACCGGTCCAACATGTAAAATGTTTTCTTTGTATAATTTTAGGATTATCCTCAAAAAATATTTGTAAAACATTATAACCCATATTAAAAGCAGTATTTGCAAATCTTGTAAGTATTGTTGTTTTACCAACACCAGTAGGTGCAAGTATAACACCTATCTCTCCTTTTGCTAGTCCACCATTTAGTAAATTGTCGATTCCACCTATGCCAGTAGGGGTTGGGTGTCTATAATCATCTTTTAGAACTTCTTCTAAATTATGGAATACCTCTAGACTGTCATGGTCAGTTTCACCTATTTGGATTGCATCTCGGATAAACTCTTCACACTTATCATAACTTTCAAATTCACCTTTTTCCATAATTTTTTCAACTTTACGAATAGCTTTTTTTAATTCTTGTTGTTTACAGAATTTGATGGATTTTTCTTTTATAAAAAGGTGGTCTTCAAAAGAACTCCCTTTTACCTCTTTTAACATATCAATTACACACTTTTTTGCCATTTCAGAACTTACTTCTAAATGTGTTAGTTGTTCAAGAGTTTCAAAAGAAGGTACGGACTGATATTTTTCATAGTACTCTTTAATTATCTGTACTATTAATTTAAAATACTGGTTATCGAAATATTTAGGGTCTACCACATCTAAAATAGAATGAGCAAAACCTTTATCAATAATAATTAAGTTAAGAAGTTTTACCTGAAAGTTGTATCCTAAATAGCCGAAGTTTCCTGTTTCTGTCATCATATATTTCTTTAGTAATAAATACGTAAAAGGGCGTATTAAAGTTGTTTATTTAGGTATTTGGTAGTTAATTTTTTTCTTGACAATGTGTCAGTAATCTCCCTTAAAAAGTAAGAAATTTGTGGCCTTATATCTACTGAATATTTAACTCTTGGGGGATACAAATCGGCAGGGAAGATATATTGTATTATGTTGGTATTTTCTTTCTTGACAGTTATCGTAAAATACTCGCCGTCACCCTGTAAATTTGACACTTCATCTTTATAAAATTCCCCTATAATATCAGTGGTTTTACCCTTTAAAGTGTCGATTATGTCATCAACAATGTTACTTACGGTATAATATAAATCGAGAGACTTTACACTTTTTGGGTTAAAGTTTCGAACATTAAAATACCTTTGACAAATAATGTTTTTATTTAAAGTTAATAAAAACTCAAATTTTTGATTTTCTTTTCTTTCCATTTTTAGTTTGATTTAAATTTATTTTTTTCGACTCTACTCAATAAAAGGAATGGTCTTGTAAAATTTAAGAAAGATTCGTCAGATTTTCCAATAAAAT
>Ga0098038_1000091_pt1 | contig 35869 bp, 50 predicted proteins | sample 5B_taG_FD_75051 | JGI IMG/M metagenome (GOLD analysis project Ga0098038, IMG submission 75051) | Marine viral communities from the Subarctic Pacific Ocean - 5B_ETSP_OMZ_AT15132_CsCl metaG | ecosystem: Environmental > Aquatic > Marine > Oceanic | place: Pacific Ocean | collected 2015-01-08 | reverse complement strand
GATTGTTAAACCTTTAACAGCAGCATTTTCAATATATTTTTGCAATGCAAAAATATTTTTACATTTATCTACATTTAACTCATATTGTTTCAACTTACTGTTAAAATCATAATATGTTTTAAAATAGTTTTTAGTTATATCCTTAGCCTTATCTAATGATATATCAGCTTGGCGATTATTAGGATAAAAATTGGGTCTGTGATTAATAGCATCTAGGGTTAAATCATACATAACTTATTATTTTTAATATTATGTAAATATACGAAAATAAAATAGGGGAGCAAAGCTCCCCTATAATAAGTTTTTATAAATTCTCGTATTCTTTAATGAATTCGATCCACCATAAAATAAACTGTGACTCTTTTGCTGCATCCCATGCTGCGGTCATTTCAGTTACTAAAGTTCTAAAGTTTATAACGTTAGTATCAGTAGAAGTATCGTAAAAGGTACTTGCTGCTGTTGTCATTGATACAGTACCAGATTTAACTGCATTATTGAAAACCCAATTAGATTCCGCTGTAATTAGCCCTTTAAGGGTTGCCGGAGTTAAACTTGTTGAAGTTAATCCAATAGAAACAGAGTCTATAGCAGTATTTAGATTTGCATCTGAAATAGTTGCCGCAACCATTGTATCTAATTTACTTCTTAAATCTTTGAATTGTTGTAAAGTTAATACATCTGCCTCCGCAGCATCAAGTGATGCTTGTAGAGTAGTAGCTTCAGTTGTAAGACTAGCTACTTGTGTAGTTAATGTAGTAATTTGTGTATTCAAGGCCGTAGTGGAACTCCCATTAGCTGTAATTGTAGCGTTAAGAGTCACTATCTCTGCATCTAGTGTAGCAATCTGATCTGTCAGAGTTGTTACTGATGTAGTAAGAGTGGCGATTTCAGCTACTTGATCATCAGAAGTTACTCCCAATGCAGTAATCGTAGCATTTAAATCATCAATCTGTGTCGTTAAAGATGTAGTTTGAGTTAATAACTCATTTTTAGAAATAGTAAGAGCATTAATTTGCGCTTGATAATCACTTCTAATTTGATCTACATCTTCTGGTGAGAACCAATCTGATTTCTCACAGCTTACACTCATACCAATGAGTATAAACGATAGTACATAAATAAATTTGTTCATAATAATTACTTGGTTTAAAGTAGTAAAGGCAAGGGGAATCGAACCCCTAACCTTTATAAATATATAAAAATATTACATCATCCCTGCCATAGGATTAGGCATTTCTTCTTTTTTTTCTTTTTGTTTCTCATAAACAATAGATTCAGTAGTAAGAATAGTACCAGCTATTGAGGAAGCATTTTCTAAAGCAATTCTAGTTACTTTTTTAGGATCTATAATACCTTCTTCTTTAAAATCAATTATTTTTAAATTTTTATAATTTAATCCCGACCAACTATTTCTTTTTGAAATTAATTTAAATGAATTATAAGATATATCATTAATATCATGACCAGCATTAGTTAATATTTTATTAAATGGTTCCTTAATTGCAGTTTTTACAATTTTTTTACCTATAGATATATCATCATTATCTTTTATTTTAATAGCATTAGAAGCTCTAAGTAAAGCAGTACCACCACCTACTACTATACCTTCATCTAAGGCTGCTTTAGTAGCAAATAATGCATCTTCAACTCTATCTTTTCTTTCTCTAATTTCAATTTCAGAATTACCTCCCACATTAATAATGGCAACTCCACCTATTAATTTAGCTAATCTTTCCTGTAATTTTTCTTTTTCAAATGCTGAATTAGCTGTATCCAATTGGGTTTTTATTTCATTAGCTCTACTAGAAATAGATTCCTCACCACCTTTACCGTCTATAATAGTAGTAGTTTCTTTTTCAACTGTTATTTTACGAGCCGTACCTAATACTTCACCAAATTGTAAAGGTTGCATCTTATCTAATTTAAATCCTTTATTTTTAGATATAACTTGACCACCAGTAACTGTAGCTAAATCTTCTAAAGCCATAGTTCTCCTATCACCAAATTCAGGTGCCTTAACTGCTACCGCCTGGATAGTGCCCCTCATTTTATTTACTATTAGGGTTGCTAAAGCTTCACCATCAATATCTTCGGCTACAATTAATATGGGTTTAGTTTCACCACTTGCTTTATTTAATACATTAATTAATTCAGCCGCTTGAGTAATCCTACCATCATATATTAAAATATAAGGATCATCTAATACTGCTGACATAGAATTGTTATCAGTTACAAAATAAGGTGATTTATAACCTCTTTCAAATTGCATACCTTCTACTACTTCTAAAGAAGTATCTCCAGTTTTAGATTCCTCAATAGTAACAATTCCATCTCTACCTACTTTATCTAAGGCTGTAGAAATTAAATTACCTATTTCTTTATCATTATTTCCAGATATGGTAGCAACTTCCTTAATTTGTGCATCATCTGAAATTTCAGTAGACATATTTTTTAATTCTTTAACAACAATATTAGTTGCCTCATCTATACCCTTTTTAATATTAACCGGGTTAGAACCATCATTAATTTGTTTAATACCTTCTTCTAATATAGAAGTTGCTAATATTGTAGATGTAGTAGTTCCATCTCCTACTTCATTAGCCGATTTAATAGATACTTTTTTAGCTAATTCTGCTCCTATAGATTCAGTTTGATCCTCTAATTGGTTAAAGGCTTTAGCTACAGTAACTCCATCTTTAGTTACTTTAATGTCACCAGTTTCATCTTTTATTAAAACTGTTCTACCTGCAGGGCCTAAAGTAGACGCTACACTATTATTAAGCTTTTGGACCCCGTCCAATAACTTATTTTTTAATTCTGTTCCAAAATTTGTTTCTGTCATTACTCTATAATTGATAAAATGGAATTTTGTGCTGTAATATAGTATTCTTCTGATTCAATAGTAATACTTTGTGCACCCATTTTAGGGATTAAAACTTTCATACCTACTTCTAGTATAGTAGGTGCATATTCTCCTTTATTAAAATTATATACTTTTGAAATAGCAACTATTTCACCCATTTCAGGTCTTTCCTTACCCATATCAGGTATAATAATATTTCCGGACATTTGTTCCTCTTCCTCTATAGGACGAAGAATAACATTTCCATTAACTGGTATAAGTTTGCTCATTTGGTCTGATTTTTCCTTGTTGTATTTTATTTGCTCTATTAGTAGTCATTTTATTGGGGTTATGTCTTCTATATTTACGCCCCATAGATCTTGATGTTCTTGAACTGCTCATTTTAGGATAGCTTCTTTTAATTTTAAATGTGTTTGTTTAAATTCTTCAGCATATTCAGTTAATGTAAAAGTTTTTTCCTTTAACATTAAGTACTTTGCAATTGATATAATTGCCTGAGGTAATGAAGTATGATACCCCACAGTTTTTCCTTTAATAGTATCTACTACATTATAGCTATATTCATCAATAGCTATTTTATAATTGTCTAATATAGGATCTTCTATAAAAGTTGATTTGCCTGAACCAACAGGTCTTCCTTTAAAATTTGGATTTGCCATAACTTATTGTTTGTATCAATATACGAAATTTTTATAAAATAACCAAGCTCTAGGGCGGAGCTTATTTAGCTAATTTTCAAAGTTTTTGGCTCTGATCCCTTAGCAAAAGGAATAACAATTTGTAATAGTCCACTTTTAAATTCGGCTGATGCCTTATTTAAGTCAAATTTACTATCAATTTTCCAACCAAGGTTAAAAGATCTTTTAGCGATACCTCTATGGATAAATTCGCCAAGGTCTTCTTCTTTTGGTTTATCGTAATTAACTCTAATTATATTACCCTCTATAAGAATTTCTATATCACTTTTAGGAATTCCGGTACAGGCTATATCTAGGCCTAAACCATTTTCTCTTTCGTAAATATCTACTGGGTGGGGTAATTTGGATTCCGCTAGAGGTCTATATGCTCCAGCATCTTGAAAAAAATTTCTAACTAAAATGTCGAACGGATTTCGTTCATAAAATAATGTACTCATATCATTAAAATTTGTGGTGGCTTTAGCTCACCGGTTAAACATAAAAACATAACTGCTCGCCCTAGAGTCTCAGTCATTTATTATAAATATATACTACTGTTGTCTTACGACAAAGTATTCTGCAGAACTTTCATCAGAATTAAATTCTAACTTCATTAATCCTTTATTACTTATTTCTATTTGTCCTTCAATACCTTTATTAGCGGCTAATATTTCGCGTAAAACATTAGCTGAAAAAGGTATTAAATCACTCTGAGTGGTAAACTCTGCCATCTCAGTAAATTTTACCTTATGAGAATGTTGTGATCTTTCACCTAATACTATTTCTACTACATTTTCACCTTGTTTAGTAGTGGTAGTGTTTAAAGTAACATCCTCGGTTTTTTCCAAAGCATTATGAGCTTTTAAAAATCCAGATATAAATTCATCATCTACTTTAAATTTAAAATCATAATCAACAGATTGTACATTAGGTACTTCTGGAATTATGCTAAGGTCACTTAAATGATAATTTAAATCAAATTTATTGTCTTGTATTTTTAATTTATCAACTAAACCGGTATTATTTTTACTTAATTCAATTTGAATTTCCTCGCTAGTAATAGCTAGTAAACGTAATAGGGCATCTGTACTATAGATTGCAAGAGGACCATCAGGTAATGGAACATCAAATTCAACTTTACCAACGGCATTTTTAGTTTCAGTAGCAAATTCTACTGTTGATTTACCACCTTTAATATCCCATACTACTTGTTTAGTTAAACCATTTAAATAGTATTTTTCTATATTATCAACTATATGATTTTTCTTCAATTATATTAGATTTAGTTAACATATTAATAGCCTTTTTTATTTCGGATCTTTTATCATTTAATTTATAAACAGATCTTGCTAGCTCCACGAATTCCTTATCAAACCTTTCTTGTTTTTCACAATCACGAACCCAATCTTCTATATCCCAAAGTTGACGATTTACTTCTTCTAATTGATCTACTTTATTAAACAATACCTGATCGGAATATATAGCAAGAATACTCATGCTTTTATCATTTAGTATATTCCATTCTTTGGTAATATTTTCTAACTTAGAACTATCGCTAATTTTCTCCATTTTTATCTCTAAAATGGTTAATTTATCAAATAATTCACCTATGGATATTTCAACTTGCATATAACTTAAATTAGTGGCGGGAGGAGGATTCGAACCTCCGACCTTTGGGTTATGAGCCCAACGAGCTGGCCACTGCTCTACCCCGCAATATTATATGGAATATAATAACTCTTGAGTGTCTCTCCAACTCTTTACATGATGGATTTTATTTCCTTTTAATTTTCTTTTTATTAGTTGTCTAGCTATGGGATAATCATTACCTCCTTCTTCTAATTTATCCCCAAAAAATGTAAAATTATCATCTACATCATCTACTATTTGGCCTTTATCCTGGCCTTTATTGTAGATATCTATACTTATTTCTCCACCTACAACAGCGTCTAAGAAATTAAATCTCTCTCTAATTTCCCAAGCACTATACTCTCTCTCCCTATTTTTTTTATCCCATTTAAAATAATCGTCTCTTTGTTTTTGGGTACAATTTCTACCTACTATTGAAAAATTAACCATACCCGGTCTTTCCTCTATATGGTTTCCAAAACGATGTGGGTATTCAGATTCCTCTAAAAATGTCTCTAAACAAACTCTAGTTTGTACAGGTAATTCAAATTTATTTTCTTTAATTAATCTACCATTTTGAAAAAGTTGATTACCGGAACATTGATATGCCCTTTCTACTTTATGCCAAATAGTACCTCCTACTTGTTCTATAGTCTTATCTTTATCACTACCCGATATTAACCAAACTCTATTACGTTCAGCAAAATCATAAAAAAATTGTAAAAAACTTAAATCCATTTTATTTCTGGATTTAGTTAAAGTTCCATCTACATCAAAAATATATATCATATAAAAAACTGGTTTATATAAGGATTGGTAACTAATTTCCAACCCATATCATCATAAAATCCTTCTAATTTATTTAATAAAATAGTATCAAATACTTTTTCTTTGTCAGCAAATTTATCTAAAAAATCTCTAATTTTATCTGGCATATCAAAATCTAAGTAAGCTAATGCTTCGATATTATATGGGTTTTTCTTTAAATAAATCCATTTTACTTTATCACCTTGTAAAACGGGGGAATGTTTATTATCTAATTTCCAAAATTTTAATAAATCATTATACTTAATAGTTGCTCTTACAGGAGCGGGTGCACCTTTAGCTATAATAGTAAATGTTTCTCCTCCAACGGGTTTACGGTCAATATATTTGTTTAATGTTTTTACTGATGTTGGATTACCTAATTGTTCTATAGGTATTTCTTTTAATATTTTATTTTTAAAGTCTAATATTCTTTTATCTATTTCGGACTGTTGTGTTCCTTTTAAAACATCTTCTAATACTTGTTTAAAAAAATTACCAAATATTTTAGGAAAATTAGATTTTTTATACTCTAATCCTTTAACATCTAATGTTTCTTTAGTAATACCCTCTTGTTTAGTTATCCACTGTGCATAACGTCTAGTAGCTCTAAAATAAGCCGAACGTATTACACATTCTGTTTTCATTTCTAATCTATGGTCCTTTACCCCTACATTAAAACATTCCTGAGCTAAAGTATCATAATGTTGATTAATAATTTTTTCATATGCCTTAGCTATACTTTCGAGTTTATCATCTTTATCTTGATCTGATAGTTTTTCAAAGTTAGGATATAAATGGTTTAAAAGAGGCCCGGCATTAAAATAATTTGAATCAGTGTCCACATAGGCACATAGATTAGTATCGCCTTCATCACATATAAACCAGGGTGTTTCTTCTAAATGTTTCATTAAAATGCCGAATCACCGGGGATTTGTTTTACACCTGCATCAACTTCCCCATCAGATCTTTCTTTTATGTTTTGTCTCAATATTATATTAAACTCATTTCCTTCCATTAAAAATGCTCCTCCTTGTGATAACATTTTTCTGAAAAATATTTCTCTTTTTTCACTCCAACTCTCACTTAATTTAATGAGTTCTTCTTTAGTAGCCAACTTACCATTCATCATTACATGAACTCCTGACCTGAGTGATTGTTTTTTTAATGCCATATTATTCTCTATTATAATCGTCTTCTATTCTTACTATATCGTCTTCTCCAAAATAAGTTCCAGTTTGTACTTCTATAAATTGAACTAATTCATCGGTTTCATTCCAGGCTCTATGCCTGGCTCCTAAAGGTATCTTTATAGATTCCCCAGGTGATCTAAATACTTTATCATCATCTAAAACTATAGTTAAATTACCTTTAATTACAGTCCATTGTTCTTGTCTTTTGTGATGGTATTGATATGATAATTTTTGACCGGGTGCAACCGTAATACGCTTTACTTTACATTCATCTGAATCTAATAAAACTTCATACATACCCCATGGTCTGCTTTCTATTTCATATTTCATATTTCTAATTTTACTTCATTTCTTAAAACTTTATTCATATGACGATTAGCAACAAGTGCTGATTCCTGAATAATACGCCATCCTGATAGAGTAATTGCTTCACTTAATATAGACAAAGGCATTCCATATCTAAATGAGTTTAATGCTGTTGCACCGTATAAAGAATTAAGTAAAATTTTCATGGTATATTGTAATAAATGGTTTTTCGCTCCACCTTCAGTATCACCTGCTTTATAACATTTTTTCATTTCATTTTTATATATAACTCTTTCATTAAACCATTTATTTAATACAGTAGATAATACGGATTCTTTATCTGTTCTAAAAAATGTACCATTTGCTGCCACAGCCCAATTATTTTTCTTTATTAATTGAATTAATTTTTCTACACTAACTGTAGCTCTAGGATTGCCTTTTTTATTGGGATCCATTATAATTAACTCTTTTTCGGGATCCATTTTCTTTAAATCGTTTAAACCTAAATAATTATTTCTATCAGGTTTACTACCATAGGGACCATAATCATTTAAATTATTAGGAAGTGTTTCAGGAACAATTTTACCTACAATGGTTTCTCTCCCTATATTTAAAGACATAATAATAGAAGGATATAATGAAGTTAAATCTTCATCAAACATGTATTTATATAAACCGGCTTTAGGACAAAATAAATAACCACCAGCATAACCTAATTTCTTTTCCCCATGAGGTCTACCCGGGGGTATTATATTTTGAGATAATAGATATGCTGAAATAGCTCCATCATGGATTTTGGATGATGCATATACTTCACTATATCTAATTTTACCTTTATGAGCTAAGTTTCTTGTTAAAGCTAAATATTGTAATTTTTTATCTAATTCAACTAATATTTCTACATCAACAAAGTTATATTGTATAAAGGTATGTATATCTTCTTCAAATAATCTATCTAATGAACCTTCATATTCTATTTTATTAATACCAACATATTTTTCTCCTATAGCATCTAGTTTCCAACTTGGTTCATCTTCCCAACTATATTTTTTATGTAACCTCATATAATCAATAGACTCTACTCCCGCTATATCTACGTACATATCCTTTTTATACCAATATTGGTTACCTTTAGCATATTTTACTATACCAATAGGAGATAAACGTTTAGCTTCAGAACTACCTAATACATTACATATTCTATAATATAAATAAGGAATATCAAAATAATCACTATTATAACCCACTAACATATCAGGTTCTATATCCTCCATTCTGGATATAAAGGCATCTAATAAATCTGCTTCATGTTTAAATGGAATAATTTCTTTATTTTTTGCTTTAGTATGTTTTAATTGGCCTTTTTTATCTAAGATTACTATAGCCCATTGATCTACTTGTTTATCATACCAAGCAATTGATGTTATAGGTTTAGGAGCATTAGAAATATATTCTTCTGTAAGTGCTCCTCCCATTTCACACTCAATATCAAAAAAAACCTCTCTACAAGTTTTAGAGGGTTCATCATTTATACCATATTTTTCTATAAGAAATTTCTGGTGTGAAGAAATGTCAGCAAAATGTAGATTTGGTGTTTTTCTATCCCAATCATGGGTTCTACGTAATGGTTCACCATTTAAACCTTTAAATTCGGCTTCTTCAGGACGACAGGCCCTATAAGCATAGTTGTTCCATTCTATCTTTTCATAACCTTCATCTGTCCACAAGTGTATTAAGTGTTTATTTTCACCTCTACCTTGTTCGTAGATTTTTTTATACATAACTTATTTTAATACGTAATAATATTTTCTCCGTCTTTTGTAGGGTAATCAGGATCGATATTTTTATCTAAATAAGGATCTTTTTTACCACTAGGTTTATTATCTTTAATATAATCATCTTTTTCAGCAAATCCAAGTTTAATTTTATCAAAATTTACTGCTTGTCCATCATAACCTCCTCCATGGTGTTTTAGATAATCATTTATATGTTTAATACCATCTATAGTTTTTATTAAACCCCGATCTAATTCATTTATTTCTTCATTAGCTAATGATAATTTTGATTGCAATGAATTAACTTCTTTTTTTAACTCATTATTTTCTATTTTATCACCTAACTCCCTAATAGTATTTTGAATTTCGGTATCATCATAATGTTCTCCTTCATTGCCGTTTTGCCCTATAATATTCATTCTTTTTTCAGCTTCATCTTCATTCCAATCTTCTAAAAGAAAATCTTTACTTGCTTTAGGTTTTGAAGGTTCTTCTTCTTCAAATTCTTCATCATTATCAAAAACGGAAAGAATATCTTCTTCTCGTTTAGGAAAAGCATTAGTAAAGGCAAAATTAGCAGCAACTACAAGTGAAATAGCTAATGGATCAAAAACAAAAATAATAACTAATAGTAACCAGTTAATAATTTTATCCATAGGTGTACCTGTTAGTCCTGAAATATATTGTAGTGGACCTAATTCACCTACTGTATCTGACGTGTTTTGTAGATCTAAAATTTGAAGTTTGAATTTTTGTAAACTATCAGCCGCAATAGTTCTTTTTACATTTACTTCTTTTCTATTTTCTTCCTCAACTGAAATACGCGATTGAGCCAATCTAAGTTCAGCAGTGGAGACGGTTGATCTAAGACCCCCCACAGCCGCTGTGTCCCGTACTTGTATCGAGGTAGCTTTTGCACCAGATAAAGTACTAATATTACCAGAAATTCTTTCAAGTTCTTCATCATATCTTATAACATCATCTTCATAAAATTTAGCCTTATTTTCTAAAAATTCTATTTTATTTTGGTTAACAACTAATTTTTGATAAGTTTCTTGGTAGGCTGCACTTAAAAAACCATAAATACCCATACTAGTAATTAATACAAGTATAATTGTAGCTATTGCTAAATATGTCCTTAATATTTTATTTATAGTATCCCAATATTGATATAATAAGGATGCAGTAACTAATTTAGCTACTTCTAAGGAACCAGCCATTATTATTACTTCAAAGGATGCTCCAGCAAATAGTTTACTTAAACCACTTACAGAGTAAAAGGCGGCCGAAGCACTAACAGATAAGGCTGATAGAGCAATAAGAGTAGGAAATGTACCCTTATTTAGTAAATTTAGCAAGTTCTTCATTAGTAAAGAATTTTTCTAGGTCCGGCCTAAAGTAATTTATAGACTTCATTACTTTGCGGTCTCTAGTCCGATACACGATATACATATCGGATACTTTTTCCCAGTGGCACGGTTCACCCTGTTCTTCGCTACGTTTTTGTACTGTTAATACAGCCTGTTCTTCAGATTCACAAGCTTTTGATAAATTTGATGCTTGTACTTCTTGATACGCCGGCCATATCTTATCCTTAAGGCCATGTAACATAGTACCGTTCCCAAGGGAAACATAAGCAATGTCACACAAAGCGTCCAAAATTTCCACGATATCTCCGTTTTTGCAAGCTTGTTCATACTCCTCAAGTTCTTCCTTGACAAAATCGATAACGAATTGCCAGTCTTTTTTTCCGGGAATGGTAGGTTCATAATTATTAGGTTTATTCATTAATTTATTAAAAGCCTCAACTTCATTAACAAATGGAACATAATTATCTTCTGGAAATAGTGATAATTGTTTACTCATAACTTTTTAAGTATTTTTTCATTATAATAAAATTCTATATCCTCATATAAAGGATGATTTTCGTCTACGGTTAAAATAGTACCTTTATTTAATACTGTATTACCTATACCTGGTAATTTACAATAAATTTTTCCAATAACCTCATAAGTACCAACTATTTCTTTTAAAGGTTTATTTTTAGTTGTTTTTTTATAGGGTATAACTTTATTTAATTTTTTTCTCCTTCTATTACAACCACAATCTTCCGCACCAGCTAGTTGAGCTACAGCTTCAGCTATCTTATCTAAACCAGTAGCGTTAGTAAATTTAGCTATTGTATCTCCTAACCCTTCCGATTCTTGTTTTGGGTCAAATTCTTTCATGTATTATCTCTTACAGGTGCACTATTATGTTCTTCCCATGGATAAATAATCCATTTATCTTCGTCTTCTAAAAGTTCACCATAAATAGTAGGTTTTACAATTGCTGATTTTTTATAATGTAAAGTTGCTGTATAAACTCCAGGTGAGTTTTTTAAAGTAGCCCCCGAATCACAAATATCATCTACTACTAAAGTATTAGGATAAATAACATTAGTATATTTTAATCCAAGCTTATGAGATATTAAAACTGCTGGTATTAAACCTCCTCGGGCAATTCCAGTAACTGTATCTATATTAGGTAGTTCTTCTTGAATTTTTTTAGATAATTTATCTATTAATTCCTCAAGATCGGTCCAACTAAAGAGAATTTTTTGATCTAATACTAACATTATACGGGATGGTTTCCATTATTAACTTTTATACTATCGAAAAACTCTTTACGAGCTAAATTTTCATTTTCCATGAATACACCAGATGCCTTAGTTGTAACCATTGAGGCACCATGATGTTTAACTCCTCTACAACTAACACAATTATGGGTCGCTACTACTGTAGTAATTACTCCTTTATTATTTTCACAAATAGTGTTTACTGCATTATGAATAGCTGAAGTTAACTGTTCTTGGATTGCTCCCCTTCTAGAAAATAATTCTACTATTCTATTTAACTTAGATAATCCAACTACTCTACCATCTTCATTGGCTATATAACCTATATGAACTAAACCTTTTATAGTCTGATGGTGATGAGAACACATTGATGTTATTGGAATATTTCTTTCTATTACTATACCATCATAACCATCACTAGGAAAAGATGTTACTTCACTCATGGCAGTATATCTACCTTCCCATAAATCATTTACATACGCTTTTGCTACTCTTCTAGGAGTATCTTGTGAATTAGGATCATTTTCCCAATCACATTTTAATTCAGTTAAGAATTTACCATATGCCTTAGAGGCACGTTCTATCATTTTATTCTTTTCCTTATCATTTAAAGGAAATCCAGGTGCAACACCATTTGCATAACCTACAGGTACGGATTCTAAATCCGTAAACTCTTTTTTTCTACTCATATTTTAAATCAAAAAAATTATAATTTGCTTTTACTGAATCCAATTCTCCAGCTTCTATTGCTTCATCTTCGTCCTCAAAAATTGCTAAAACTGGGCATTCTGGTACACATGCACCACAGTCTATACATTCTTCGGGATCTATATACATTTGTTCTTCACCTGTGTGAATACAATCTACGGGACATGCTGCTATACAAGCACTGTCCTTAACACCAATACATGCTTTACCTATTATAAAACTCATTTAAACGCATCTTTCGGTTCCAAAAGCCATAATATGAGATCTACCAGTATATCTCCAACCTCTGTCTCTTACAAAATTCATTACAGGACCATAACTTTCAAATAGAGATTCTCTATCATCTCCAGCGGGCATAGCCCATACTTTATTATCTGGGATTTTTAGGTCTTTAAGAAATTCTTCAACCTCTTTAACCATTGATAAGTCTTTGTCAAGGACAGGCTTAATATGGTAATCAAGGTGATAATTAATACTTTTTTTAATTGCATCTTTATTTACTCTAAATTTATTATGTCTATCAATCATTTTTTGATCGGTGATCGCACCTTGCGGTGTTTCCACTCCCAATACAGGAACACTATTGGAAAACTTAGGACTAATACTAAGAAGATTAATGGGGTAATCAGTAGGAAGAAAATGACTTCCTTCAGTTTCGATAGTGATAAAAATATCTCTTTCATTAGCTAAATGTGTTAATTCGTTTACTATTTTAGGGTGCATAGTAGGCGAACCACCAGTTAACATCATTTCACTAATATGAGGATTTGCATCGTACATATCAATTATATCTTGAAAACTATATTTACCTTTTTCTGGGTGAATACTTGTGTACCAAGAATCACACCATCCACCTTCACCAAAATAGCAACGATGGGTACAACCTGATGTTCTAACAACAATAGTAGGATAGCCTTGTCTGCTGCCCTCTGATTGTACTGCCGTATATAATTCTAAGATTGGGAGAACTTTATTATAGTCCTCAATTCGTTTAAGCATAAATGTTAATTTTTTATAGTGGTTTTACCGTCACTTGAACCAAATTTGGCTCCAATATAATATAACTATTTCAAATAACCAAATTTATTTAATTTTTATTTAATAAACTTTTAAGTTCATTAATTTCTTTTTGTTGATCCTGAACAGCTTTTATTAATAAAGATGTTAATTTAGAATATTTAACTCCTTCAACATTACCTTCCTTATCTTTACTAACTAATTCAGCCATGTGATCTCCAACTTCTTCAGCAATTAAACCTACATCATGAGAACCATCTTTTTTCCAATCAAAAGTTACTGGTCTTAAATTATAAATTATATTTGATGATGTAATTTCATTAATATTTTCCTTATATTTTAATGCTGAGGTTTCAGTGATAGAAGTAGCATTTAACGCTCCTGTTACAGATGTTGAACCACTAACACTTATAGATCCTGTTACTAATAATGTTCCTGAAATAGGAGCTGATCCAGTAAGTGGAAATCCAGTTCCTGAGCCACCACCACCACCACTATTAAGTGCATGGGAAGCTGTTATAGCAAATGAACTAGTTACTACTCCTACTAATCCTGCACCACTACCAGTAAATGATCCTGTAGATGATCCAGTAAATGAACCAGATAAAGTTGATGCTTTACTACTAGAAAAAGATCCAGTAAATGGACCATCACCACTTGCTGCAAATGAACCGGAAGTAACATTAACTACTGATTGACTTTCAGCATGTGAAGCTGTTAAGGCAAAAGAGGCAGATAATATCGTACCTAATACTACTGATGCTGTATCAGCTGTTGTAGCATTTCCTTCTAGGGCACCTATAAATTTAGTTGCCGTTAGTGTATTAGTAGAAGGAACATAACTTAGTCCGGAATCCGAATTAGCTCTAAAACTACCCGATACACCTTGTGAGAATAATACAAAATGGGTTGATCCATCTGTATTTTTAGGTAATACAAACACATTTGTTGCTGTAGTAGCTTCACTGGAACTTAAGGCATATGTACCTGAAGTTGCAAAACTAGCACTTTCAGCAAATGATGATGTAACTGTACCTGTTAACCCACTAGCATCACCCTTATATGAACCACTAAATGTACCACTTATATTTGTACTAAATAGTGAACCCGAGATAGTCATACTACCTGTACGCTCATGAGTATCACTTGTATCATCACCGAATTTAGTAGAACCACTTGCAAATATTATTGAAGATGATTCATAAGTAGTAATTAAGTGAGAAATGGAGGCAGTACCTAATACTTCAAATGTACCACTAATTCTCATACTACCTGATACAGAAGCACTACCAATTAAATCAGTAGTACCACTAACATTTAATGATCCAGTAATATTTTCTAATCCAGTGAGGTCAAATGAAGCACTTAGTGAAGAAGTGCCAAGTCCATCTTGTACAACATTATTTTCTACTTGTAGCAGTTGCTGATAAGTAGATTTAATGGTTCTATTAGTAAGTGTAGACATTTAAAGCAGGTTTATATACTATAAATATTAAAAAAATATTAGTAATAGGCAAGGGGGTTTTACCCCCCTCGCTTTAGTGTATTAATTTCCTATTCTATACCAAAGCCATGCCTCATCACTTCTAGGTCTTGCAATTACCATTGTTTCATAGTTAACAAAAAATACTAGTTTATAAGTATCTATAGTATCTTTACGAACTATATGTAATTCCTTATCTACTATTTCAAAATAACCATAAGATTTAGTAATTATTTCTTTAGTTTTAGAATCAACTTCAAATCTTTTAAAACTATTATCAAGTTCTATTTTAACATACTCATCATCTAAATTTTTCCATAACCCATAAATTCCAGGGTTATCATAAGATTGAGCTGAAGAGAAAAGAGTAAATAATAAAAAAAATATTATGTTTCTCATATTGCGTATTGTGCTAATAATTTTTCAACATGTGTTTTCGCAATACTATATTCAACTGGTCCAGTTTCATCCTCATATTGTACAGGATCGTCCACGCCCAAGTTGATAAATGCTTCAATCCTTTCAACAGATGAAGCTGATTTATAGTCGCTATTCCCGCTAGGATAGGGCTTATAAGATGTATTAGTACGTTTGTACACCTCATTAAACTCAATTCCGAGCTCTTTAACCAATTTTTGTCCATCTTTTAAAATTCCAAGTTTATCTGTTTCTAGATAGGGTGTAAAATAACCTACTTTATCTGCATCCCAATTGCCAGTTCTAAAAGCTACATCATCTGCATCTCTAAATTCTTGTCTACAATCAGGATAAATTGCATGATCACCGGCATGAATACCTAATGCTATATCTGTATCATTTCCATTAGCATTTGCTTCAGATAGGGCAACTGCTTGAACTAAAGAAGCAAATATTTTATTTCTATTAGGTACAACAGTAGCTTTCATATTATCTTCTTCATAATGACCTTCCGGTACATCATCACCACCTTCTACAAGGTTAGAATTCAATAAATTTACTAAACCATCTAATTTAATAACTTGGTATTTAATAAATTGTCCACTAGCATTTAAATATTCAACTAATGATTGAGCTCTATCAAGTTCAACTCTATGTTTTTGACCATAATCAAAAGATAAAGCTGTTACATTATCATACTCTGATAAGCATCTGAGTAATAAAGTGGAGGAATCCATCCCTCCGGATAAGGATACTACGACATTTTTTGCCATGATAAATAATTAATTAAATTTTGCCAGGTATTATAAAGCGTATAGGCAGACGCTATGTTAAAACTATTCATTATTGAATCTGTTTTCACAATCTTTTTTATGATTAAACCAACCTCCACACTTACATTTTACATAGTAAACGGTAGAAGCTATAATAGGGGAACCGGCAGCCACTGTCCAAATATTAGGATGCCAATGATCTAAACAAATTCCCGTTAAGTGTCTAAAAAATTCTATCATTATATATTATTAATTATACGAAACTTATTTACGTTCTCCAAAATATCTTCATACTTTACCTTATTAGGATCAATATTAAAATATTTATTCATATTAGCTTTTGGTTTTTTATTTAAACCATTATTACTATAAATAGTTCCCTCTAAAGCAGCCATAATGGGATTTGAGGTATCTATTGATTCTATTTGTGGGTAATTATCATACCATCCAAATTCTTGGGGTACGGAACAACCTAATAAATGAAATTTAGTATCTTTGTATTGACTTAGTTTTAATAAACCATTTACAAATCTTATTCTACCTAATGATTTTCCTAAATCTTCATTAGTATGAGGGAAAAAATCATTATACCAACTAGCACCATATGAGATACATAATTTTTTATAACCTAAACCATCTAATAATCCAGCACATAAATAAGCAGCATTTTTATCTTTTCCCTGTATTACAGCTGTAGGAAGAGTACCTTTAGGGTATTTAAATTGTTTCCAATATTTGGCCATAGCCACTGTTTGGGCATGTTCCATCCAAACATCAGGTACAATAAATTCATTAGGGATTAATTCTTTAATCCAATAAAGTAATCTTTTAAAATCATACGCTCTACCTAATTCATGAAGTGAATTATCCATTATTATATAACGTCCTAATTTTTTAGATTCATAGAAGAAATTTTTATATTCTTCATCCTGATCTAAAAGATGGGGTAGACAATAATCGTAGTCATTCCATTCACGACTGTTATTTAATAAACAACAAGGGACTTCATGACTAACCTTCATAAATTGCACTATTTTTACCGTGTTCTCTAAACTCAACTTTAATAATTTTAACCCTATTATCAGTTTCTTCCTGTATAAAAGGATTAAGTTTATTAAAAATATATTCTGCAAATTTTTCTGCTCCGGTAGCAGGTATAACTCTAACCTGAGCTACTCCATGTTCTGCCATTTTTAAAAATGACTCTACAAACGGATCATCTTCGGCAACTAAAAAAGTATGATCAAACATAAAGTCCATCCACTCTTTAGGGGACTTACCATCTATTTTTCCTTTGGCTCTTTTCATTCCACCAAAATCCCATACCCAATTTCTTTCATCTAATTCTCCTTCAAACCATACTTTAAAAGATACTCCATATCCATGAAGATATCTACAGTGAGTGGTTTCGGCTTTCCATTGTCTAAATACACAACTAAAACCATCAAAAACTTTTGTTGAAATATATTTACCCATTATAAAAATTTAATATTTGATCTTTTGTTTGTAAACCTACTAACCTTCCTTTAGTCTCCCCATTTTCATCTAGTAAAATTAGGGTAGGAATATTTCTAACTCCATATTGAGCTGATAGATCATGGTTGCTATCCACATCTACTTTTTCATAATTAATTTGGCCTGATAGTGATTCAACTATAGGACCTAATGTTTTGCATGGACCACACCATGCTGCACTAAAATAAAGTAATTTTTTCATTTTTTAATTCTTATTATTTTCCATGTTTTTTCGCATTGTTCAAAACTATAACCTTTATGTTTTTCTTTTAAAATTTGTCTATATATGGGTGAAACCATCTCACAACCAATTTGTTTTCCTCTAGGCATATAATATAGCTGTTATAATTAAACCAATAATATAAAAAATTATCCAACGTTTATTAATATAATTCTTTTTTTCTTGAGTTGTTTCTCTATAGTAAGTACTAATTATATAATCTTTATAAATTGTAAAAAAACAAAATATTATAGTAAAGATAATTGCTTGAAATAAAAACATATTATACTAATTCTTCTCCTATACCCACTACTTCCGATATAATCAGTAAAGTAGCAGCTACATGAATATCATAAAATAAAGCAAAATAACCTAATATTCTTACAACTGATTTTATTAGGGATGCTATTAAATGGTTTTTTGGATTAGGTAATTTTTCTAGGTCTACCTCTTTTCTTTTTGCCATAACTAGGTATATTTAATTTTTGATAATTATCTTCTATATGGTAATAAAAATTTATTAGATCTCCACTCCATTCTACCATTTCTTTTCTTATTTGATCTTCAGTAATAACAAAATTACCTATAAATTCTTTTTCTAAACGGTTTAATTTATCAGATTCATCTCTTTCATAATCTTCTAACAACCTTGTTCTACGAGATCTTAATATAGAAGCTTTTTCAACGAACTTACCAGCATCATCAGCACACTCAATCTCTAAATCATCTATATCATGTTCAACCCATGCTGCTTGGTACCAATAATGAGAAAAATCATAATCTCCGTTTAAAATGGTATCACGAAATGATGCAGTAGCTTTTAATGGTTTATTTTTTGATTCGTACATTCTCCACCAACGAAATTGATTATAGTTTAATTTCTGTAGTTTAGAAAATTCTTTCTTTAATCTAGAACGGGAAAGTGTAGGATTAAAGGGCATATTTTTTCTTATATTTTTGTTCAAAATACTTACCCATACCTACTTCTTTAATAATTGCTTTTTCCGGTATGCCAGGAATATTAAAATTGCAATCCATTAATTCATCTATATTTCTATTGCGTACTATTTTCATTTTATATCTAGCATTTGATCTATTTGAGGTTGAAAATACTATAACAATAGGAATTTTTGGATAACTACCGTCTCGGGTCCATTTTTTTCTTTTCATTATATAAAAGTAAATAATGTTCTTAGTGCAAAATAGGTTGCACATAATCCTATAAAAATAAACTGTATTCTTTCAAATTTGTTCATAACCTTTTATTTATTTAATCCGTAAATATACGAACATTTTTTGTGGTAACCAAATAATTATGTAGAAGCCATAAGTTCATCAAACTTTTTTTTCTCGTTTTTTATTAAAAGATAAAAACCAAGAGCCATTAGTTCCTGATGCTCATCACAAAATGCTAAGCCCGTAACATTATTATCTGGGGAATATCTACCAGTAGCGGGCTTACCACATTTATGGCAAACATAATTTTCAATCTTCGATTGTGGTTCCTGATTCTTTTGGGCTGTAGGGTTCATCTATAAAATCTTCAAATATTGTATCGTCTAATACTTCGTCTTCATCCATAATTTTATTATAAGTAAAAAATGTAAATTCCATAACCAACTAATAAATTAAAATTTAAAATAACTATATTCCATTGTTTTGCTATCCATACTTGGGGTAACGATAAAAGTGCCCCCATTAAATAAGTATATGCCCCTATTCCATCATATGGTAAAAGATAAGGAGAAATCATTAAAAATCCTGATCCCATATAACCTAATCTGTTACCTAATCTTTCATGTGGGGTTAATTGTCTTTCCTTTACTAATAATCTTAGAAATCTTTTATAAGGTTTATTTTCACACCTTAAACAAGTTTTTTTATCTAAGTTTTTAAATTTAGAACTTTTTTTTTCTTTACCGCAAATATTACACTTTCTCATAACTTAACATAAAATATATTGCTCTACCAAAAGACGCAGCACAAAAAGCACCCGCTATTCCTAATTTAAATTGTTTTACTACCTCAACTATGTCTACTAAACTAAAATACCATAATGCTACAAACATTGCATCTCCAAATAATAATAATGCAATATTAGTTAAAGCAAATTCCTTAGGTAATAATTTAGCTATAAACCAAAGTAAAACAGTAAATAAAGATAGTATTATTATAAAACTAAATCCTATTAAAAAACTCATAATTTTAATTCTATAATTAATTTATCTATATCCTCTCTTGATTGCCAACCTCTGACATCCCATTCTTGTTTATCCTCAGATAAACTTTCGTCAATAATTCCAACTTCAAATGTTGCAACATCTTTTTCTGAGGTTACAGCACCTCTAACTCCAGTACCTTTAGCAGAACTGTAAAAACCTTCACCTGCAATAACGGATAACCATAATTGAGGTTTTACTTCTAATTTAGCCTGTATTCCTTTTTTGGGAATAACCCTATGGGGTTTAAATTTTAAATCTTTAAATGTCATAACCTTAATTTTGTGCGGTAAATATACGAAACTATATACTAAAATCCAAATTTTAATATGACGCCTTTAAAATTATATATGACTTTAATATGACGTGTATATTTATAAATGATGACTATAATATATAAAATTAGAGCAATATTAGCAGGAATATTATTCCTAATGGGATGTTTTTTAAGTAATGCTAATATTAAAAATAAAAATTCTAAGGATTTAAAAGAAAAGAAATACTTAGAAATTAGAACTGCTTTAGAAGCAGAAGAAATTACTTTAGAAGAAGCTCAAAAGCTTTGGAAAAAATATCAAATAGAAACAAAAGAAAGGCTCAAATGAGCCTTTTTTTTATTATCCATCACAACTTATACAATCCGCCTGTCTCGAACCTAAATCACCCTTTATTACTGAATCGGTTCTTAAATAATATAAAGTTTTAATACCTAATTTCCATGCTTCCATGTGAACCTGATTTATCCACTTAGGTGAATCACTAGGGTCAAAACTTAAATTTAATGATTGAGTTTGATCTAAATATCTTTGACGGATGGCAGCTTGCCTAATTAATTCTAATTGATTTATCTCAGGAAAAGTTAAAAATAATTCTTTTTCACTCGGAGTTAAAACATTATCAGGTAAATTCTGTACAGAACCTCCATCAGATAACATTTGATCCCACCATTTATTTTTATTTTCTTTTTTCTTTTCTAAAATTGATTCTAGAACTTTATTTTTACGAATAAATGTACCTTTAGCGCCATTAAATGTGTAGATATTAGCGGGTAAAGGTTCAATACCAGCGGAAATACCACCTAATATTACACTATTCGATACGGTAGGAGCAATCGCTAATAAATGCGTGTTTCTCATACCAGTACCCTTACACCAAACTGGTTCTCCTAATTCTTGTGCTAAGTCCCTAGATGCTTTTTCTGCTTTATTTTTAATATCCGAAAAAATATTATGTGTATAAGCAGTAGATGCTATAGAATTAAAAGGCATTCCTTTTTGTTGTAAGTAAGTATGCCAACCTACTACTCCTAATCCTAATGCTCTTCCTTTTTTAGCATGATTATGTGTTCTTTTTAATGAATCTCTACCTTGGGATTTATCTATAAATTCTTGCATTACACCATCTAAAAACCAAGTAGATAATTCAATGGTATCTGTATCTTTCCATTCTTCATATTTAGCTAAATTTAAAGATGATAAACAACAAATAAAAGAATGTTCTTCATCAGTAAATAAAGTAATTTCAGTACAGATATTAGTCATAGTAACATCTAAATTATTCATCATATATGCAATGGGATTATTTTTATTAACATTATCCTTAAACATTACATATGGTTCACCGGTTTCCATTCTAGATTTTAAAATTTCAGCCCATAATGACATAGCTTCTTGATCCCTAGATTCTAGTCTACGCATAAAATAATCGTCTACTACTACACATTGATGTAAATTTAAACATTGTCTATTAGGATCTCCTTTTGGTCTTCTAATTTGCAAATATTCTTCAATATCTGGATGGTTAATATCTAAATTAACTGATGCCGCTCCTCTCCTTACCGAACCCTGATTAGTGGCTATTATAGCTGAATCATAAATTTTACACCAAGGTACTACACCTTCCGATTTGCCATTACCAGAAATAAATGTACCTCTAGGGCGTATTCTAGATACAGAAATTCCTACCCCTCCACCTTGTGAAGTTAATTTCATTACTTCGGCGTTAGTTAATCCTATACCTCTTATAGAATCAGGAGTATCAACACCAAAACATGATATAGGTAATCCTCTATCAGTACCCATATTAGAAAATACAGGTGAAGCTAGACCTAACCACCCATTCCATAATATTTTAAAAAATTTACTTTCTAATTCGGGTTTTTTTAACCTCATAGCGGCCGCAGCGGCTACTCTTCTATAAGCTTTTTTAGGGGTTTCATTAGGTAATAAATACCCTTTAGATATAGTTGCTAGGGATATTTCGTCCATCCAAGCAGGATATTCTCTACCTACCTCCCAATTGGAAGTGTCTACTGATATATTTCCGTCCATTTTAAAATAATGCGTTTGCGTCCCAATTTTGGGCACCTTTTGAATAATTAGTAACTCTATTAGCAAAGAAATCTGTATGTTGTTTTCCGGCTGATAGTGAATCAAACCATTTCATTCTTTGTACTGCTTCTTTATCAATACCATTAACTACGGGTTCTAATCCTAAATCACCCATTTTAGTATTAACTCTATGTTTAATAAATGAAACTAAATCATATTTAGAACAGCCTTCTAAATCTCCCATTTCATAAACTTTATCTATAAAATCTAATTCTAATTTTAAGGATAATAATGCTGCTTCTTTAATAGATTCTCTTAATTCGGGAGTATTTAATTCTGGTTTTTCTTCCATTAACTGTCTAAATAACCAGCATCCAGCGTTTGAATGTAATGATTCATCCCTAATACTCCATTCTACTATTTGTCCTACACCTTTTAGTAAATTTCTTAATTTAAAAGATAGTAAAACCGCAAAAGAAGAAAATAGATTAACTCCTTCTGTAAATGCTGAAAAAATTGCTAATGATTTAGCTCTGGCACTCCAATCAGGTGTACCATCATGGGAATCTCTAACATTCATTAATGTTTCAATTTTAGCCATTGTAGATTCATCCTCTAAAAATTCAGCAAAATTATCTAATCCTAATTCTTCATTCAATAATGAATATGCTTCGGCATGGATAGTTTCAAAGGCACCAAAAGTAACCCCCATTTTAATAATTTCTGGTTTTCTAAACCAAGATGTTACTAAATTAGTCCAATAATCATTTACTACTGTTTCTGTTTGGGCAAATCCTTTTAAAATAGTACCGATGATATTTTTTTCATTTTCATTTAAATTTTGTTTCCAATCATTAACATCAGACATCATGGGAACTTCAGTATGTAACCAATGTGCTTGGTGTTGTTTCATCCAATAATCGTGTGCTTCAGGATATTCAAAGGGTTTATATACAATTCTTTCTTTAGTTATGTCTCGCATTTTATAAATTTTATTTTTTTAGAACGGGGTGATAAATACAATATATATTCCTAAAATTAATTCTTTTATACAGAAGAATGTTGAAGAAGTTGATGCATTGTATTTTTATCATCCTTAGTAGTTTCATTACCAAACCTATTATTATTATTTGAAGTTACTTCTGGTAACTCCGTAGGATTTTCATCCATTTCTATTATACCTGTTGAAGCATCCATACTAGCATAATACGTCATTCCATCCATACCATATCTATTTTTCATTAGGAAAAATCTAGCCGTATTATTGATTTTATCTTTAGGTAATCTAGATAAGGACATACAAAAATCAGTAATCATTAATTTATTATATGAACCTGCCGCTTTATCTCCTTCAACAATTTCATCCCTGGCCCCTGCTCTATTTACTTGTGAAACAGACCAAACTGGTATGTTCAAATCCTTAGCTAGGGCTTTAGCAGCTACATAAGTATTATCTAATTTTTCCTTTTCATCCTTAGAGCTACTAATACTTTTTAATAAATCCACATAATCTAAAATAATCAAGTCGGGGGGATAGCCCATATCGGTTACTTTTTGAATGTGACCTTCTAATGTAGATATAGAAGCCTGACCGGGGGAATATTCCTTAATGGTTAAACTACCAGATAAGTCATCTATATATTTATTAACTTTTTCCTTGTGTAAATGAATGGTATTAACTTTTTCATTTATAAAATGCGCATCATATCTTTTACCAACATAACCTTCTGATAGTTCAAGTGTATAATGAACAACATTTAAGCCCAGCTTTACAGCATGAGCACCTAGGGCAACCATAGCCCATGATTTTCCTCCACCTGGTGATCCAAAAATTAATCCAAAATCACCTCCGCCTAATCCTCCCATCAATCTTTCATTAATAATAGGCCAAGGAGTAGGTATCACTTGACGATCTTCTTCTTTATATCGTGATTCTACATCCTTTAAGTATTCGTGTCCTATATTTTTATCTTGTCCCGCTTTTAAAGCGTTATCTATAGTTAATCTAATATCATCAAACATACCACTTGATAGTAAATCAACAGATTTTAATAGAGCATTTTTTAACGCTTGATTTTTACAAAAACTAGAAAATTCCTGTTCAACATATTCCTGATCACTATTAACTAATTTATATACTTCTTTTAATTGGTCTACTATAGCGGTTTTTAATACCTCATTTTCTAATTTTTTTACTTCAATTTTAAGAAAATCTAATGTAGGAGTAGTGTGAAATTCATCAAAATATTTTAATGTTTCCTTAACTACCCATTGATGTGCTTGATTTTCAAAATAAGAAGGTATAATAACATCTCTGATGTTAAGTATAAACTTTTTATTTTTTAATAGTGAGTGTAAAACTTTTACTTGAAAATTGGGGCCGTATTGAGATAAACTCTTTAATGTCATAACTATTTTAACTTCTGGGCTGTAAGATAAGAAAATACTTCAGATAACCAAAATTCTGTGTTGGGAATTCCTCTTCCTAGTAAATCTTTTTGGTATAAATTTAGAAATTTTGTCTTATTAAAATTATAAGGTGGAGTAATTATTAATTCATCCAATTCTTTTTTATCTGCTTCCATTAACTGAATGTCCTCTAAACACATTAATTCATAGTTAATTTCTAATTGTTGTTTAAATAAATGAACATTACCATAAATTCCATGTTCATCTACATTATCACTAGCTTTTTGATAAGCTTCTTGTAATGTAAATTTTTCCTTGCCTGCTATTTCAGGAAAAAATTTCATTAGTTTTTTAGGACCTAACCCCTTTACACCTGGTAAATTATCTGATTTATCACCCATTAAACATTTCATAGTAATGAAATTATGAGGATATAAACCATATTGATCAAAAACATCTTGTGGTTTATAAAACTTCTTTTTAATTGGTGAAAATACTGTAATTCTTTTATTTACTAATTGTAAGAAATCTTGATCAGCGGAATAAATTATAACATCATCTTTTAATTTATTAGATAAATAAGCAATAGTATCATCCGCTTCTATTTTATCAATAATAGAAATACTAACAGGTAATGTTTTTAAATAATCCAATAATCTTAACATTTGAGTAGAAACGGAATCTGATTCTTCCTCCAATGAAGAAAATACATTAAAATTAGTTATTCTTTTTATTTGACGATTTGCCTTATAATCTGAATAGGTATTTCTTCGATTAGTAATATTACCTTGGCCATCAAATACTAAAATTACTCTAGTAGGTCTTATCAACTTTATAGCATAACCTAATGATTTCATAAAACCTACTAATCCCCCAATATGGTTTCCCTGTGGGTTTATAGCTGGAATCATAGCAAATGAACGTAAAAATGTATTCATTGAATCAATCAGGAGCACCCTGCTATTTAGGTGCAGGGGCTCTAGATTTGACTCCTCATGCAAGTTATTGAGAATGTTCTTATAAAGTTGCTTCATCTAAGGCCTCTATATTTTCAAAATCTTCGGCCTCGGATCCTTCTAAAACTATTTCAATTGGACCTTCACCTAAAATAGCACCCCATTCACCTTGATGATCTTTTTTATAATTATCTATATCTTTTTTATTATCAGATATAAATCCATGAGGTGTAACTATGATTTTACCTGTAGTTGTAACACCATTAATATGGTTTTTTTCAACAGCTACTTTAACTTTCTTAGCCCACTCTACTTTTTTACCATCTTTTACAGCATTTACTTTTAAATTTCCTGAATTAGATATGTTACCAAAGGTTACTATTAATGTTGAATCAAAAAACATTGTATTACCACCTTTATTTTTCATAGTAGGTGGTTGCATAGGTCCTATGGGTTTTTCAACCCATATTTTATTAATAGCAACTAGAGTATTAGTATAGGGACTAGATTCTTTACGTGAAAGTAATATTTCTTGGTTTATGAAATTACCAAATTGAGTTGACATTGCACCGGCATTCCATTCATTATTATTTTTAGCTTTTTCAACTGACATTTGACATGGAACAGAACCAATTGAATCCCATAAGAAACAAATATCCATAGGTAAATTACCTTTTTTCTGTTCATTCATCAAATCAGCCATAAATCCTGCTACAGCTTCTACTGTTGGTAGCTGTCCTCTGTCAGCAAAAATAAAATTACCGTCAACCCCTACGGTATTTCCATCTTCGTCTTTATCTACGTTTGCATTTAGGCCCATCATAATTGCGTGTTCCCAGGACCATTTCATTTCAGTAATAATAAAGACGGGCAGTATACCCATTTTTTGCGCATTAACAGCTACCTCTAGTAAAGCAGTGGTTTTTCCAGTATCGGAATGACCACGTAATAAAGTAATATGACCAAGAGGAACTCCAGGTAATGATACCATTTCCTGCCAAGCAGGTGATAATGGTATCCATTCTTGTTCTTTGAATGTGTTATTGGAAGTTCCAAGACCTTTTGCGGCCTTAAATTTATCAAGGGAGAATGTTCCCTTTACAGACTTGGAGATATCACCCCCAAGGCTAACTTTTTTTCTACCCATTTAATTAATCTTTAAATAAATCTTCGAATTCGTTCTCGTTAAACTCCTCTTTTTTCTTAACATTTAACGTATAACCTGTATCCGTACTAGGTGCAGGTGTATCGTTTGTATCTCCCTCAGATGTATCCTCGGGGTTTAACCAATCCTGAAGTGCTGTTTTCATTTCATCATAAGTAAATTTCTTATAATATTTTAACAACTCAGGTTGATCGCTAATCCATTTTTCAACTGATGTATTATCATCTGATAATGGTGTTTGCTTAGGTTTAACTCTAATTGAAGTTTGTGGATAAGGATTACCTTGAACTACTTCTACTGTCATATCAAGTCCTGATACTACATCAGTAAAATCACCGTAATCTTCATCAGCGGCATAACTAAGTAATTCTTGGTAAATTTGTTTTCCAAATTCCCAAAAACGCACTCCTTTATTTTCCTCACCTCTAACTACTATGGGAGCAAAAACTCTCATTTTAGGTTCTAACTTTTTAGCTAGTCTCCAGTTTTCAGGTTCAGATGTTTTACGAAGTTCTTTAGAAAACTCTACAATAGGATCTTTCTCACCATAATTAATAGGAGAAATCATTGTTCTGCTTCCAATTCCATAGTGAAAATAAACTTCACTAAATGGGTTTTCTTTGTTTTCCTTAAATGGGACAAATCTAATTTGTGATTTACCCATAGGTGCCTTCCAAAAATATTGACTTCTATCAAATTTCTGTTGGGTCTTGTTTTGTCCAGATGTGGACTGAAGTTGTTCTAACTTGCTTGAGATTATTTTTAAATCCATGTTTTATAACTTTTTAATGAAACGTTTATAATGTAATAACCTATTTTTAGATAACCAAATTAGAAATTAATTATTTCATGTATTTTGGTATCTAATTTTTTTAATTCACCTCCGGTAGTTAGTAAAATGCAATTTTTATAATCTTGCCAGTTCACTTTAAAACTAGTATCGAGGTTACCACTATTTAATGATCGAATTAAATCATTTAGGGCATTAATTGTATATAGAGTGTTAGATTCTTTTTTTCTATGTAGAAGTATTGTATTGTCTAATATCTTATCAGACATATTGAATGAATCAACATTATAAGTACACACATATTCATTAGTTGATTCCACATACAGAACAAATATTTTATTAAATAAAATTTGATATTGTCCCTTAATTGTGTCAACAGTAGGACTTAGGGAATCCTTTGTAGTAAATGTGCAGAATAATTTATTTGCCAAATCGTCAAAATTAATTTCGTAATCCATAATAAATATTATATATACTTTAAAGAATTATAATTACTGCCATATGCAACTTTTATAACGTAACCATTTACTTCAAATAATTGTTTAATTTTTTCCAGAACCTCCTTACCATCCGCTAAAGAATAATCAACTAGAAATGAATCATATGTGTATAATATAACCTTACTTTGTTTATTCTCCAAATATTTTATTACTTGCTTTACAGACATAACATTATTATGTGTTTCGGCTGATTGAATTATATAGTTTAGGATTTTATTAGGTGTTGGGTTCTGTATTTGTGATTTATCTAATATTTTACCTCCTATTAATTCTAACTTACCTGTAGTATTAAATAATTCCCATAATTTATCTACATATTCATTCATTGCTTTAAAAAATGGTATATTTTTATACTTATCAAATACACCCCCATATAATTGTTTAAATGTTAATTCCTTAGATTTATTATACTCCTCATTAGTCAGCTCATCTTTAGCGAAATACATGCATCCCAATTGGGTATGGACAGAGTCCCTGTCTAATGGAAAATCGATTAGTTTTGCCAGTATTCTTACGTGATAAGCGTCATAATCATACTCAAAAAATAAATCATTTTTAGGTATAAATGCGGTTCTAGAACCATCATTTTTATTTAAAGCAGCGAAGTTAACGCCATTAAATGAATTAGTGGGTCGTGTGGTGAGATTATATAGATTATATTTAGTATACACTGTATTATCGTAGTGGAACCATTCTTTTTCATGATATTTGAAATGTTTATCAAAATAATCAGGATGTATTTTTAAACCTTGTTCCTCTATAGCTTTAAATACAGTAGGAAAAGTACTATTATAAAATTCGTTTATTTGTTCTGGGATTTGTTCTTTAATCTCATTAAAACAATTTTCCTCTTTCTCATAAATTTTTGAGATCGGTACCAACGACGTACAGAATGGTAAGCTACCATGCTTAGTATAAGTGTGGGACCAAATAGAAGGATTATCAATGGAAATGTCATCGTAATTAATATCTATAAGTTTATTAGAATCAAAGTGGTATAAACACTTTTTTTTATCCAAAGTATAAATTTTATTATACTTAGATTCAATCCAATCTTTTACTTTATTAAATGGTAATTTAAAAGCTTCCGAATGGTTAAGAGGGAAAATATATCCCTTACTATCAAATGTACGAAAATAAATAAGACAAGGTGAAGTTAAAGCAGGATGATATTCATCATTCATACTAATAACTTTTATGTAGCAGCTATCTCCCGAACAGTATAATCTATTTAGCTGTTCTTCTGTTTCAACAATATAATACATAACCTTTTATTCATACTAATATAAATCCCTTCTTGGAATACTACTACCTCCTCCTCCAGAACCTCTACTTGGAGTAGGTCTTTGTGATGAGGGTTCTAGTACTCTACGTGGACCTCGTGTTAATGTACGACTAGGTTTTTCAATATCCTCACTTTTTTTATAAAATTGTGTTAAATTTCTTAAATATGATTTTATACCTCTAAATTCTCTATTAGCGATTTCTACTTGTCTTTTATTAGTATTAATTACTTCATCTTCATTATTACCAGATATTCTCCATAATATTGAAGAAACTCTCCAAATAGCATAATTATAATTACCGTCCTTATTATTAAGACTTTTATATACTTTAGAGGAAATTTCTATAATTCTAGGAGGTTTTTCAGTGATACGTTTAGCAAAATACCTATTTAAAGAACCACGTTTATAATCCGATTCAGTAGTTACAGGTGTATAACTTAGTGGATCTTTTCCATATTTAAGTAAAGCTGAATTTTTATTATTTACACGCTCATAATCTCTATTTACGGGATTATTTACTACTTTAGTAGGGGGTTTTTTATTAGGATTAGAAGATAATTCTCTTCTATTAGGATCATAGGGATCAACTCCAGTAAATAAACTACCATTAAAATCAGCATGATAAGGTCCCCTATATGGTTTACCTGTCATATTATCTACCAAATCATCACCTGTAGCATACAGGCCGGGATTAACTAATTTTTTAGGTATATAGCTCATTTATAAAGATTGTTCTGGTCTAATTATGGTTTGTCCTCTTAATTGAGTTTTCCATTGGTTATTATCAAATATATGATTTATAGAAAAAACTATAAAAGCTATTCTATCATGATATCTTTTTGGTAATCTGTTATTAGGTAATAAAAAAGCATTATAAGGTAAAATACCACCTATACCATCTATAGTAATACTCATTTCTAAAGGTACTAATATACTCTGTTTGGGTTTATCACCTACTTTATTTATATATTTTAATTGTAAAGTATTATAAAAAGTTACTAAACTATCCGAAATACCTGTAGCTATAGGTTCTTCACTTGATAAAGAAAATACCTGGTAAAGTTGATCAAATAAACTTTGGGGGGCTCTTAAAGCTTGAATTTCTTCTTCAACAGTAATATCAACACAAGGTTGTACTATTTCGGGAGTAAATCTATCAGTTACACCTCCGTTTAAGTTATTATAAGATAATACATCATCGGGAAAATCTTTAATTTTTTTATCAGCCGCCTGAGCCGCAATTACTATTTGTGATGCTAACTCTTTAGATATTTTAGAAGAATAATTATATTCATATGCTATGGATTTTTTACCAAATACTTCTAATGTTAAATATTCTATTTTTTTAGGTACGTGGTTTTGATCTATAACTCTAAGAGTTTGTGAACAATCTACAAAATTAATTTTAAAATCATTAATTCCCCCTAGGGATCTATTTACTCCTGCTAAAATATTATCTAAATATTGTCTTAAAGTAGATACTCTATCATTAGTAGATTCTAATAATGACTTTAGGGTGTTAATAGCAAAATCTACATTAATTAATACGTTAAATAATTTACCATCAAATGCAGGTATATCTCCATTTACTACATTAATATCGGGGTGAACCGAAAAGTTTTTTGAATCATTATTTCTAGTTCCTTCCTGAAAATCATATTTAGAAGTATTAGTAGGATCTAAAGGATTTAGAAATAATCCTAACGACATATTATTATCTTTTTTATATGGTATTAAACATACAGAGGGATCAATTGAAGCCTGTATAGTCCCAGTTCTTACTATAGTATTATCTGGATGATAATCTAAATATATTGCTGGTTGGGGTTCACCCGATTCTATTACAAATATTCCTAAATGTTGAACTAAACAAAATAAATGACCTAAAGTTATATAAGTAGCTTTAACTTTTTCTTTAAATATAAATCCACTTTCTTCATAAGTTAATGTTGAAGCAAACCCATCATAAAAACTATCTGGAACTCTTGATAAACCAAAATTACCACCACTAGGATCTATTTTATGAATTGTTTGGGAGGCATTACCAAATCTAGAAAAATTATTATTATATCTTACAGCACCTCCACCTCCAAAACTTAAACTTTTGTAATTACTATTTGAATATATTTGGTTTAGTACATTTCCATAACTAGGTTTAGTATAGTATCCTTTTATTCCACCTGGGGATATTTCGGCTAGTGCATTACCTATTTTACCCCAAAATGAAGTATAAGTATCAAACATAGTACTACCACCTACTTTTTTAATTTCACCTAAAGGTATAGGTTGTACTAATCCCCTTACTGGTTTTTTCTTTACTTTAGCTACTGCTGTGTTATTTAAAACATTTCTTATACTAATTAATGCATTTAATAAATCTGAACTATATTTTTTAGGGTCAGTGTCGGGAGTAGCATCTGTATCTTTTCCACCAAAATTAGAAATAGATTTGAGGGAATCCGCCATGGCACCAGCCCCCATAACTTTTATTTTACAGGTATAACTACCGTCTGGGTTAGAATTGTAATCAAAGTTATATACTCTACCTATTAGGGCTTCATAATTACCATCATATTTATCTTTTACTCTTGATATTTCGGGTAATAATCCTTCATTTAATCCTGTAGGGTTTGTAAATTGGAAGAAATCAATAGGTCTTATAGTATTAGTTTGTATATTTCCACTATTATCAACATATGGTGCATGTCCCCATTCTATAAAAACATGAACACCTAAACTCATATATAACTTACTAATAATCTCTAATTGAGTTAAATCATAAGCTTGTATAGTTATTTCAGCTTGTAATAATGTTTGCCATCTACCTCCTGTGCCTACACTTATATCACTAATATTGGGCATGGGTCTAAAACCTAATTCATTAGTACGAATATAGGATTCACTAAAAGTATCTCTTAAATTAATTTCTCCATTACCTGCATTTCTAACTGTACCTCCCTGTAAAATAGTATTTTTAGCTAGGGAATCGGAATTATTAATTAAAGCTCCAGAGGTTACTCTATACCAACCAGTTCTATTGGTTAACCAAAGTATATCCTTGGCAGTTCTATTATTTTTTTGAGTTATTTTATTACGTTCCTTTAATTGTGTCTGAACATATGAAGGAAATTCAGATCCAATCGTGTTTTTAAATGTAGCCATAACCTTATCTGTTTTTATTTAGACTCTCAAATTCATCCAAAGCTGCGTTTACATTATTAGGTATTCTTAATTGAAATCCTAGAGGTGGAAAAACCGAATCTCTATCTAAATCATTAGCCATAGCTATAACCCACCATAAAGTAGGATCACCATAAAAATCTTGGGCTAATAAATCCATTCTATCCTGATCTCTAGATATAATATAAAAATCCTCATTGGATAAATTAACAGAAGGGTATATAGTTTGTAAGTATCCTATTTTACCACTTAGTGTCTTTTGTGTTTGTATGTCTTCGTATCGTCTAGCCATTATGTAGAAAATCCATCTAAATCTAATGAAGCATTAATGTCTCCCCCAGTTGGAAATGAAAAAGGAGGGGTTACTTCTGAATACATTCTAGTCATTAAAATATTACTATTTAGTGTAGGTAACTCATTTAATATAGGTTTAAAACTAGCAGCTACATCAATTATTTGTGGTGTTTCTTTCATATCTGCACTACTACCTCCTTCAGGTTCATCAAATGCTATTTCCCAGGGGTAATTATCATCAACAGTTAAATTAAGTGATTCTAAAATACCGGGTTGTCTTACAAACAAATCACCTATTGTTAACCTAACTATATTACCTCTCATAAATCCTGTACCTGTAGCATAATCGGGATAAAGAGTAGAAAGTAAAAAATTAAGTTTTTTATATAAGGGAGCCATTTCCTGTTTTGATTGGGCAGCTATTTTAAAATTAAAACTTACTTGTCTATCAAATCCTTGATATGTATAAAAATTATCTCCTCTACCAGCATATCTTTTAGATTGCCAATCAGCACTATGATTATCGCTATACCCTGTTAAAAATGCTCTAAAATTAACACTTTTAAATGCATCACCCGTATCGTTCCCTAATACATCAAAACCAAATTTAATTAGATCTCTATTATCTCCATTTCCTATACCAGCATATTGACCACCCTGTACATCTAATAAATTAACTTTATCCTGTCCCCTACCTAGATTTTGTTGGTTAATATCCGTAGTTAGTCCAATTGGTCTAGCACCTGGATTACCTATACCAACTCTTGTAGCTTTATTTATATCATTTTGCTTATAATCTCTTTTATTTACTGTTTGTTTATCATCTACATCTTGTCTAAAATCATTAATAGTAATAGTGCTAGGGGTTCTATCACCCATTTTCATTAATTGATCGTAACGAGATGTATTAGGTGATTTTAGTAAACTCCCTGATGTGGTTCTTATTGAACCTGAAATTTGTTGATCTAAATTACTTATAACAGATTGATCATCACCAAAATTTTCTACACCAGAATCAAATTTAACTGTAGTTTCAGAATTAGCAAAATCGGATAAACCTAAAAGATTTTGGTAGTTTATTCCTTCTCCTACTATAGGTACTCCTTGTACTTCATCTCCTTTAAAATTAGTAGTAGGTATACCCCTAAAAGTAGGAGCATCTTGAGTATTAATTATAGCTCCTAAATTATCTGTGGCTCTTCTAATTAAAGTAGTACCAATACCATATAAGGAATTTGGACCACCATCATAATTTATTAATTCTATGGAATCCCTAATAGTAGAGATACCCGTGTTAACAACAGTACGATTAAAAGGTTCAAAATCTTTTTCGGGTTCAGGAAGTATTTTTAAATTATATAAAGAAACTAATCTATTTTCATTAGTAGGTTTATGAGCTACTATCCTACCATATAAATCTTCTTGTTCAGTTAAACTAAAAATATCAGAACCCGCATTTGGTAGGTGAAATCCTGTACCTACACTAGCTATTTGTTCAATCATATTTCTACTACCTAATCCTGTATTTCCTATAGGAAAAATTCTAGTATTAGAATCTCCGGCTTCTCTACCGGTTTCTATTTTTGGATTAGATCTTAGTAATGATTTATATTTGTCTGTGAAGGCTTTACCTTGGGGGTAGTAAAGAAAAAATCTATCTATTCTTGCAAAGTCTTCTCTTGAGGCAATTTCTTCATATGAACCACCTCTAATTGGGAAATCTAAACTTAATGCTTGGGTTGTTAAATCGTAGTACTGACCTATAGGGGCATCATCTAAACTTGGTATAGGTCTTTTAATAAAAGGTTGACCAGAAAATCCCCCACCGGATATATCTTTGGAATAAATGTTTTTAGTAAATTGTGTTCCAAAAACACCGGTCTTAGGATTAAATTCCTTTTGATACCTTTGTTTTAAAGTAATAGCCACTTATTATCTCTCTAAACCTTGAATAGTTTGTGATGCACCGGTAGTATCAGCTAAACCTCTTAAATCATTAGAAAGAGCTTCATACTGATAAGGATTATCAGGAGTATAAGGTTGTTGAAATTCAGTAGTGTTAATTGTTTTGCCCTGATTCATTGATAAATCAGAAGGTCTTTCTCCTACAGCAAAATATCTATCACTATTTAATGATACTTTAGGCGAACCATCACTTGAAAAACCGGCTTGTGCTGGTGATTCAAAGTGCAATTTAGAATTTTTTAATGATGTTTGATCATTTTTTTGATAAGCTTCATATTCACTTACAGTTGTATTTGGCTCACCATTTTTAAATCTAATTTGCCTACCATTATTAGGTGGGTTATTGTATATATCTAATATGCTCATAATATAGGGTTTGGATATAAATATTAAACTCCAGGAAGAGTATTAAGTACCATTGGGGTTTGTAAACGTGATGAAACTTTATCACCATCTAAATTAATTGTAGCTCTCGATGCACCATCTCTAACTGCATTAGCTATTTTTTGTATTTGGGCATCCGATAACATCATCGTACCTGGTGTAGTTCTGGTTTCTGTTCTTTCTTTAGGGAATAAATTAGTACCTGCTAATACAGTATCTTTATCATTTAATGCAATAGCACCCTCTGGGCCCATTAAAGTTCTTTTTCCATATCCCTCGGAAAATACATCATCTCCTTTAGATAAATAAGATTTTGCTGCAGCATAAATAGCAAGACCAGCACCAACAGCTAAAGCAGGACCTACAATGGGTATTATTGATATAGATCTTATTG